>Ga0315297_10002830_pt1 | contig 11050 bp, 10 predicted proteins | sample YL17G15_0_MG_FD_203628 | JGI IMG/M metagenome (GOLD analysis project Ga0315297, IMG submission 203628) | Sediment microbial communities from Yellowstone Lake, YNP, Wyoming, USA - YL17G15_0 | ecosystem: Environmental > Aquatic > Freshwater > Lake > Sediment | place: USA: Wyoming | collected...
GCGTTCCGCTCGATCCCCCAAGCCTCGATCTGACGCCCCGCGGCGTCATAGACCTGCTTCTGAACCTTTTGGATCTCCTTCGCGGTCTCCACGCCGCCGCCGATCAGGTGGATGGCCGACCAGGTCAGCAGCGCCCCCACTGGGCTGAGGTCCGCCCCATAGACGTCGCATCCCATGACTGCGGCCTCGAAGGGGACGCTTCCCCCGCCGCAGAAGGCATCGCCGACGCGGGGGGCGTGGCCAAAGCGTCTCCTGCCCAGTTCATTGACCAGTTCCGGGAGGCTGTGCACCTCCGTTCCCAGGTGGGCGTTGATCGTCTGCCAGGCCGCTTCCGAGGGACCGGCGATCTCTTCCGGTCGCACGCAATAGGTGAGTTTCCTGTCGTAACCCATCCGGTTGAAGGCCCGCCGCTGCATGTGTGCCCGGTCTTCCCTGGTTGCCGATTTCTTCCACTGCCACTTATTTGCTTTTCGGGTGAAGTAGAATTCCCTTTCCGTCTCCGTGGCAAACTCATAAACCTCCGCAGCGGGAATATTTCCGCGTAGCCTATTCCAGAGCCCCTCCTCATCCATCGTCATGAGCTTCAGGAAGATCTCCCGATCCTTCTTCGGGTCGCCGGAAGCGGGCAGAAGCAGCCCCAGGAGGGCCGCCCGGACGAGGACGAGGGGCTTGCGGCCCCACCATTTGCCGAGGCCCGTGAGGGTCTGGCTGTTGTTGGACTTCCGCTCCTTGTAGCTTTCCTTGGAGAGCCTGCTGACGGGAAACTGGGTTTCGATGAAGGTCGGCTCGTTCATGCCTGTCTTCCTATACATCGTCATCGTCGAAAAGGGTGCTTTGCTTTTTTATGCTGCCGGGCACTCGTTCTTTCTTCTTTGGGGCAGGCGAGCTTCGGGGGACACGAAACGAATTGCGTCGCAATTCTATATCATGTCCCCCATCCCCGGCGCTTCCCGCCTTCGGCGCGTCCTCTTTCCGGGGCAATCGGATGGTGTCGGGCTCTTCCACGAATCGTTCGCCGGGAATCTCCGGGATGGGGTTTTCCGAAAAGGCGATCTTGATCGCCTTGCGCCAGCCCCGGTCTTTTCCAACATCCGCCTTGGTGAAGGTCGCGTTGACGGTCGTGTAGAGCCACCAACGCTCCTCCGGTTCCAGGCCGGTCCAGTTGGCGATGACGTTGGGGATGAGGCTCTCGACCATATCCTCCACCGCCCAGGCCAGGAGGGTCAGTTCTTTGCCGAAATGGGGGGGCAGAATGTTCGGCTGGTCCGTTTTCCAGGAGACGGAGCGATGGCCGTCGCTCCGGATCTTTTTGTTGAACTGACCCCTGGCCGCCTCCGCGATCCGCTCCCAGCGGTAACGGTCCAGGCGAACCTTGACGAGCGACGGCCTGGCGGCATCGGCGACGGCGTCAAGCTCGTCATTCCATTCGAAATGCTCCTCAATGGTCACGGGATCTTCTGCCCTTTCCGGGAAGATGACGGCGAAATGGTGCGCCGATTCTCCCGGGTCGAAGCCGAAGCCGATAAACTGGCGTTTTCTGCGGACCATCATCACTGGCGCACTTCCCCTTCTTTGAGCTCCGTCTTCAGATCGGCGACCATATCGAGAAGCTGCTGTCCCGAATCGAATTTCAGGCTGCCGATATCGATGCTGAGGACCCCTTCCGGGATGAACTCCTTGAGGAGATCGGCGCCATGTTCAAAGTGCTGAACGGCGTGGAAGACTTCATCAGGGGTGGTTAATTGAATCCATCGCGTCTCTTTGGCGATTATCACTGTCACGCCCCCCAGCTCCGCGCCGTATTTCTTGGCGGCCTCCAGAAACTGGTAGGTTTCTCCCGTCGAATCCCTCTTGAAACCGCGCTTCCAGACGGCGGCCCGGGCGCGGTCAATGGTTGTTGCAGGATCGACCTTTCCCTGCGGTGCGGGAATGTTGACCGCCGGGGATTTGACGCCGTCTCCCTCGGCGACGGCGAGGATCACCCGGCAATCCGCCGGGATCTCAAAGGGCTTGACATAGGGGACGCCGCTGGTCTCGACGCCGGAGCCGTCGGTGGTAAAGCGGATCTTCCCGTCGGGCAGGGCCTTGAGTTCGCATTTGCGTTTCGTTCCCTCCTGGTAGAAGCGGTGCTTGATGAAGATGGCGTTGGTCCAGGATACCGGCTCCCCGGTGTCGTGCGCGCCCTTGGAATCGACGCAGAGGAAGGAGAGCTTCAGGTCCTTGATCTTCTTGATGTCGTACTCTTCCAGCTTCTTTGAGGAGACGGTCGCTGCTCCCTTTGTTTCCATGTAAACCGTATCGCCGTTCTGGGGCCGGATGCGCAGGGTCGCCTGGCCGGTTTCATTGTCGCGGCTCAAGACCTGGATCTGGACGGAGGTGGCCGGCTTTTCAAAGGGTCCCCGCGTGATGTACCCCATCATCTCCCGCCAGATGTCCCGTTTGACCAGTTCATCCTTCAAATTGTCGAGGGCGTCGGGATGATGCCAGACCCAGGAGGGGTCGGAGGCGGCCCGCTGCCGGATCGCGCTCCAGGCGACCTCCTTGGCGCTTTCCGGCCAGAGCTTGCTTTCCACGCGGTTCCGGAAATTGCCGTCGGCGGCGATCTCGGTCGTGTATTTGTAGCATTCCTTGAGGGCGCCCAGAACCTGCTCTTCCCCCTTGTAATCGTTCGCCACGTACTTGGGATCCAGATCCACCGGCACGAGGCCGTTCTTCGCCGGATAGTAGAGGATGGTGAAGGTCTCGCGGCAGGCCTGGTAGAACCGGCCTTCCAGCTTGGTTTGTATTTCCGTCGCTTCGAGGTACTGGGGATCGCTTTCCCGGACGCCTTCCTGGTGCATCTCGCCAATGATCGTGCGGACGGCGCTGAGTTCGGCGGCGCGCTCCAGAACCGTGTCGTAGGCCTTCGCCGCGCCGGTCAGGAAGCAGACCCGGTTCTTGTAGGGCTGATTCTTGTAGAACTCTTCGATGGCCCGGAAGGAATCGTCTGCCGGACGGAAGACGATCAGGGTCACCGCATCGGGCTGGAGCTGGACCTGGTCGAGGGCCGGCAAGGCCTGGATCTTCTGGTAGGCCGCCCGCGTCGTGACCTTGAACATGTCGCCCAGCCGCTCGCGCAGTTCCTTTTCCCGCTGTTCCCGGAGTTTGTTTCTGGCGTAGGTGGCCACCTTGGCCTTCAGGTTTTCGACATTTTTGAAGAAAAGTTTTCCGTCCCGGGAGACATGGAGATACCAGGCGTCGGACCGGAGACGGTCAAAAACGCCGCGCAACGTCACGACATCCCTCTCCGGGGCGGCGAGATCGCCAAGGATTTCGGAACGGCTGAGCCCCAGGACGGGGTTCGTTGCCGTGGAGAGGGAGGAAAGAAAGATCAGTTTGGCGATATCCTGGGCGTCCGTCGAGGCGGCGCCGTCGATTTGCTGGGCCAGGGCGCTTCCGCCTTCCGCGGCGATGTCGCGGGCAACGGCCGCCTCCAGTCCGGCGTTGATCTGCCGGATCTCGCCGAGCATCGAAGCGTCCTGAAGGTCAAACTCGTGGGGGCCGATCAGCTCGTGTTTGGCTGCCGCACCCGAATTCCACAGATGGGAAACAATGAGCCGCATGATCCGGATCAGGGCGCGGGTCTGCTGAAAGCCGCGATTCTCCTTGAAGCGGGCGTAAAGATCGCGGATCGCCGGGTGGAAAGGGTAGGCGTTCCGGATATCCGTCTTGAGCTGGTCGGGGGAGACTTACGAAAGGCCCATCTTCTTGGCGTTGTCCACGGCGACACCGTAGGCGTCGGCGACTTCCTCGATGTCAGAGGGGGAGGGCATCTTTTCGAAGATCCGGGTCCGCAGGATGTGGTAGATCTCGTTGGTATTGATCTTTACCGGATCGATCCGGATGACGTTTCGGTTCACCTCCTGCTCCAGATCGTTCAAGGACTGCAAGGCCTGGGTGATGGATGCGCTCCCGCCGGCATAGGCGGTGCCGCTGAGGTCGGTGATGACCACGCAGGCCCGGGGGAGTTTGTTGCTGTTGACGGCCACGAGCAGATTGGCAAGGGCGATTTCCGTCAATCGGTCCAGGTACGTGTCGCCCACGGCCACTGCGCGGGCGGCTTCGAAATAGGGGGGCAATTCATCCAGGAGAATAAGCACCGGTTCTCCCCGGAGGAGTTCCACCCACTTGTTGGGATCGGGCGGTTTCAGGGGACTGTAGAATTCGTTGAAGACGGCCTTCCGGTTGAGCTGCTCGGCGATCTCTCCCCAGATGCCGAAGGGCGTGCTGGTCTTTCGGCCGCTGAAGGCGACGACCGTCACCGCGCCCAGATCGCCCGGCTTGAAGAAATCGGCCATGACCTGCTTGCGGTATTTCTGGTATTTCGCCAGGAGCCCCAAGGTGATGAGATTGTGCGTCTTCCCGCCGCCCATCGACTGACTGAGCAGAAACGTGCCGGAGGCGCTGGTGGTTTTGCCTTCCAGTCGGTTGAACGACTCCGTCAGGAGGATGCGCATGCCTTCGGTGACGTAGTTCTCGGACAGAAACTCATCGGGGTGAATCGACGACAGGTCATCCAGGTTGTAAACCGTGTCCAGACGGGCCTTGTCGAAAACCGACGCTCTGGGTTTGCACAGATCAGCGAGTGTTTTCATGAATGGTCTCCCGTTGCATGAGTTGATCCTGACTTGACGTCCCTATTCAGCCAGCGGCGCGTTACGTAGGATTGAAGCGAGATCAGTATGCCCCCCAAGCTGGATTCTGTCAACAAAAGGGACGGGCATTACAATATGTTTCACGGCAAACCCGCCAGCCAGAGCCAGGCGGGAACGACCATGATCTTCTGCTCACCATTCGACAAGAGCCGGTAGCTGTCGCCGGCTTCGATGAGTTGCAGGGCGGGAACATGCAGAGCCTGCTGAAATTTCTTCAACGGCGCTGACGGCTCCCTTTCGGCAAGCTTTGCCTCCACCAATAGAAACGGCTCATGATCCCTCGACAAGAGAAAATCGACCTCCTGCTTTTCCTTGTTCTTGATGAAATGCAGGCCGAATTCTCCCCATCCCAAATCATTCCAGGATGTGACGGCTCGCCACAGCTCAAGGGCCACCATGTTCTCAAACCGTGCGCCGTTATCCTTGATGCGCGGCACATCAAAAAGGTAAACTTTTCGTTCTTTCACGATGGCACGGGCGACCTTTGCCGTCCAGGGTGCAATGCTGAAGGCAAGATAGAAACGTTCGAACAGGTCCAGCCAGTTCTTGACCGATACTGGAGAAACCTGAAGATCGCGAGCCATGCCCGAGACGGAAAGCGGATTGCCAACCCGGGAAGGAAGAAGATGAAAAAGCGTCTCCATGGCCGTCACAGAACGTATATCAGTAAGTTCTCTAATATCTTCGCGGATAAGTTGACGGGCATAGGTGTTCGACCAGCGGGCATAGGTTGCTGCTTTCGCGGAGAGAAAGGGTTCCGGAAAACCGCTGTAACCTCCAAGCGAATCCCAGATTTCCCGCAATTCCGATCCTCTGGCCGAACTTACGGCAAACGGATCCGCCATGAACTCTTCATGCAACCTGCGCACATTGCCAAGCTCCGCCAGCGTAAAGGGGAAAAGGTGGAAGAGGAGATAACGCCCGGCCAGGGAATCGCCGCCTATCTGATAAATGTCCAGGCGACCGCTGCCGGACACGAGAAAACGGTATTCGCTTCTGAATCGGTCGTAAACCCCCTTCAGATAGTTTTTCCAGTCCCGGTATTTGTGAATCTCGTCGAAAACGATCAGAGGCAGACTTGCATTTTTCCTCTCTACCTCTTCAAAGAAAGAAGGATTTCGGAGGAGCTGGGAGCGCTGTTCGGGGATATCCCAATTGAAATGCAGCGAATTGACGAAACTTTCGGCGATGATGTGCGCCAGTGTCGTTTTGCCCGCCTGGCGAGGCCCGGCGAGGAAAATCATCTCCTTATCGGCCGCCAGTTCCTGCCAGATTTTTTTATAGAGTTCTCTTGCAACCATGCTGGCTATTATTTACTATGTTAAAAAATAGTCAAGACTATTCTTCAGTACATTAAAATATAGTCACCGTTCATCACGCCTTTTCAGCTCTGGAATCCGCCGAAGTCCCTGAGCCAGACGCCGCCCTTGGCCAGCATGCGCTCATATACATCATGGCTGCCAGTAAAATCAAAGGCAAATTCAAGGCAGAGCCTCAGCATCCGCTCGTTTTCTTCCTTGCCTTCATGATACAGATGGTTCCCGGCAGAATCCCCCCGAGATGAATGATCGGGCGTTAATCCGGAAAACCGGTTGCCGGAAGTCCCGGTCTGGGGTATAGAACGGCAGCGGTCACGACCGTCGCCCTGAATCAGGGACACGGCGACGCGATTGAGGAGGTCGGAACATGAAGGTCATCTTTCTGGGCACGAACGGCTGGTACGATACGGAGACGGGAAACACGATCTGCACCCTTCTGCAGACTGATCGGTTCGACATCATTCTGGATGCCGGAAACGGCCTCCACCGGGTAGACCGCCATATCGACGGCGGGAAACCGGTCTTCCTTTTTCTCAGCCACTTCCACATCGACCACATCGAGGGCCTGCACATCCTGGCGAAATTCCGATTCGCCCAAGGGCTCACCCTCTGCGGCCCCGCGGGGAGCCGCTCCGTCCTGGGAACCTTCCTCAACGCCCCCTTCACGATCCCCCTCAACTGGCTTTCCTATCCGTCCCGGATTATGGAGCTGCCGGAAGAAGCCGCCGCCCTCCCCTTCTCCATAGAGGCGCTGCCGCTCCGGCACGCCTCCCTCACCCTGGGCTACCGGATCGCCATAGACGACCGGATCATAAGCTACTGTCCGGACACTGGCTACTGCGAAAATGCCGTGGCGCTCGCCCGGTCGGCGGATCTCCTCATCACGGAGTGCGCTTACAAGAAGGGGCAGTCCTGCGAGGAATGGCCCCACCTAAACCCCGAGACGGCGGCGCGGATCGCCTGCGAGGCGGGCGCCAAAAGGCTCGCCCTCACCCATTTCGACGCGGGGGTCTATCAAACGATTCCCGAACGGAAGGAATCGGAGAGAGTCGCCGCCGGGATCTTCGCCGCGACGACGGCCGGAATGGACGGGCTGGAGATCATCCTTTAGTCGAGCAGGGCCCGGAGTTTGGGCAGCATCCGGTCCATCGCCAGTTTCCCCTCTGCGATCGCCTCTTCCGCCCGGTTGAATTCCAGCAGTCCGATATCGGAGAGCTTCGGTTTGACGAGAATGTCGGGCGGGTCCACGGTCAACTGCTGGCGGGTGATCCGGTCCTGCATGATGTACACCGACGTGGCCATCACGTCGAAGATCGAAGGACCTTTTTCGGGCTGTTCCTGGAAGAGATGCGTGAAGAGCGCGATACTCCTCTGCTGCGCCATCTGATTCAAAAAAGCGGTCCACCGCCCCTTCACCTGCAGGCTGTCCCCATTCCGGCCGCCGGGCGGCGGATCGGCCATCCGGCGGAGCCTCGGCTTTCCCATTATGTGCGAGTTCAGATTGACCGCAATGACGATATCGGCGCCCATCGAGCGGCAGAGCGATACGGGAACCGGGTTCACCAGTCCGCCGTCGACGAGCCAGTATCCGTTGTACCTGTAGGGGGTGAAGACGCCGGGCAACGAGATGCTCGCGCGGATGGCGTCCATGAGCGACCCCTCGCGGAGAAAGACCTCCCGGCCCGTCTTCAGGTCGGTGGCAACGGCCGCAAAAGGGATCGCCAGATCCTCTATGTTCGAGTCCGAGAGGTTCTGGCGGAAGTAGTTCGTTATCCGTTCCCCCTCTATGAGCCCCGACCGGGGGATCATTACGTCCATGAAGCCGATGAGATAGGACCAAGTCAGTTTTCTCGCCCACCGGTCCAACGGATCGAGGAAACCGGATGCCAGGCAACCGGCGACCAAAGCACCGATGGAGCTCCCGCAGGCTACATCGATCGGGATCTCCGCTTCCTGCAGGCTCCGGATGACGCCGATATGAGACCAGCCCCGGGCGGAACCGCTGCCCAGGGCGATGCCGACTTTCTTTGCCATATTACCTTTCCGGCCCCCTGCGCATGATGCCCTCGTAAAGAGTAGGCAAAGCGCCAAATCCGGGGTCTTCTCCGCTCCGGCCGCCGCAAAGATCCGGGAATCGGGGGGAGAGTAGCGGGGACATTATCACATTTCCCGGGATTGTAGGAGAAAATTGTCGCTAAGAGCCTGCCGTTGTCCACACACATTTTACCGCCGGACCGCGACGGCATTATTTGCACATCGGTTGCACTTGTGATATGTAAATTTAGTAAGGACGGCGACGAAAAAAGATCCTGAGCCCCGGCGAAGACCATATTCAAAGCGCTTGATATGAAATAGGATGATAAGAACAGAACGAGAGAACCGTTCCTGGACAAGAGGAAGACCGGCCAGGAAGAAAACGTTTTTCTGGACCGCCCTCAGCTTTTTGATTCTATCGGGAATCGGCAGCGGGACGGTTGCGTCCGCCGCGGACATCCGGATATCCGTCAGCATTTTTCCCCAGGCCTGTTTTGTCGAGCGGGTGGCGGGGGAACATGCGGCTGTCCATGTCATGATCCCGAAAGGGGCCGGCCCCGAGACCTACGAACCGACACCGCAGCAGCTCGTCGCCCTTGCCGATTCGCAAATCTACGTTAAGGTCGGCGCGCCTGGTTTTCCTTTTGAAGAAAAGTACCTGCAAACCGTCCTGGGGCGGAACCGGAAGATGATAGTCGTCGACATGTCCGCCGGCATGACTTTTCGGAAAGCGGACCCCCATGTCTGGACTTCACCCTCCGCCGTCCGGATCGCAGCGCAGAACATCTGCCGGGCCCTCGCAATTTACGATCCTTCCCACCGCGACGAATACCGCAGGAACCTAAATGCCTTTCTTCGAGAGATTGACGATCTGGACCGGGATATCCGGCGGGCTCTGGCCGGGGAAAAGGGATACAACTTCATGGTCTACCACCCCGCCTGGGGCTATTTCGCCGACGAATACGGGCTTACGCAACTTGCCATCGAAGAGGAGGGAAAGCCGGTCAGCGCGGCCCACATCCGCAAGATGGTCGATCTGGCCCGGGGAAAAGGGATCCGGGCCGTTCTCGTTCAGAAGGGATTTGACACGAAAAGCGCCCGGGCGGTCGCCCGCGATATCGGCGGGGAGGTCGTGGAGACGGATCCCCTGGAGCGGGACTGGTTTTCCGGCATGAGAACGTTCACCACGATCCTTACCCAGGTCCTGAGAAAATAGGGAAAGAGGATACCGGTTTTTTGCGGGAGTCCAGCGATGGAAAACCTGATCGCAATCGAACATCTCACCTATGGTTATGAAGAAAGGCCGGTCCTCGAGGATATCTCCCTCGGCATCGCCCCGCGGGACTTCATCCTCGTCATCGGCCCAAACGGCGGCGGGAAGACGACGCTCCTCAAGCTGATCCTCGGCATCCTGGCGCCCTGGAGCGGAACGATCCGTTTCCACGGTGAAACCGGCGGCCGACTCGGCTACGTCCCCCAGTCCGCCCGCTTCAACCGGACCTTTCCCATCTCTGTCTTCGACATGGTTCTGACCGGCTGCATCCGGGCGGATAACTACCTCAAACGGCATACCCGGGAAGATGAAGAAAAAACCGGGGTCATCCTCGAAAAGCTCGCCCTGTATGGGAAACGCAATTATCACATCACCGACCTCTCCGGCGGACAGCTCCAGCGGGTTCTGATCGCCCGCTCCCTCGTCTCCGAACCGCTCGCCCTCTTCCTCGACGAACCGACGACGGCGATGGACGCCACCTCCCAGACCGACCTCCTCGATCTCCTGGCGGAACTCCAGGAGCGGATGAGCATCATGGTCGTCACCCACGATCCAACCCCCTACGCGCAGGCCTACCGCCACATCGCTTGCCTGAACACGCGCCTCTACTTCCACGAGCGGGGAGAACTCGATTCCGCAACGCTGGAGAGGGTCTACGGCTGCCCCGTGGAGATCCTGGGGCACGGCATCCCCCACACTCTGCTCGCCGCACACGGAGAGGAGGAGAAACGGCCATGAGCACCATCCTTTCCTACGAATTCATGCAGAACGCGATCCTCGTCGGAATCATGGCAAGCATCGTCTGCGGCGTCATCGGTCCCTTCATCGTGACGAGGCGGATGGTCTTCATCAGCGGCGGCCTCAGCCACACTGCATTCGGCGGCCTCGGGATCGCCTACTGGCTGGGGATCCGCCCCCTGATCGGGGCGACCGCCTTTGTCCTGGCGGCCGCCGTCCTCATCGGCCGCCAGGAGGAGAAGACAATGAGCCGGAACGATCTGTTCATCGGCATCCTCTGGGCCGTCGGCGTAGCGATCGGCATCGTCTTCATCCACATGACCCCCGGCTACGCCCCCGACCTGATGACCTTCCTGTTCGGGAACATCCTCACCGTTCCCCGCGCGGATGTCATCATAACCCTGTTCCTCGTCCTGATCGTCAGCGGGGCGGTGATGATTTTTTACAACGGGTTTGTGGCCGTCGCCCTCGACGAGGAGTATGCCCGGGCGAGAAGACTCCCCGTCGCGGCCCTGAAGATGGGGCTCATGATCCTGACGGCGCTCTCCATCGTGACGCTCATCCAGGTCGTGGGGATCCTCCTCGTTATCGCGCTCCTCACTATCCCGGTCGCCGTCGCCTCCGAGCTCTCCATGAATTTCCGGCGGATCATGCTGCTGTCGATCCTCTGCGGCATCCTCATCTGTCTCTCCGGCCTTATGGTCTCTTACTTCATCGAGTTCCCCTCCGGCGCCTCGATCATCCTCATCGGCGGGTTGCTGCTCGGCGCCGTCAAGCTAACAGGGCACCTCCGCAGCCGTCGGCCGGCCGACCGACCCGAAGGGCCGGGGGGAAGGCGCAAAGAAACTTAAGCGGATTTCGCTGATCCGCCTTGAGAAACGACGTGATCAAATGGCCAGATTGAAGATTCTCCTCCGCAACAGAAATTCGATTTTTCTGCTCGCCCTGGGCATGGGGCTGCTTCTTCCCTAGGCGGTTCCGGTGACCCGTCA
>Ga0315297_10002831_pt1 | contig 11049 bp, 11 predicted proteins | sample YL17G15_0_MG_FD_203628 | JGI IMG/M metagenome (GOLD analysis project Ga0315297, IMG submission 203628) | Sediment microbial communities from Yellowstone Lake, YNP, Wyoming, USA - YL17G15_0 | ecosystem: Environmental > Aquatic > Freshwater > Lake > Sediment | place: USA: Wyoming | collected...
GCCGATTATATTTGGTCCACTATTTGTTCAGGGCTGTTGAGCCAATTTGCCCCGCGAGGGCAAATGCGAAAAACTATTGATTATCAAGGGATTAGGTTGGCGCCCCGTAGGGGTTTCGAACCCCTGTTTCCGGCGTGAGAGGCCAGCGTCCTAGGCCACTAGACGAACAGGGCGTTGCTCTTAGGCCAAGACAGACCCGAAGATATAGCTTGGCGCGGCGAATGGGATCAAGACCTATTGCGGCTTCAGCCTGATGCGGGCTGCCACCTTGCCGGTCTTGAGGTCGATGACGACAATTTCCGGCCCCGCGGCCGACTGCACATGCAGCGCGAGCCGGTCGCCGTCAAGGGAGAGCGCGCCGACGGTGGCTTCGCTCGGAATGGCAAGCTCCGCGTCAAGGCCGCCGGATGCGGCCCCCACTACGGCGGCGCCTTGTCCAACCTTCGAGGCCTGATAGACAATGGCCGCCATGACGAAGGCGAAGCCGCCGACCAGCAAGATCCCCATCACGATCACGACAATCTTCAGCACCCGCACCTGACGCGGGGTGAACACCGCGCCCGGCAATGGCGTATTGTCCGGCTCGTTCAAGATCGCCATCGTTCGAGACCTCATGCCTCAGCCAGATAAAGCTCTTCCCCTCAAACGGCTCGCCGCGGAAGCCGATGCCGATCACTTAGGCCAGCGGCTCGACCGCTTCCTCTCCGAGCGCCTGCCGGAGCTGAGCCGCACCCGCGTGCAGAGCCTGATCAAAGAGGGCCACGTCTCCTTGGGCGGGGCGACCATAGTGGAGGTGAAATACCGGGTCAAACCGGGCGACCGCTTCGAGCTTAGCTTGCCGCCAGCCGCTGCGCCCGAGCCGCTGGGCGAGGCCATTCCCCTCGACGTCGTCTATGAGGACGACGCGCTCATCGTCATCGACAAGCCGGCGGGGCTCGTGGTGCATCCGGGTGCCGGCCACGCTGCCGGGACGCTTGTCAACGCGCTCATCGCCCATTGCGGGAGAAGCCTTTCAGGGATAGGCGGCGTGGCGCGGCCGGGCATCGTGCATCGCCTCGACAAGGACACGAGCGGGCTGATGGTCGTGGCCAAGACCGACCAGGCGCACCACGCACTCTCGAAGCAATTCGCCGATCATGGGCGCACCGGCAAGCTGGAGCGCGGCTATCTCGCGCTTGTGTGGGGAGCGCCTTCACGGCCGCACGGCAGCATCGACGCAAACGTAGGCCGTCATCCCTCGAGCCGCACCAAGATGGCGGTGCTGCCTGTAGGCAAGGGCCGCGAGGCTGTGACTCATTGGCGTGTGATTGAGACGTTCGGCGGCGGCAAGGAGCCCATTGCCTCCCTGCTCGAATGCACGCTTGAGACGGGCCGCACGCATCAGGTGCGCGTGCATCTGGCCCACATTGGTCACCCGCTGATCGGCGATCCGCTCTATGCCCAGGGCTTCAAGTCGAAGCTCCGCAAGCTTCCCGAGCCGTTGCATGGCAAGCTTGCCACGCTCGACCGCCAGGCCCTGCACGCGGAAATTCTTGCCTTCGAGCACCCGGTTACCGGCACATTACTCAAATTTAATAGTCCGCTCCCTGCCGATCTCGCCGAGATTGTCGAGGCTTTCAAGGAACTGTGATCAGGTCGCAGGCTTTAATCCGAAACCCAAAGGCTCTATACAGAGAATCGCCGGGGGGCGATTTGTTGGGAACAATGCGGCCGGCTAGGCCGCTGGAGACGGGCTCTCATGGCTGCAAGAAGTTTGCCGAGTGTTGGCGCGCATGGCGGACTGACGCGCTATCTCGAAGAAATCAGACAGTTTCCGATGCTGGAGCCGCAGCAGGAGTATATGCTCGCCAAGAGCTGGCGCGAGCATGGCGACCGCGATGCTGCGCATCAGCTCGTCACCTCGCATCTGCGGCTCGTCGCGCGCATCGCCATGGGCTATCGCGGCTATGGGCTGCCCATCGGCGAAGTGATGTCCGAAGGCAATGTCGGCCTGATGCAGGCGGTCAAGCGCTTCGATCCCGACAAAGGCTTCCGGCTCGCCACCTACGCCATGTGGTGGATCAGGGCGGCGATCCAGGAATACATCCTGCGCTCCTGGAGCCTCGTGAAGATGGGCACCACGGCCGCGCAGAAGAAGCTCTTCTTCAATCTGCGCAAGATCAAGGGTCAGCTCAAGGCGCTCGAGGAGGGCGACCTCCGGCCCGACCAGGTGAAGCTGATCGCGACCCGGCTCGGCGTGACCGAGGAGGACGTGGTCTCCATGAACCGGCGGCTTGCCGGCGATAGTTCACTCAATGCCCCGGTCAGGAACGACGCCGAGAGCGGCGAGTGGCAGGATTGGCTGGTCGACGACACCATGGACCAGGAGACGGCTCTTGCCGAATCCGAGGAGCGCGACCACCGCCACGGAATGCTGACCGACGCGCTGAAGGGCTTGAATGCGCGCGAGCGCCGCGTCTTCGAGGCGCGGAGGCTGGCCGAGGAGCCGCTGACGCTGGAGGAGCTTTCCACCGAGTTTGGCGTGAGCCGCGAGCGCATCCGGCAGATCGAGGTGCGCGCCTTCGAGAAGGTGCAGAAGGCGGTGACGAAGGCCGCCGCTTCCGCCGCGCAGCCGGAGCCTGCGGCGGCGGAGTAATTTCCAGCAACGCTGAGCAGAACGTCATCCTGAGGCGCGAGCGGGAACGCGCGAGCCTCGAAGGGTGACGTTTGCTTGAGTTTGCGCCATCCTTCGAGGGTGAATCTGCAGTTGCTTGGGGACCTCGTGTGAAGCAGCTCACCGTCAGCGGCATCGAGATCGCCTATCTCGACGAGGGCAAAGGCCCCGCAATCGTCATCGGGCATTGCTCGAGCGCCTCGCACAAGGAATGGCTGCCTCTGATCGAAACGCTCAAACCCGATTGGCGCGTGCTCGCTCCCGACTTCATCGGCTACGGGCAGTCTGGGCCCTGGCCCGCCGAGGAGCCATTTTCCATCGATGCCGATGTGGATGTCCTTCTCGCCGTCGCCAAGAAGATGAAAGGCCCGCTTCGTCTCGTGGGCCATTCCTACGGCGCGGCTCTGGCGCTCGAAGCCGCGCGCACGCTGGGACCGCGCGTGAAAAGCCTAACCCTTGTCGAGCCCGTCTCCTTCCATCTCCTGCGGCAGGAGGGCCGGCCCGAATGGGCGGAGGTGGAGACGCTCGGCCGTGCGGTGCTTGGCCCCGTGGCGAAGGGCGACGACCGCGCCGCAGCCAAAGCCTTCATGACCTATTGGCTCGGCCGCTGGCGCTGGTGGTTGTCGCCCGAGCGCTTCAAATCGGCGATTGCCGCGACGATCCCCAAGGTGGCGCTCGAATTCGCCATCGCCATCGACGCGCCGACTACCTTGCAGGACTATGCCGAGATCGCCGCGCCCACTCTGCTCATCGCCGGCGGCTCGACCCGCGCGCCGACCCGCGCCGTCGTCGATCTCCTGGCTGGCACGCTGCCCAACGCCAAGCTCGCCATACTCAAAGGCGCGGGCCATATGAGCCCGCTCACCCATCCCGCCGAGCTCAACCGGCTGATCCTCGACCATCTCGCTCAACAGCGGTGACTTTTACCCCGTCTTCGTCGGGCAGCTCCTCGACGTCGCGGGCGAACAGCTCCTCGAGCTCCTTCGCCTGCGACTGCGCGTTGGCGCGGACCTTCTCCGTGTCCGTGTAATATTGATAGTCCTCATAAAGGCGCTTCTCATCGAGCCGCTTGAACGTCTCCGTCAGGCGTCTCACCTCGGGCTCCTTAAGCCCCAGGCCTCGCAACAGATCCTTGGTTAGCTCAAGAGCCGCCAGGAACGTCTCGCGCTCGATGATGGTGACGCCGAGATCCATCAGTCGATGCACGTGCGTTCGGTCGCGCGCCCGCGCATAGATCGGAAGATCGGGGAAATGGTTGCGCACCATCTCGGCGACCCTGAGCGAGCTCTCGACATTGTCAATGGCGAGCACGAAGGCGACCGCCTTGTCGGCGCCCGCCGCCCGCAAAATGTCGAGCCGCCCCGCGTCCCCGTAATAGATCTGCGCGCCGAAGCGCTTCACGAAATCCACCTGCTCGACATTTGAGTCGAGCGCCGTGAACGGAATCTGACGGGCGCGCAGCACGCGCGCCACGATCTGGCCGAAACGCCCGAAGCCGGCGACGATGACGTGCTGATCGCCGCGCGGTGGTATCTCGTATTCGGGCGGTGCGGGCTTCCGGGCACGATTGATCGCGTCGTCGATGAGGAGCAGCAGCGGCGTCGCAGCCATGGAGAAGGTCACGGCGAGCGTCAGGAGAGCGGCCATGGGCCGGTCGATCACGCCCTCGAGCGCGCCAGCCCCGAACAGCACGAAGGCGAACTCGCCGCCTTGACTGAGCACGAGGCCGAGGCGTCGCGCGGCGTTCCCGTCGAGGCCCCACCAGCGGCCGAGCAGATACAGGATCGCGGCCTTGAGCATGACGAGGACCAAGACGACGGCGAACAGCGTGGCGGGCTCGGCGATGAGCACGCCGAGATCGATCGACATGCCGACGGCGATGAAGAACACGGCAAGCAGGAGTCCCTCGAAAGGGGCGATGTCCGCCTCGATCTGATGGCGATATTCGGAATCGGCGAGCAGCGCGCCGGCGATGAACGCGCCAAGCGCGGCCGACAGGCCTGCCGCCTCCATGACGAGCGCCACGCCCACCACGGTCAGTAGCGCGGTCGCCGTCATCGCCTCGCGCACGCCGGTGGCGGCCACGAACCGATACAGCCGGCTCAACAGAAAGCGCCCAACCACGATCACGCCGAGGATCGTAAGGATGGCAAAGACGGCGCTTTTGACGTCCATCGTATGCACTGCCCCGCCAAGCGCGAAGAGCGGCACGAGCGCGATGAGCGGGATCGCCGCGAGGTCCTGGAACAGCAGCACCGAGAAGGCGAGCCGGCCATGGCGCGTGGTGAGCTCGCCCTTCTCCTCCAGCACCTGGAGCGCGAAGGCGGTCGAGGAGAGCGACAGCGCAAGGCCGATGAACAGGGCCTGTGTCGGGGCCAGCCCGAGCGCGACGCCGATCGCGGCTAACAGCAGCGCCGTGGCGACGAGCTGGGCCGTGCCGAGTCCGAAAATCGCCGAGCGCATCGCCCAGAGCCGCACAGGCCGGAGCTCGAGCCCAATCACGAAGAGCAGCATGACCACGCCGAACTCGCCGAAATGCAGGACTTCGCCCACGTCGTTCAGCGCGTAGAGCGGACCGAGCACGTAAGGCCCGATGACGACGCCGGCGGAGAGATAGCCGAGCACGGCGCCCATTCTGAGGAAACGGCCGAGCGGCGCGGCAATCGCGGCGGCGGCGAGAAACACCGCCACTTGAAGCAATCCCGCCGACAGCATGGCCCGCCTTCCGTCCTCCCGGTCCTGGGTAGCATGCGAGCGCCAAACTCACTAGCCAAGCGGGCGAGGCGAATGCCCACCATTGCTCATGACCGAGCTTGGCTTTAGGATCATCGCTCGGGGCTCACGCGGCCGCCCCGTGAGGCAAATATCGCCCAAGCGCCGCTCCGTAAGGCTTTATGCCTATGCTACGGAGTGAGCTGCCATGGGCTCAATTGAGACGCCACCCAAACCAACCTTCCGAGAGGCGCTCGCCATCTGGGCGAAGATCGGCGTGTTGTCCTTCGGCGGACCGGCAGGCCAGATCGCGCTGATGCATCGCGTCCTCGTCGAGGACCGTGGCTGGATCGCGGAGAACCGCTTCTTACACGCTCTCAACTTCTGCATGCTGCTGCCGGGGCCTGAGGCCATGCAACTGGCCACCTATGTCGGCTGGCGGCTGCATGGCACGGCCGGAGGCCTTGCCGCCGGTCTCCTCTTCGTGCTGCCTGGCGCCGCTGTCGTGCTGACCCTCAGCATCGCCTACGCCCTTTACGGTCAAACGCCGATCGTCGAGGCGGCTTTCGTCGGCATCAAGGCCGCGGTCCTCGTGATCGTCATCGAAGCGCTTATACGGGTTGCGCGGCGCGCGCTCCGCGGCCCCTACGACGTCGCCATCGCCGCTGCGGCCTTCGTCGCCATCTTTTTCCTTGCCGCACCCTTTCCGCTGATTATTGCCGGCGCCGCATTGATCGGCTGGCTGCTTGCGCTGGCTTCGCCTGCTCCCGCAGCCGCGCCAATTGTGGGACCCACGCCCGTTCCGCTGGCGCAGACGCTAAAGACCGCAGTACTTTGGCTTGCGATCTGGATCGGTCCCCTCCTGCTCCTAGCGGCACTCTTCGGCCGCGACCATGTCATGACCGACATCGCGCTGTTCTTCTCGAAGCTCGCCGTCGTGACCTTCGGCGGCGCCTATTCGGTGCTCGCCTATATGGCGCAGCAGGCAGTCGAGACCCATGGCTGGTTGAGCGCGGGAGAGATGCTTGACGGGCTCGGCCTCGCCGAAACGACGCCCGGCCCCCTCATTTTGGTGACTGAGTTCGTGGGCTTCCTCGCCGGCTTCCGGAAAGGTGGCGAACCGGCACTCGCCTTCGGGCTGCTCGCCGCCGCCGTCACGCTTTGGGCAACCTTCGCGCCCTGCTTTCTCTGGATCTTCGTTGGAGCGCCCTATGTCGAGCGCTTAAGCGCAAACCCTCGCCTTGCCGGAGCGCTCGCCGGCGTCACCGCCGCCGTGGTCGGCGTGATCCTAAACTTAAGCCTTTGGTTTGCGCTACACGTCCTCTTCGGCAAGGTTGCCGCCGTGTGGCACGGTCCGGTGCTGCTTTGGACGCCCGAGCTGGCGAGCCTCAACATTGAGGCCCTGCTGCTGTCGGCCCTCGCCTGCGCGCTCCTGCTCAGGATGCACTTCAGCATCGCGAGTACGCTCGCGCTCACGTCCGCGGCGGCACTCGCCTGGTCGTTCGCTCAGGGCGCGATCTAGCGCTCAGCCCCTCGTTCGACGACGGTGCAAGGAAGGTGTTAGCGCGGAACCCAGAGATTGACGAAGGGCGCTCTCACCCACGTCCCAGCTCGGCCGGAATAAACCCGGGCGAAGGGCGCCGCGACAAAGGTCTCCCGGCCGCTATAATTATTGTTGCGATACCGCCAGCGGCGGTTGTAGTAGCCGGCTTGCTCGACAAGCTCGGTCGCGACGGACGGCTTGACCACCACGCCGGGGCCTGCGGAGGCTGGCGCCGGAAGGCCAACGAGAAAAGCAATGCCTGCGGCGAGAGAAAGATAAAGGGATCGATTGGTCATCGTGAATTCTCCTTAACCAAATCCCCGCCGCCCATCCGGTTATTGGTGTTGATCGGAAGCGGGAGTGTGGCCGACAGCCTGCCCGAGTGGCAAGCCCAAATTACAGCCAGCCTCTGCGCTTGAAATAGAGATAGGGCAGCACCGCGGCCAGCACCATCAAGAGGATCGCGAGCGGATAGGCGAACCACCAATCGAGCTCCGGCATGTGGCGGAAATTCATGCCGTAGATCGAGGCGATCAGCGTCGGCGGCAGGAACACGACGGCGGCGACCGAGAAAATCTTGATGATGTCGTTCTGCTGGATGTTGATCATGCCGAGCGTGGCGTCGAGCAGAAAGATGATCTTGCCGGAAAGAAAGGTGGCGTGATCGGTCAGCGAGGCGACGTCGCGCGCGGCGGAGCGGATGCGGGACTGGAGCGGCTTGACCTCCTTCCGCTCATTGGCGGCATGCACGAAAAACGTGAGCAGCCGCCCGAACGAATGGGCGCTTTCGCGGGCCTTCGAGGTAATCTCGCCCTCGCGGCCGATCGCGCGCAACATCACGTCGAAACGGCGCTGCCGCGACGCGGCCCCGCCTCTGATCTCGAAGATCGAATGCGACAGCCCCTCGACCTCCGCCTGGATGCGCTCGATGAAATCCGCCAGCCGGTCGATGATCGTTTCCAAGAGGCCGATCAGGATGGCGGCCCCGCTCTTGAGGTCCGTCTCGGATCGGTTGCATCGCGCCACATAGATGGAGAAGGCCTTGGGCTCGGCATAGCGCAGAGTGATGAGACGCTGGCCGGTAAGAATGAAGGTGACCGGCGTCGTTCTGGGCTCCCCCTGCTCGGGCTGATAGAGCAGGGTCGCGGTCATGAAATAGGCGCCGTCCTCCTGATAGAGGCGGCTCGACGCTTCGATCTCCTGCTGCTCCTCGCGCGTCGGCACGTCGAGCTTCAGCACTCGCTCGATCTGCCCCTCTTCCTCCGGCGTAGGATTGAGGAGATCGACCCAGACCGCCGTCTCGGTGATCCTTGGCTTGCCCTTCTGGCGCTCGAGCGCGCCGGAGCGGTTCTCGTAGATGGTAAGCATCGGAATTCCCCGCGCCGATCCCGGTTCTGACTGAGCTTTGACTTAGATCATGTCCCCTTGCCGGGCGGGAATTTATACCAGTGTTCGTATAGCGCCACTGAGACATTGCACCCCACTGAAGACTTTGACAGTGGGGGCCCCGGAAGTTAACAAAGACGATGGGCTGGCTGCGCAGAGACAAGGATTGCATCGCCCTGGTTGTGGTCTGGGCGCTTCTGCTCCAGGCCGCCATCCTGTCCTTCACTTCCGGCGTTCATGCCGCCACCCTCGCCTCCGGCGGGAGCATCGTCCTCTGCACGGCGAGGGGCGCCGTCATTGGCAGGCAGCTCCCCGGGCAGGGCCATCACACCGCCGACTGCCAGTGCTGCTCGATGTCCTGTCGGACTGCCTGCGGCGGCGGATGCGGCGGCATCGTTCCCATTGCGCTTCGCGTTCCCCTTCCCGCTTCGGTGGAAGCGCCCGCCAATCCGCCGCGCTTCCTCGCCCCGCAAACGAGATCGGCTGAAGCCACTTCAGCGCAACCGCGCGCTCCGCCTCGCCGCTAACCCGAAATCTTCGCGTCGTGGAGCGCGCAACGCTCTGGGCGAATGCGAGCATGTCGTTCTAGCGCGTCTTGAATGAGCGGCATCCGCCGGAGACGCCGGCGGATGCCGCTCAGTTCTTCTGCACGATGCAGGCGCCCCCGGCCGAGCGCAGCTGCGCGCAAAGCTTGGCGGCGTCCTGGAGACTGTCCGCGCCGATCTGCACCATATAGAGCGAGCGGCGCCCGCGGCTCAAATTCCGCTCGGGCAGCACGAAGGGTTCGCGGTCGCCGAGCAGCGCGGCATGCTGCCGCTTGAGCCTGCCGAACTGGGCGAGCGCCGTGGCCTTGGAGAAGGAGGTCGAGAGCTGGATGCCCCACGGGCGCCAGGCCCCGCTCGCGGTGAGCGGCTCGGTCTCATAGACGGCCCGCACCACCAGCGGCGCTAGGCTTCGGCAAGAGTCCTGCACCTCGGCGCCCGCGGTCTTGAGCGGCTCAGGCAACTCGGTCTCGATCAGCTTCCATTCCTCGGCGGCGCGCCCGGTGACGAACTGAACGTAGTTTTGCGTCTCGTAAGGCAGCCCTCCCGATCCCGCCAGCCAGGCGCGCACGCGCTCCGCACCGGCGTTGTAGGCCGCCGCGGCAAGTCCGAAATTGCCGAACTCCTGGCGAAGATCGGCAAGCAGGGTCGCCGAATGGATGATTGCCGATTTGGGCTCGAACGGATCGTCGAGGCCGCGCTCCTCCGCCGTGCCGGGCATGAACTGGGCGATCCCTTGCGCGCCCTTGGGGCTCACGGCGTGCGGATTGAAGCGGCTTTCCTTCCAGATCAGGCGCACGAAAGGCATCGGCGGGAGCCCCCTCGCCTCGGCCTGCTGCTGCATGATCGGACAGACGATGTCGACGAAGGGCTTGGGCCCGGCGAGAGCGAGCCCCGCTTCCTGCATACCCGCCTCGACCCGCGCGGCGATTCCCTCCCCGGCGTTGCATGGAGACGCGAGAAGGAGGAGCGCCAAAGCAAGCGAAACTGTCCGCAAGGCCCGTATCATGCCGCCAGTTTCCGCCATGTCGGCGAGAAGGTCCATTGCCAACCAGAAGCCAGAACGGTCGGGGAAATTCCGGCGGCTCTGAATTGCTGCTTTCAGTTCTTCTGGACGATGCAGGCCCCGCCATCGGCCTGGAGCTTGCCGCAGAGAGCGTCGGCGTCCTCGCGGCTGTCCATGCCGATCCGGGCCGAATATTGCAGCTTGGTGCCCATATGCAGATCGCAGGCCTCCACCACGATCGGCTGGTAGGCCGAAAGGATGCCGGCATGATCCTGCTGGATGCGAGTGAACTGGTCGAGCGCATCCTGCTTTGAAAAGGACGTGGCGATCTCGACGCCCCACACATTGGCCGGCTGAGCCGGCGGGGTGCCGCTGCCGGGTTGCGCTTGCTGCGGGGCGCAAGGCGAAAGCGGTCCCTCCTGCTCCACCGAAGAACCGGCATAAGCGGGCTCCGCGGCAAGCACCAGGCAGAGCAGCAACAGCAGGATTTTCGTCATGGGGAGCATCATGCAGCGAATCGATCGGGCGATAAAGCTCAGGCTCGCCCCACGCTGAAGCCATCCCTAACGGCGATGCGTCAGTAGAACTTCAAATTGAGCACGGCCTGGGGAAACACGTTGAACCCGTTCCAGTCGAGGTCGGACTGGGTGGAGAGCTGCTGCGTGAACCGGACGCCCGCGCCGAGCGAAACTTTCGCGTTCGGCGTCCAGTTCAGGCTGCCGCTGCCGCCAAGGACAAGGTCCTGGCGGCCACCCGGATAATCCGAGAAATACACCCCTTGCACGCTGCCCGTCGCCGACAGCGACAAATTCTTCACCGGCGGGCGCCAGCCGATCGTGGTCTGGACGAAGGCGGCGGTGGTGATCTGGCTCTTGATGTCGGCGAGGCTTTCCGACAGTGAGACCGAGACATCGGCGTAATAGCAATAGGCCTCGCTTCCCTTCGCACCGCAAAGCCTGTTGCCAAGACCGATATTCGCGCGCGACCAGCCGATGGACGGCGTGGCGACGGAGATTTCCTCCGCGCCGAAGCCGGGCTCGTAGACCGCCGTGCCATCGACGCCGATGCTGAGCAGATCCGTCGTCGCCGTGCCGCCGGTGGTGAGCCCCTCCGCCGTCTGCCGCCTGCCGAGCAGCCGCGTATAGGTGATGCTGCCGTTCAGCGCATCGAAGGAGCTCGAATCGAGGGCCGCGTAGCGCACCGCCGA
>Ga0315297_10002833_pt1 | contig 11043 bp, 10 predicted proteins | sample YL17G15_0_MG_FD_203628 | JGI IMG/M metagenome (GOLD analysis project Ga0315297, IMG submission 203628) | Sediment microbial communities from Yellowstone Lake, YNP, Wyoming, USA - YL17G15_0 | ecosystem: Environmental > Aquatic > Freshwater > Lake > Sediment | place: USA: Wyoming | collected...
ATGACGATGCTGGACAGTCGCGTGCGCGTGACTGCGTCGCTGTACTACACCGAGGCGACGGACGTGCAGTTCACACAGGCTTTGCCGTCCGGTGGCTCGGGCGCAGTGACTTCGATCGCCGCCAACCAGGGCGCGGGCCGGATCATGGGCGCCGAACTCGAGTTGCATGCGGCGGTGACTGAGGCCCTGACGGTTTCGGCCGGGTACTCGTATACGGACACCGAGATCACCAGCGGTTGCGACGATTTCGAGTACACGCTCAACTCGGGCGGCCTGCTCTACGACCCGGCGCTGAATGACGTCAAGGCGTGCGACATCTCCGGCAACCGTTACCCGCTCGCGTCCGAGCAGAACGGCAGCCTGGTGTTCAACTACGACTCGCCGCTCAACCTGGGCACCGGGCTCGACCTGATCAGCAACTTCGGCGTCACGTATGAAGGCAGCAAGTACGTCCAGGTGCACAACCTGGCCGAGACCGGCGAGAACACGATGGTCAACCTTCGCTGCGGTTTGCGCAGCGCCAATGGCTGGTCGGTCGTCGCGTACGGTCGTAACCTGACGGACAGCGAGACGATCCCGATGGCGACCCGCTGGTTCGACCTGAGAACCGGCAGCGCCTATCCGGGTGCGCCTGCGGCTGCGTGCGTGCAGGCCTCCTCTCTGGTTCCGTGCACACCTGGGGTTGGGGTGACCTCGCCGACTGGCGTGCCGGTGACCGGGATTGCGGGCCGTGCGGGCGGCGCTGACGTAGGTTCGCCGCGCGCCTTCTTCGGCGCGCTGCGTCCGGGCCGCAGCTTCGGCATCGAGTTCCGGTACGACTTCAAGCTGTAACTGGTCTCCTCGTCCCAAACCGCAGGGCGGCGCGAGCGGCCCCGTTTTTTTGCAGCTATCATTCGTGGATGGTTACAGCCCGGCTCCCACAGGATGAGATCGAACAGGCGGTCGAGGCGCTGCGCGAGGGCGAGGTCGTCGCGTTCCCGACCGAAACCGTCTACGGGCTCGGTGCCGATGCGCAGAACCCGGACGCCGTGCGCAAGGTCTTCGAGTTGAAGGGCCGTCCCGCGACCCACCCGCTGATCGTGCACATCGAGCACCCCAGGGCGCTCGAACGCTGGGCACTTGCCGTGCCGCCCGAAGCAATGGCGCTGGCGGAGAAATTCTGGCCGGGGCCGCTGACGCTCGTGCTCCGGCGCGCGCCGGCGGTGGACCTCGCGATCACCGGCGGCCAGGACACGGTAGCGGTCCGGGTGCCCGGGCATCCCGTCGCCCAGCAGTTGCTCCGTGCGTTCGGCAGCGGCATCGCCGCGCCGTCGGCCAATCGGTACGGCCGCATCAGCCCCACGCGGGCGGAGCACGTGCGGGACGAATTCGGCGACGACCTCAGCATCATCCTCGACGGCGGCGATTGCAAGATCGGCCTCGAGTCCACGATCGTCTCGTGCGTGGATACCGTGCCGCGCATCCTGCGCCCCGGAATCATCACCTTGACGCAGTTGCGGGCGGTAGTTCCTGCAGCCCAGGGCAGTCCGGACGCCTATGCGCCGCGCGTGCCGGGCAGCGACACCAAGCACTATGCGCCCTCGACGCCGCTCAGCATCGTCACCAGCAAGACCCTGGAAGAGGTGGTCGGGCAGCTGACGGAGAATCACGCAAGGGTCGCGGTGCTCGCCAGCAGGCCGCCGCGCGTGGCCAACCGGTACATGACTTGGATCAACGCCGGCCGCCGCGCGGACGTCTTCGCGCGCGAGCTCTACGTCAACCTGCGCACGCTCGACAAGTCGGGTGCGCGAGAGATCCTGGTCGAGGAAGTGCCTGCCGGCGAGCAGTGGGATGCGGTGCGCGACCGGTTGCGTCGTGCGGCATCGGCTGAAAATGTCGTGTCCGGCGATCCGGATATCGCCGCCCTGCGCGCCGATCTGGGCGAGGACATGGGGCGATGAAGCGGGTGGTCGTCGAGCGTGCGTAAGGCCCCTGATATCCACGCGCAGGTTGCCCGCCACGGCACTCCGCTGCTGCTGATCGACTGCGACGTGATCCGCCGCCAGTACCGCAACCTGCACGATGCCCTGCCCGGCGTGACTTTCTACTACGCGCTCAAGCCGTTGCCGAACGCAGCCGTCGTCGCGGAGCTGCGCGAGCTGGGAGCGTGCTTCGACGTTGCGACGACCGGCGAAATCAAGCTGGTGCGCGGAGAGGGCGTCGCGGCCGAGAGCTGCATCCACACGCATCCGATCAAGGCGGACAAGGACATCAGGGCGGCGCTGCGCTTCGGCATCCGCACTTTCGTCGTGGACAATCCCGATGAGGTACGCAAGTTCGTGCCGTATCGCCGCCGCGTCGAACTGCTGATCCGGGTGTCGTTCCGCAATCCCTCCGCCGTCGTGGACCTTTCGCGCAAGTTCGGTTGCGAGCCGAGCGCGGTGCGCACACTGCTGGAGCTGGCGCGCAGTCTGCGGATCAACGTGCGCGGCTTGTCCTTCCACGTCGGATCGCAGGTTGCCGACCCGGCGAAGTACGTCGAGGCGATCAGCGCCTGCCGCGAGATCATCGAGCAGTCCCATCGCGACGGCGTGGCGGAGCTCGACATCCTCGACATCGGCGGTGGCTTTCCGATCGCCTACCGCGGCGAGGCGCCGCCGATCGGGCAGTTCTGCCGGCCGATCCGCAAGGCGCTGAAGACGCTGCCGCGCAAGGTGCGCGTGATTGCGGAACCCGGACGTTTCATCGCCGGCCCCGCGGGCACCAGCGTGTCGGCGGTGGTCGGCCGGGCGCAGCGGGAAGGGCGTTGGTGGTACTACCTCGATGATGGCATGTACGGCTGCTACAGCGGGCAGCTCTATGATCATGCCTCGTATCCGGTCGAAAGCCTCGATCGCGGCGGTCCGGCGCACCCGAGCGTGCTGGCCGGGCCGACCTGCGACAGCATCGACGTGATCCGTGAGGACATCCCGCTGCCGGAACTGCAGATCGGCGACCTGCTGGTCGGCCGCATGATGGGCGCGTACACGTCGGCTACCGCCACCGATTTCAATTTCATTCCGCGTGCGAAAATCGTCGCGTTCAACCGCCATGCAAGGAGTAAGCGTGCGAATTGACGTGCTGGACCACGTCGCCGGCGCCCGGGCGGCCCGCGGCATCACAGTGATCATCGACGTGTTCCGGGCGTTCTCTGTCGCGCCGCACGCGTTTGCGGCCGGCGCGGCGCGGGTGTTGCCCGTCGGCGAAATCAAGGATGCGCTCGCAATGCGCAGCCGGTTCCCCGGGGCCGTGCTGGTGGGGGAACGGCACGCCCGCAGACTGCCCGGATTCGACGCCGGCAATTCGCCCACGGAAATCCTCGCGCTCGACGTGCGCGGCAAGGTAGTCGTCCACACGACGCACGCAGGCACGCAGGGGCTCGTGAATGCCGAGGCCGCGGACGAAGTGCTGACCGGCGGGTTCGTGAATCTTTCCGCGGTGTGCCGGCACATCGTGAGCCGTGCTCCAGCCCGGGTCACGCTGGTGCGGATGGGTCACGAGGCCCGGGAGCGCTGCGCGGAGGACGATCTGTACGCCGAGAGCCTCGAGCACATGCTGCGGGGCGGGGCGGCACCGTCGCGCGACGCGGTGCGCAATCGCTTGCGTGACGCGCCAGCAGCGCGCAAGTTTTTCGATCCGGCTTGCGATTGGGCCCCCGAACCCGACTTCGAGCACTGCACGGACGTCGATCGTTTCGATTTCGTGCTGAGACTGCGCCGCGCGGAGGGCGAACCGTGCGAGCTGCAGAAGCTCGCGCCCGGCGACCGGTGAGACGGCCCAGACCATGACCGCCATTCAAGTGCTGGGCATTCCCTTCGAGTTCGTGCTGTTTGCCGCGACGTTGCTCGGCGTGGCCTTGTTTCACAACCGCACGCTCGAAGTAGCCGTTACCGGGCTGCTCGCGATCGTTGCGTATAAGCTCGTGGCGACCGGATTTCACGGACAGCCAGGTTTCGCGGGCCTTGCGCAGCACCTGCGCGTCGAGTGGGTGGTGCTCGCCAACCTGTTCGCGCTGCTCATGGGGTTTGCGCTGCTCTCCCGGCATTTCGAGGAGAGCAACGTCCCGGGCCGCCTGCCGGATCTTCTGCCCGACGACTGGCGGGGCGGCTTCGTGCTGCTGGTGCTCGTGTTCGTCCTGTCCAGCTTCCTCGACAACATCGCCGCGGCGCTGATCGGTGGCACAGTTGCGGCCTCCGTGTTCCACCACCGATTGCATCTAGGCTATATCGCCGCAATCGTGGCCGCCTCGAACGCGGGCGGCTCGGGCAGCGTCGTCGGCGACACGACCACCACGATGATGTGGATCGACGGAGTCAGCCCGCTCAACGTGCTGCACGCCTACGTGGCTGCCGGCGTGGCTGTCGTCGTGTGCGGTATCCCGGCTTCGCGGCAGCAACAGGCCTACTCGCCGATCCAGCGGCGCGGTGACGAGCCCGCTGCCGTGGACTGGGTGCGAGTGGGTGTTGTCGCGTTCATCCTGCTCGCGGCGATCGGCGTCAACGTCACGACCAACGTGATGTTTCCGGACCTGTCGTCGCGCTTCCCGTTCATCGGCGTTGCCGTGTGGGCCGCGCTGGTGGCGGGTGCTGTCTGGCGCCGTCCGGATTGGTCGGTGCTGCCGGCAGCCCTGCGCGGCACGGTGTTCCTGTTGTGCCTGGTGCTGGCCGCATCGATGATGCCGGTCGAGCGGCTTCCGGCCGCGTCGTGGCAGACGGCCTTCGGTCTCGGTTTCGTGTCCGCGGTATTCGACAACATTCCGCTCACCAAGCTGGCGCTGGAGCAGGGTGGCTACGATTGGGGCATGCTGGCCTACGCGGTGGGCTTCGGCGGGTCGATGATCTGGTTCGGTTCGTCGGCTGGCGTCGCGATCACCAACCTGTTTCCTGAAGCGCGCTCGGTCGGCGGCTGGCTCAAGGCGGGCTGGCACGTCACGCTCGGGTACATTGCGGGTTTCGCAGTGCTGATGCTGACGCTTGGCTGGCATCCGCACCCGCCACACAAGCCCTCTCCGGCACCGGCGGGGGAGCGGGCCGACGCAGTCGGGGAGACGATCCACCTGGTGATGAGCCCATGATCCGCAACATCGTTTTCGACGTCGGTGGCGTGCTCGTCCGCCTGCACTACCAGCCGTTCATCCGCTACCTCGGCGAGGCCGGCATCGACCTGTCGAACCTGCCGGCCTGGCTGGAAACCATCGATCTTGCAGCGCACGAGCGCGGTGAAATCACCGGCGGGGAACTGCTGGCGCGGGTTGCGGCCATGGCAGCACGACCGCTTGACCCCGCGGAACTGGCGAGCCGCTGGCTCGCGATGTTCGAGCGCTGGGACGAAATGTTCGCGCTGGCCAGCGGCCTGATGGGCGACTACCGGGTCTACCTGCTGTCGAACGTGGGCGACCTGCACTGGGCGCATCTGGACGCTCACTACGGCGTCGATCGGCTGGTGCACGGCGCACTGGCCTCGTTTCGCGTCGGCGTCGTCAAGCCGAACTCCGCGATCTACCGTAAGGCGGAGAGCATGTTCGACCTCGAGCCGACGGCGACCGTCTTCATCGACGATCTGCCGGCCAACGTCGCCGGTGCGCGTGCCTGCGGCTGGCAGGCGATCCACCATGGCGACGCCCGCGTGACGCGCGACCAGCTGCGCGCCCTCGGCGTCCGGCTGCCGGCTGCATTTGCCACGGAGATCTGATTCGATGCCGGCGCTACCCCTCACGATCCTGCTGCTCGCCGCCACGCTGACCGTGTTCGTGCCCTTCGTGCTGTTCTACATGCGCCAGCCGCTCAAGCTCGATTACCTCTGGGCCGGTTGCTGCATCCTCGGCGCCGTCCATTTCATCTTCCGCAAGTGAGCATTACCGCCATCCATCGCCGTGTGGCCGCCTGCCGCGCCGGGACGGATCCGACGCTCATTTGCCGCATGGCCACAGGCTGGGCTGTCATGGGCGATCCGCAGGTGTTGCGGGGCTACTGCCTGTTGTTGCCGGATCCGGTGGTGCCCCATCTGAACGCGCTGCCGCCGGCAGCGCAGGCGGAGTTCCTCGCCGACATGAGTTGCCTGGGCCAGGCGGTGCAGGATGTCACGGGCGCGCTGCGCATCAATTTCGCGCTGTTCGGCAACGTCGAGCCCGCGCTGCACGCCCACGTATTGCCAAGGTACACGGATGAGCCGGCGGAGCGGCGAACCGCGCATCCCTGGGCTTACGACTGGTCGAAGGCACCGGCCTTCGAGCGACAGCGCGATGGCGGGTTGCTCGCCGCGATCCGTGCGCGACTCGCGCCGTCGCCGACGGTTCACATCGAGCCACCGCAAGGCAGCCGTGCATTGCGCCACATCGATATCACGGCTTCCGATCTGGCGCGATCCACCCTGTTCTACGACGTCCTGCTGCCGCAAATCGGCTTCGAGCGGATTGCCGATGCAGAGGAGGGGCCTCTCTGGCGCAAGGGCGAGTTCGAATTCGGCCTGCAGCCGGCCAAGGGCGCGGGCCGACAAAGCCGCCATGACCGGTATTCACCTGGACTGCATCACCTGGCGTTCGCCGCTCCGGCGCGGGAGGCGGTCGATGCCCTGCACGTCGAGCTGGTCCGTCTCGGAACGACGATTCTCGACGCGCCCGCCCTGTACGAGCGCTATCTGCCGGGTTACTACGCGCTTTTCTTTGCGGATCCGGACGGAGTGAAGCTCGAGTACGTTTTCGCACCGTGAGTTTCTTGCGCCGGGGTGAGGGCGCTCAGTCTCCCGACTTCAATGCGCGGACCAGGTCGCCGAGTGCGTGCACTGGCGCTGAGCAGGTCATGCCCCGGCAGACGTAGGCCACGGTTCCGGCCAGCGGCTTCTTGTCCACCAGGCCCGGTGGCAATCCCGTCGCGGTGGCAGGAATGGCGATGATCAGTCGGCGCGGGTCGTAGTACTTGTCCAACTCGCGGCGCCAGCTGGCGAGATCGTCCTCGGGCCCGCGCAGCACGACGATCGCCGGAGGCGCCGTGAACTCATCGAGCGCCACCAGCAGGCTCGTGTGCCCGTGCGGATACTTTTCCATGATGGCCAGGGCGGCACGCAAAGTGCGCTCCGCCGCGTCGAGATAGCGCGTCTCGCCGAGCAGGAACCCAAGCCGTACCAGAACGCGGGCGGCGATGCCGTTGCCGGCCGGCGTGGCGTCGTCGCCGAACGTCTTCGGACGCAGGATCAGCTCTTCGTGATCGTCCGCGGTGAAGAAAAAGCCGCCGGCCTCCTTGTCCTCGAAGTGCAGCAGCATCGTCTCGGCCAGTTCGACTGCCCAGTCGAGCGCAGCGCCGTCCCAGCGGGCTTGCAGCAGCTCTGTCAGGCCCCAGGCCAGGAACGCGTGGTCATCGAGATACGCCGGAAAACGTGACCGACCATCCTTGTGCACGGCGAGCAGGCGTGACTCGTACCAGCTGTGTTCGCGCAGGAAGCGCACGGCGCGGCCAGCCGCATCGACGTACCGGGGAACGTCCAACGCTCGCGCTGCTGCTGCGAGCCCCGCGATGGCGAGCCCGTTCCAGCTCGTGATGATTTTTTCGTCACGACCGGGCCAGACACGGCCGCTGCGCACGTCGAGCAGCTTCGCCCGCGCCGTATCGAGCGTGCCCGTCGCTGCTTCCTCCGCCATGTCGAGCTTTGCGGCGACTTCGGCCATCGACGCGAAGCAGTGCAGGTGCCATCGCCCTTCGAAATTGGGTTCACGATCGAGTCCGAAGCGAGCCGCGAGCACGGCGTATTCATCGGGCTCGAGGAGATCCTGCACTTCCTCGCGGCCCCAGACGTAGAACTTGCCCTCGTGCCCCTCGGAATCCGCGTCCAGCGTGGCGTAGAAGGCTCCTTCCGCGTGCTCCATCTCGCGCAGCATCCAGTCCGCCGTTTCCGCCGTGACGCGGCGGAACAGCTCCTCGCCGGTCGCGACGGCCGCTTGCGCCGAGACTGCGAGCAGCTGGCCGTTGTCGTAGAGCATCTTCTCGAAGTGCGGAATCATCCAGTACGGGTCCACCGAGTACCGGCAGAACCCGCCGCCCAGCTGATCGTAGAGACCGCCTTCGGCCATGCGGGTGAGCGTCAGCGTGGCCATGAAGAGCGCCTGCAGGTCCGGTTCGTCGGCATCGGCGCTGGCGCGCCAGACACGGAGCAGCAACTCCAGGTTCATCGGGTGCGGAAATTTCGGGGCCTCGCCGAATCCGCCGAAGCGGCCGTCGAATTCGCGCTGCAGCGCGGCTCGCGCCACCTCGATCGCCGCCCGGGACAGCGGGGCGGAGCCCCGATCCGGCGGCGGCAGGAGGTCGCCCAGCACGCTGACGAGCTTGGCGCCGTGCTCCTGCAGTTCCTGCGCGCGGGTCCGGTAGAACTCCGCGACCCGCTCCAGGACGGCCTTGAACGGTGGCATCCCGTGGCGCGGCTCGGGCGGGAAATACGTGCCAGTGAAGAAGGGACGGTGGCTCTGCGGCGCGAGGAAGACGGTCAGGGGCCAGCCGCCGCCGGACTGGTTCAGCACCTGGTGCGCCGTCTGGTAGATGCGATCGAGGTCCGGCCGCTCTTCACGATCGACCTTGATGTTCACGAACAGCTCGTTCATGAGCGCGGCGGTCACCGGGTCCTCGAACGATTCGTGGGCCATGACGTGGCACCAGTGGCAGGCGGAGTAGCCGATCGAGAGCAGGATCGGCTTGTTTTCGGCGCGAGCCTTCGCCAGCGCCTCGGGTGACCAGGGATACCAATCGACGGGATTGTCCGCGTGCTGCCGCAGGTAGGGACTGGTCTCGCTGGCAAGATGGTTGCGCCGGGCTCGCGGGCTGTTTTGCTGCATGGCAGGAGAGGGCGTCGGATAGAATGGCGGCACTATAACGGAAGGCTGCCGATCGCCGGCGGATTCACCCATGATGACCCGATCCGCGGCGCCTGACACTTCGGGCGCCCTGCCCGAGCTGCGGCTCAAGCATCGCGAGGACCGCCGCATCGCTGCGGGTCACCTCTGGATTTTCAGCAACGAGGTGGACACGGCACGCACGCCGCTCACGGGCTTCGCCAGCGGTGCGCACTGCCGCGTGATCGGCGACAAGGACCGATTCCTCGGTTACGCGTACGTGAATCCGCACGCGCTCATCTGCGCGCGCGTGCTCGGCCGCGACCCGCTGTACCCGCCGGGCAAGCCCTTGTTCGTGCACCGCTTGCAGGTGGCGCTGGCCCTGCGCGAGCGGCTGTACGCGACGCCGTTCTACCGCCTGGTGTACGGCGAGTCCGACGGCCTGCCGGGGCTCGTGCTCGACCGTTACGGCGACGTAATCGTCGGACAGATCGGCACGGCTGGCATGGAAGCGATGAAGGCCGGGATACTCGCCGCGCTCGACCAGGTGATTGGCCCGAGCGCGGTGATCTGGAAGAACGATTCGGGCGCGCGCGAGCTCGAGGGGCTACCGTCCTATGTCGAGACCGCTGCCGGGCTGGCGATCGACAGGACCTGGGTCGTGGAGAACGACGTGCGCTTCGAAGTGCCGATCGGCACGGGACAAAAGACCGGCTGGTTCTACGACCAGGCGACGAACCGGCGCGCGGCGCTGAAGTACGTCCGCGGCGCACGCGTGCTCGACGTGTTCAGCTATCTCGGTGCCTGGGGTCTCGCGGCTGCCAAGGCCGGTGCGAGCGAAGTGGTCTGCGTGGACTCGTCCGCGTTGGCGCTCGAGATCCTGAACCGCACGGCGGCGGATAACGGTCTCGCGATCCGCACGCTGCGCGACGATGCTTTCGACGCGCTGGCGGCCCTGCGCGAGGCAGCCGAGAAATTCGACGTCGTCATCCTCGACCCGCCGGCCTTCATCAAGCGCCGCAAGGACATCCCGAAGGGCCAGGCTGCCTACCGCAAGTTGAACCAGCTGGCGATGCAGCTGTTGCCGCGGGACGGCATCCTGATCTCCTGCTCGTGTTCGCATCATCTGGCGCAGGACGACCTGATCGCCACCGTGCAGCAGGCCGCGCGGCACCTTGGACGGTTCGCGCAGGTCGTCGAGGTCGGCGGGCACGCGCCGGACCACCCGCTTCACCCTGCCATCCCCGAGACGCGTTACCTGAAATCCCTTTTCTGCCGGGTCGTGCACGATTGAGACACGGCCGGCGGGCGCCCCCTTGTCCGATATCGCCATCCGGGGCGGCGCCTGAGACGACCGGCAGGTAAAATAGCGACCCCATGTTCGTTTACCCTCATCCCGACCCCGTTGCGTTTTCGATCGGGCCCGTGCACGTGCACTGGTACGGGCTCATGTACCTGCTGGGGTTCCTCGGCGGCTGGTGGCTGGCACGCCGCCGCGCCGCGCAGCCGGGCTCGAGCTGGACGCCGGTCGAGGTAGACGACCTCATTTTCTACTGTGCCGTCGGCGTGATTCTCGGCGGTCGGCTCGGCTGGATGCTCTTCTACGGCACCGAACGCATCTTCACGGAGCCGCTGAGCGTGCTCAGGATCTGGGAAGGCGGCATGTCCTTCCACGGCGGGTTGATCGGCGTGCTGGTTGCGCTCGGCATGTTCGCGCAACGCCGCGCCAGGCATGTCGGGGATGTCTTCGATTTCACGGCGCCGCTGCCCGCCATCGGTTTCGGCGCCGGGCGTATCGGCAATTTCATCAACGGCGAACTCTGGGGCAAGGCGACCGACGTCCCATGGGCCGTCGTCGTCGATGGCAAGGCGCTGCATCCCTCGCAGTTGTACGAAGCCACGCTGGAAGGCCTCGCGCTCTTCGTGATCATCGGGTGGTTCACCTCGACGCCGCGGCCGCGCTGGGCGCCGTCGGGCCTTTTTCTGCTGTGCTACGGCGTGTTCCGGTTCGCGGTCGAATTCGTCCGCGTGCCTGACGCGAATCGCGGTTACCTGATCCTGGACTGGGTGACGATGGGCCAGATCCTCTCGACTCCGATGATCCTGGCCGGGATCGCAATGCTCGTCGTGGCGTATCGCCGCAACGAGCGCTCCGGCAATTTCAAGATCTGAGCCATGCGCCAGTACCTCGACCTGCTTGGCAACGTGCT
>Ga0315297_10002834_pt1 | contig 11042 bp, 8 predicted proteins | sample YL17G15_0_MG_FD_203628 | JGI IMG/M metagenome (GOLD analysis project Ga0315297, IMG submission 203628) | Sediment microbial communities from Yellowstone Lake, YNP, Wyoming, USA - YL17G15_0 | ecosystem: Environmental > Aquatic > Freshwater > Lake > Sediment | place: USA: Wyoming | collected...
TGAGGCCGGCACCATCCCTCTGCGCGCTTCGCCCTGCTTCGTGCGAGATGCCGCCGATGTCGAGCGGCTGGTCTGGAACATGAGCTGCGAGAACAACCTTGCCAAGTACCTGACACGCTGCAGCGGAAAGGTGGGCATCGTCGCCAAGGGCTGCGATGCGCGCTCCGTCGTTGGGCTTCTGAGGGAGGGGCGAATAGAGCGCGACCGGGTGCACATTATCGGCGTTCCCTGCCAAGGCATGCTCGACCGGCGGCGGATCGAGGCTGAGCTGGCGGGGAGAGAGGCCCTGGACGTGGAGGAGCGGGAAGCGGAGGTGATCCTCCGTGGGGACGGCTTCGAGATCGCACTGGAGAAGGAGCGCTACCTTCACGCCTCCTGTCGCGCCTGCCGCTTTCGCAACCCGGTGCTGTATGACACCCTTGTCGGCGAGCCGGTCGCGGAGGGCACCGCTGACGACGAGTACGCAGCGGTGCGGGAGATCGAGGCCATGTCGCCAGACGAGCGCTGGCGGTTCTTCGAGGCCCAGGCGAGCAGGTGCATCCTATGCTATGCCTGCCGCAACGCCTGCCCGCTGTGCTACTGCACGGAGTGCTTTGCGGCCAGCACGGAGCCCCGCTGGTTGGATCCGTCGAATGACGCCACGGACGCCCTCGTCTTCCAGATCGTGCGGATGATGCACACGGCGGGCCGTTGTGTAGACTGCGGCGCCTGCGAACGGGCCTGCCCCATGGGCCTCGACTTGAGTCTGCTCACGAAGAAGGTGGGGAAGGACGTGGAAGAGTTCTTCCACTACAAGGCTGGACTGGACGTGCATGAGCGGGTGCCGCTTTCCACGTTCAGCCCTGATGACCCCGGAGGCTTCATCCGGTGAGAGCAGTGCTGCTCGCCAAGGACCAGATATCGGTGCTGCTGGCGGCGTTGCTCCAGGGCCGCAAGCTGTTCGCGCCGGTCGATGACGGCGGCGTGATCGCTTTCCGGCAGGTGGACTCGCCGCAGGAGGTGGTCCTCGACTACCACAACTCGACAGTGCCGCCGAAGCGGCTGTTCTTCCCGCAGACCGAGACCCTTTTCCGCTACGGCCTGGAAGGGGAACAGCTCGCGCTGGAGGAGCCGCAGCCGGCGTCGGGGGAGAAGGTGCTGTTCGGCGTCCGGCCGTGCGATGCGCGCAGCTTCACCCTCCTCGATCGGGTGTTCACTGGCGGTAACCACTGCGACGGCTGCTACCAGGCGAGGAGAGAGAGCTACACGGTGGTCGGCCTCGCCTGCACCCGCCCGCGGGCCGCGTGCTTCTGCACCTCGGTGGGAGGCGGGCCTTTCTCGACTGCGGGCTCGGACGTGCTGGTGACCGACCTGGGAACGGACTACCTCATCGAGGCGGTCACTGATAAAGGGGCCGCGCTGTTGGAGGGCCTGAGCGTTGGCAGAGAGGCGGACGAAGATAGCATCCGCCGCCGGGCAGAGGCGCAGGCGGCAGCAGAGGCAGCCCTCAAAGGCGAAATCAATACAGAGGAAGTGAAGCGCAAGCTGCAGGAGATGTGGGACGACCCCTTCTGGGATCGCCTGCACGAGAAGTGCATCGGCTGTGGAGCCTGCACGTATCTCTGCCCCACCTGCCACTGCTTCGACATCGTGGACGAGGGCTCGGAGCAGCGGGGGCGTCGAGTCAAGATCTGGGACTCCTGCATGTTCCCCTCCTTCACCCTGCATGCCTCCGGCTACAACCCACGGCCGACGGGCAAAGAGCGCTGGCGGCAGCGGCTGATGCACAAGTTCCGCTACTGGCCGGAGGACCACGGCGAGGTGGGCTGCGTCGGCTGCGGACGGTGTGTGGTGGACTGCCCGGTGAACCTGGACATCCGGCAGGTGCTGCATGATGTCGAGTCGCTGACCAAGAAGGTCGAATGATGACCGCCGAGAACCCGTATCTGCCTAGCCCCATGAGGGTCGAGAAGGTCACCGTCGAGACGGAGGACCGCAGCATCAAGACCTTCGACCTCTCCTTCGTCCGCAAGGAGGATGAGCAGGCCTTCCGCTATCTGCCAGGGCAGTTCGCTCAGCTCTCGGTGTTCGGCAAGGGCGAGGCGCCTTTCGGCATCGCGTCCTCACCGACCGCCTCCGGCCTCCTCCAGTTCAGCGTCAGCCGGATCGGCCTCCTGACCAGGGCCCTGCACCAGATGGAGCAAGGGGACCTGGTGGGAATAAGGGGACCTCTAGGCTCGAGCTTCCCGCTGCAAGACATGGAGGGCAAAGACCTCCTGGTCATCGGCGGCGGGTTTGCTTTCACCACCCTTCGTTCCCTCATCAACTACGTGCTGGAGAAAGACAACCGCGGCCGGTTCGGGAAGCTCACCGTCGTCTATGGGGCGAGGACACCGGGCATGCTGCTGTACAAGGACGAGCTAGAGGGCTGGCGGCAGAACAAAGACCTGGAGTTCCACGTGACGGTGGACGCCGCGGACGACGGCTGGAAGGGCCGCGTAGGCGTGGTGCCGAACGCCGTCACTGACATCGCGCCGGCGGCAGACAACACCTACGCCATAGTGTGCGGCCCGCCCGCCATGACCCGCTATACCCTGCCCGTCCTCGAAAAACTCCACTTCCCGCCGGAGCGTGTCGTGCTCTCCCTGGAGATGAAGATGAAGTGCGGCATCGGGATGTGCGGCCGCTGCAACATCGGCAGCCGCTACGTCTGCCGCGACGGCCCGGTCTTCACCCTGGCCGAGCTGAGACGCCTACCCCCTGAGTACTAGGCCGCGGGGGGAGCAAACGCCCGAAGGTGGGCGCAGGTATAAGCTTGTACTGTACCCGGTCGATTCGCGCCGCAGGCCCCTGACCGCCTCGCCCAACCGGCTGGCGAGGGGATTCGGGCGTGACCTGGGAGCAGTCTGCAAGCGGCCGAAGGCGCCCCGCTTGGGAAGATTGAGCCCGCTCGGTCGAATCCGTTCGAGGACTTAAGGACCGTTTTCGGCCGTTCTTGACCCTCTGTCGCTAGGACGGCGCGTCCTTCGCCTGCGGGGCCAAGACTAGCAGGGGCGCTTGTGTGAGAGGCGTCCAGAGGACTGACGCCTCCTCTGAAACAAAGAGTTTAGGAAGAGACCAGCTGTAGCAACTCCCAGTATGGCCTCGACCGCCACGGCCGCCCTTGCCTTCCCTGTGAGCGGCACGATATCCCCGTACCCAACGGTGGTGGCAGTCATTGAACTCAGATAGAGCATTCTCCAGCACTGGTGATGCGAGGGGAGCCCTTGCGATGCTCGCCAAAAGTCATGCAGTCTCTCGTCGGTCTCAGGTGGTAGCGCCAATAGTGGACTTAAGGAGCCGGAAGGCGGGGGAAAGAAGACTTCGTAGTCAATCTTTTCGTTGATAGCGGGGAGTGTCAAGACCTGAGGTTCAAAAGAGAGCGGCCGGTAGTACAGGGGCGGTTCACCTTGTCCACCCATGACCATGACGGGCCCTTTTCTCGAAATATCATAGGTTGCATCGAAAGCAAAGTGGAGCACGCCTTCGATGCTCCCCTCGGCTGTCGCCTTGACGGCATCGAACCACATAGTGAAGGTCATGCTATCTTGCGTCGGATGCAAGAAGCTGACTTTCAGGCTATCCGCCTGGATTCTCCATTCTCCGGCCATCGCCTCATCGCCGCCGTGACCATTCCGGAAATTCTGCACGATGGCGCTTTGCAGCGCGTCGATCGCGTCTTCTGCCTCGCCCTCGAGCGAAGGCTCGTATCGCAAGGTTGAATGGTAAAACTGGTCGCCAAGGAAGTGTGTGTAAATGAGCGCGAAGAACGGGATCCAGAACAGGTACAGAACGCCTAGTACAGGCGGCGGCCAACGCACCGGATAGAGCTTCAGCATGAATCCAGTGGCAGACTTGGCGTATCGGCCGAATCCGTGACGACTAGCCATTAGCTCGATCCCTCCAGAGAAATGGGCACCCTCTCCAACGAAGTGGTATACTACCACATCCCCTGAGGTCAACGCCTGTCCTCGTTCAGTGGTCCACACTGATCTCAGCGACAGGCGTCTCGCGGCGGACGGTCACGAGGCGCCCCTACTCGCGCAGCCAGCCTCGGCCCGAAGATGGGTTGTCCCGCCCCAGGCAACCGAGTACAATCCCCTCGTCAGCCAGTTGGACAAGCCGCCCGCAGGGTTCGCGTTAAGGTAGGGGCGCTGGCCTGGCCGGATGACAAAGCCATGAATCGGCTAGCGCTCGTTGCGGGTATCTGGAAGAGACAACGACAACACATACGAGGGAGGCCCAATGATCAAATCGAGACTGTGTGACCTGATCGGGATCAAGTATCCCATCATCCAGGCAGGCATGGGACCTTTTAGCAACAACAACCTGGGAGTTGCTTCGGCCAACGCCGGCGTCCTGGGGCTGCTTTCCACCAGCGGCATCGTTGACAGGGGCAGCCAGCCATGGGTTTACAAAGCCTGGGTAAGCACTGCCGACGCAGACTACGAAGACGACATGGCCACCGTCTTGGAAAAGTGTCTGAAGCGAACCTACAACCTGGTCAAGGACAAGGGCGGCATTTTCGGTATCAACGTGATGGTCTCGGCGGAGATGCGCAAAGGCGCCGATGTCATAGTCGACACGGCAATAAGAGTGCGTGACGAGAACCCGGATATCAAGAACCACTTCAAGGTGATCTTCACGTCTGCCGGCGACCCCCTGGGCTGGGGAGACAAGATCAAGGGGGCAGGGTTCACCTGGATGCACGTTATCCCGTCCGTCAAGGCAGCTCTGCGCTGCAAGAAGGCGGGCGTAGACGTTATCGTAGCCTCCGGCCATGAAGGAGGTTTCCACACCTCCTGGGAGCCAGTCCACTCTATGGTCCTGCTTCCAGCCGTGGTGGAAACGGTGTCCGACAAGGATACCCTGGTTGTCGGCGCCGGCGGGTTCTGCGATGGCAAGACCCTCGCAGCTGCACTGGTCATGGGCGCAGACGGCGTGCAGATGGGCACGCGCTTCCTGGCCACGCAGGAGAGCGACTTCCACCAGATCTGGAAGGAAGGAGTGGTGGAGGCCGGCGACAGGGGCACACTCATCGCGCGCGGCTTTGTTGGCCCTGCCCGCTGGCTGAAGACGCCTCGAAGTGTTGAACATGCCGCCAACACCCTCAAAAAATCGCCGGGTGTCTTCCTCGGCACCCCTGATGACTACACCACGATTGACATGTCCCTGATCCAGTACGAGATTGAGTCAATCAAAGCTACCTTCGAAGGCGACAGGGAAAAGGCGATGATGGCCGCCGGCGAGGTGGCCCAGCGCATCAATGACATGCCTAAGGTCAACGATATGGTGCAGGAGATCGTTGAGGAGGCCGAGACCATCCTGAGAAACGTTCCCAAGCTGCTGGCCTAGCCTGTCAGGCCAGGTTGTCCTGAGAGAAGAAGCCGGCGGCACAGGCCGCCGGCTTTTTCTGAAACACAAAGGTGCTAGTATCGAAGCGCGGTGCGGATGTCCGCGTGGCGCAGCATCCGCTGGACGGTGTGCAGGTCGGCGCCGCTGTCCCATAGCGAGCTCCTCAACCCCCTATGAGTCTTCTCGGTACCCCAGAAGGCCGGTCCGAGGCCAGCCGTCGACCTGCACGTTCACCCATTATGGTCAGCTAGCGGCGAGCAGCTCGTAGGGGCGGCTCGCGAGCCGCCCCTACGTCCCGCAGCCCGCCTCGCCCCGAGGATGGATTGTCCCGCCCCAGGCAACCGGGTACAATCCCCTCGTCAGCCAGTTGGGCAAGCCCCCCACAGGATTCGCGCTAAGGTAGGGGCACTGCGATCAGGAGGAGAAGATGACAGGGCTGAGGCGGTTCATCGCGATTTCGCTGGTAGTGTTCCCGGTCGCGGTCTTCTATATACTGCTGGTCGGACTGTTGCCGGGCTGCGGTGGTGGAGGTGACGATAGCGGCGGACCGCCCGCGGCCGCGCAGACTCCCGGACAGCCGACGGTGACCGGCAGCACGACGATATCGGCGCAGGAAGTCGCAATGCACAACTCGCCCGATGACTGCTGGATTATCATCAGCAACAAGGTCTACGACGTCTCGAGCTATATCAAGTTGCACCCGGGAGGCTCCGACACCATAACGCCTTACTGCGGCGAGGAAGCGACGCACGCTTTCGAGACCAAGGACCTGAGCCGCGAGGAAGACCACTCGGGCTTCGCCTACAGCCATCTCGATTCGCTATACGTTGGCGACCTCGGAGGGTGATGTTCAGATGGATCTGGGCGTTGTCTTGGGGTTGCCGGCGCCTGGTACGCCAGAAGGTGGTGGCTCAGGTAGACCGCCAACTCCGGCAAGAGGAACGTCTCGCTGAGGAGTCAGGCCTTTTAGCGGGCCTCGCCGCCCAGGGTTATTAGGCCCTGCATCTCTCTCAGCTCCAGCAGATTGGTGAGGTCCGGCCGACCATCGAAGTAGTGCTTCCACTTCTGGGTCTGCGGGTCGATCCAATAGGCGGCAGCGACCTTCACGGCGGGGCAGGTCGCCAGGGCTAAGCCAGTGGGTGTCCCAGACTCTCCATTCCAGACGGAGATGGCCCATTTCCCCGGCTCCGGACAGCCCTCCATCTGCTGGCTTCCCGTCTGCCCCTCGGTCGATTGGGCAGCCGCAGCCGCCACCGACTCTGAGGCTGACCCGAGCGCGATGACGCCCTGGAGGCCTCGCAGAGAGGCGAGGGTGCTGAGTTCCGGCTGCCCGCGGAAGTAGCGGCTCCAAATCTGGCTGACGGGGTCGATCCAGTAGGCGGCTTCCACCGGCACGCCACAAAGGGTCAGTGCGTCGGCAGCGGGGGCCTCCTCGCCGCTGTACACAGCTATCGACCACTTGCCCGCCGCTGGGCAGTCCCGCATATAAACGCAAGTCAGGTTCTGGGGGTTGGAACCCACGCCCCAGCTCGGGTGTTCCTGAGCTTCAGCCGCATTGCAGGTGAAGGTTAGCGGCCCGCCGGCGCTCTCGAAGCAGGGTGGAGCGACGGGCGCAGGAGAAGGGATGCTGACGACGTAGGTGCCCTCCTCGCTGACGGTCGCGCTACCGAATTGGGTCCCGCCCCTGAAGACCTTGATGACAGTGCCTACGGGCGCAGGTTGCCCGTCGATGGTGACCGAGCCGTAGAAAGTGCCTGGTATGTTGATGGCGCAGTACTCCCCCGTCGCCTTTGAACTGAGGGCAAAGACCCCCTGCAGATTGTCCAGGTGCGACAGCGTGGTCAGATCTGGGTCGTCGCGGACATACCGCTGCCAGACCTGCGTTTGCGGATCGAGCCAATAGGCCACGGTGATAGCCTCGCTGCAAGTTGCGAAGGCGTCCGCTGGGTCGACTCCGTTCGGGCCGTTCCACACCGACAATGCCCACTTGCCAGCCGGCGGACAGTCGACCATTCGACCCGGGCTCGGCCCAGGAGCAGGCGTGGGTTGAGCGGTCGGCGCAGGGCTGGCCGTAGGGCTGCCAAGCGTCACGACCGCCTGCAGGTTGGCGAGAGTGTCCAGAGTGCTGATGGTCGGGTTCCCCTTGGAGTAGACCAGCCAGTTCTGGATGAACGGATCAATGTAGTAGGCAGCCTCGACAGCGCCAGCCCCGCACGTATCCAGGGCCTCCGCCGTCTCCGTTTCCTCGCCCTCCCAGACTGATATGGCCCACCTGCCTGGTTGAGGGCAGTTGTGCATGGTGCCCTGTTGGGCCTGAGACGAGCCGATCCTCATGGCCCAAACCACAGCTAGCAGACCGAGGGCGACCATGCCAGCCAGATACAAGAGAGGGAGTTTCCTCGCCCAGTTACGCATAGCAGACCTCCCAGAGTTGGCGGCTCCATGCTACTCGCAGGCACGAGGGATGGCAAGGGGAGAGGCTAAGGCCGCCCGCAGGCGACCACGTCTGACTACCGGAGGCGCGCCTTCCAGATCTTCTCGCAGGTCTGGCCGGTGAGGAAGAAGATGCTCTCGTCTTCGTCCCAGGCGATGCCGTTCGGCGTGCCTCCCGGGCACACTTCGGCGGGCAGCGTGTAGCGCACCACCTTCGACGGGTCCCGTTCGAGTATTCGGTAGACGTAGGGTGTCCGCCACTGGTTGGCCCAGATGTACGTCCCGTCGAACTCCAGCTCGTTGAGCCTCTCCACGGGTTGCCCCATGTACTGGATAAGGACCTCCCTAACGATGCTGAACGTCTCGGGGTCGCGGTAGTACAGGGTCGCGCTCCCATTCGAGTTGACCAGGTGCTGGTCGGTCGCTGTCAGCCCCCAGCCTTCGCCCTCGTAGCTAGCGAAAAGGGTGTACGCCGGCTTGCCGTCGCGCTCGAACAGGTAGGCATTGCCTTCTGTGTAGCTTAGGAGGTACGTCCTGCCGAACGCCCGCACCAGCCCCTCGCCGAACACGCCCTCCGTGTTGGCGACCGACCACAGCACCGCGCCCGTCTGCCTGTCGAGCCCGCGCACCTGCGATTGGCCCTTGCCGCCGGTGCTCTCCCAGAGGGTGCCCTCGCTGACAAGCAGGCCCTCTGTCCAGGCCCTTCCCTCGTGGGGCATCGACCCGAGGAGCTCGATATCCCCCTCGAGCTGAGGCGTCTCCGCCGGAGTTGGGGGCGAACTGCCCCCGCCTGCGCAGCCCGCGAGCAGGCCAGTGAGGAGAAGCAGTGCGGCCAGGATAGGACGATGGGCACTCATGGCTTGCCTGCATTATAAGCCTGCCGACTTGTCAGGGCCACTCGAGAAGGGGTGGAAAAGGGTGGTGGCGTCGTGATGGGCTGGGAAAAGGAGCGATGGGTCGCCGGCACGCCTGGCCGATCGGTTGACTGGCTCTGACCTCGGCGGTAATATTTGGGCACACGGCAGGGGGCGGTTAGCTCAGCGGGAGAGCGCTTGCTTCACACGCAAGAGGTCGCAGGTTCAATCCCTGCACCGCCCACCACTTGAACCTTCGCGCGGGGCCAAGCGGCCCGACCCTCCTCATCACGGCTCGAACGTCCACGTCGCCCCGCCCTCCCGCGTCACCGGCATGAGGGGTAAGTGTACAGTAGGCAGCGAACGATTATGCTCCCTTGCGACCCCTCGCGCCTGCGAGTAGAATGGGGGAACAGTGACCGATCGCTACGTCGAGGAATAGGGCCCTTAGCTGACCGGAGGGGAAGATGAATGGGAGAATCGCTATCCGGAGGCTTTGGCCGGCCCTGGGGGGTCTCCTCTTAGTCCTTGTGCCACTCGCTGGCTGCGAGGAAACAGAGGAGAGCTCGTCCCCTACGCCTACGCCGACAATTACAGTCACCGCGACCGCTCAGGCCAGCCCCGCTTCAACGCCCGTGTCTGAGGCAACCCCGACAGGGCCCGATCTGGGCGCCCTGCAGCAGATGGCTGACCCCGCTGCCAAGAACCTGAGCATGGGCGAGTTGGAGCTGAACAACGAGACGTTTGCCACGCTCGCCTACGACCTGCAAGAGCGTGTCGCCTCGCCCGGCCTGGGCTCTCAAGGCGGGGTAATGGATGCGGACCGACAGTACTTGGAGGTGTATCGCTGGGCAGACGGCTCGTGGGAGAGGGCATTCAACCTCTACGAGTTCTTGCCAGCGATCTACCCGCTGGAGCAGCTCGGCCCCGTAGTCGACAACAAGCCTCAGACGGCGACTGCCATTGTTGGCGCTGGGCTGACGCCCGTGCAGTTTGAGGCGGAAATCGGTGATGTGCTGTTCCTGGAGACGAGCCTGTGGGGTGGCCCAGAGGGGGTGCAGCACCCTGCGCCGACCATCACGGCGTTGGTGTGGAGAAACGGCGAGTTTCACGCAGCGTATTCAGAGGAGTTCGCCGTCAGAGGTGGGATGGTCTCGGTTCGAGCCGCGGGCGAGTACATAGAGCTGGTGATGGACGCATACCTGTCAACAGACCCCATGTGTTGCCCATCGGGCTGGGAGATGCTACGCCTTGCTCCCACGGAGCTGGGCGACCTATCGGCTAAGGAACGGTGTACAGGGCCTGAAAATTCCTACTGCTTTGTCCAGTAGGGCTGGCACCCGCTGCAGCGACACCAAGCCCATCCCCCACCACGCTCGCTGAGCCGAGTGCATGGCCGGGCCGGGCCTAACGCCTCGGCTTTTTCGTTCGCCCTCGCGCCCTTTTGCCCCCTGGCGGACCTGTCGACATGGCGGGCGGCTCGCCACCCGGCCGCCTGGCCTCGCGAAAGACGATGGGCAGGGTGTGCCTGTCCTGAAAGAAGAGGAAAGCGGCCAGCGCCAGGTAGACCCCGCCGTACGCGTAGCGCACGGCGGGATCGGTGAAAAAGAGCTGCGTGCCGAACAGCCCCAGGAGAAGGAGCGCCTCTCGGGTGGAGATGCTCAGGCTGGCGAAGATGGCTACAGCGAACGCCGACTGGGCGGCGGTCAGGAACACCTCCTCCACCTGGCGGGAGTCCATCGGCAGCGGCGAAATGTGGCCGCCCGAAATGCTGTAGGCCACCGGCAGGCTGCCGATTAGGAGCGTCCACTGGTTGACCTTGGAGGAGATGAGCATGACCATGGCGGCAAGCGCCCGCCCGCGGGAGGCGAGTATGGCGGCCACGGTGAGCTCGGGCGCCTCCGAGGCCAGCGGGGCGAACCACTGGATGAGGACGAACTTGCTGATGCCTAGCTCCTCTCCTATGCCCTTCAGCCCCTCGACGAATGGCTCGGCGGCGGCGAAGATGGTCAGGGCGGAATACAGGAAAAGGAGGATGACCATGCCCCGGCGCCGCCGTTTGGGCAAGGAGCCGAGGGTGAGAGCAGGGCCCACCAGCTCTGGCTCGGTCGCAGGCCCCCGCGAGACCAGGTAAACGTAGCCTCCGAAAAGGCTGAAGAGCACGGCCGTGTCGATGAGCGATATGTTGCCCTTGATGGGGATGACGAAGTTGTAGAGGGTGGCTGCCCCCAAGAAGATTAGGGCCAGAGAGGTTTCGTGGCCGCTGACGCGCAGGGCGCCCTTCTTGCTTCGCAGCCAATAAAGGAAGAAGACCATCGGCCAGCCCGTGCCCACCAGAAGGCGATTGGCTCCCGTCATGTTGGCCGTAGCAAGCGCGGCATT
>Ga0315297_10002835_pt1 | contig 11041 bp, 6 predicted proteins | sample YL17G15_0_MG_FD_203628 | JGI IMG/M metagenome (GOLD analysis project Ga0315297, IMG submission 203628) | Sediment microbial communities from Yellowstone Lake, YNP, Wyoming, USA - YL17G15_0 | ecosystem: Environmental > Aquatic > Freshwater > Lake > Sediment | place: USA: Wyoming | collected...
TCCGGCCCTGGTCGACCAGGAAGTTTCGGCGGCCTTGGGATGGGAGGGCATGGTCTCGGTGTAGCCTGAGCGCGTGACATAGCTGGGCACGATCGTCGACTGGACGCCCGGCCGCGATTCGGAGATGACGAACAGTACATGGTTTTTATCGGGAGTCAGCTCCAGGGCGGCCAGGTTCTGGGTTGGCTCGAGGACAAACGGTTTCCTTGCCGGCCCGCTGCCGATTTGAGGCCGAGGCCGTTCGAACCGGCCGAATTCGCGATGGGACTGGCCGAACTCGAAGGACAGGGTCTTCTGCTGGTCCACGTACCACTGCTCGATGGCGCCGGGCCGGACCGGCTCGGGCTGTTTTTCGCGGGAGAACGAAGTCAATTGCTGGAGGCTTCCGTCGCGAAGCGAGAGAAGAAAAAGGTTGTCCCGGCAGAGGAAGGTGACGCCCTGTGCGTCGAACGTGAAGCGGACATCGGACAGCGGCTCGTCGGTCCGGATCAGCGTTTTTGCTGTGGCGGCGTGCCGGTCGAGCAGGCTGATGCTTCCGCCCTGGACGGCCAGGGCCCGGGTTCGGGTTTTATCAAAACTGAGTTCCGGGCCGAAGAAGCCCGAAAAGCGGTGCCGCTCATTTTGCTGGGCCGTCAGGGGCGGGCGCTTCAGCATCTCTTCCGGCGTGATTTTTTTTGGCCGGGGATCGGCCGGGCTGAGGCTGTACAAGTCGGCCGACTTTTCTCCGGGCTTCTTCCAGCGGAAATAGAGCCGTGATCCGTCCACGGACCATTGAACATCCGACGGCGCCGTACCGACGAGTTCCTCGCCCCTCATGATACCGGCGATGGTCAGTTCCCGGGCTGGGGGAGTCGCGGGCTTGTCCCGGCTCGGGGGCGCGGCCAAGGACACAGCGGCTAGAGCCAAACCTACGCTTATGATTCGGGACGCGATTTTCGGTCGGGGGGTCATCAATGATTCCTTTTGATTCTTGAGTTCGATCATTTTAAGCCCTTGATCCGGAGGGCGTTGGCCAACAGCCATTCCTGGGTCAGGCGGTGCTCCCGGTTCTGGGACAAATGAAAATTGAGCTGGTCCCGGACCTCGGCCGTCGGGGCGGAGGCGACGGCTGCCTCGTACAGGCCGATGAGCGTGTCCTCGGCCGCGGCCAGGGTGTCCAGGGCCGTCCGCCTGTCCGCGTCGGGATAGATGTCGGGCATGGGGTTGATGCTCCGCTCGCTGCCGTCCGGACGTCTCTCGGCGTTCTCGATCCGGATCAGGCTGCCCAGCTTGATCAGCAGTCCGGAGTTCTTGTCCCAGTGGCGCATGTGGTCGATCGAATTCTTAAACAGCCGCAGTCCCAGATCCTGGTGGTCGCTGAATAGGAAAACAAAAAAGAGATAGCGGTGGACGATGTCGTTCTCCAGGCGGGAGAGGTCATGGAGGAGGCGGACCTCGTCCTTGGCCTCGGCCGCAGGGTCGGGCTGGATGATTCTGTCCTCGGCTTCCCCCCGGCCGATCATGGTTTCGATCATGGCTTGAAACTGCCGGCCGTGACGGACCTCATCGCCGGCGATGTTGAGTAGCATGTTTTGGATTTGGGGATGGTGTCCCTCCGGGAACCGGGCTGATTGGTACAGGTCGGTGACTGCGTCCTCGGTGCTCTTATCGCGGCGAAGGTTGTCCACGGTCCGGGGGAAACGGATGACCTCGTCCGTCTTGAAGCTGGGGGAGACGCCCAAGCCGTGAAGGACGAGGGCGAACTGCTGAGAATGGTACATCTCGTCGATGGCGATCTGAATGGTCTGAGCCCGCACATCGGTTTGCGTCATGAGGACGGGATCCTGGTAGAGGTACTTGCCCTTGGGCATGGAGTAGGCGTGAAAAAGATATTCAAAGGACACCGCCCATTCGTGCTCCAGGGATATGGTCAGGAGCTGGATCAAGTCCTTGTCGTTGGAAATATTCCGAATTTTCTTCATGGGACCTCCTGGGGCCAATCGTCAGAAAAAAATTATAGCCTCTCATGCTGAAAAAGCAATGGCCCGGGCCGGATGTCCTCGACGGACGCCGGCCGGCGAGGATGCTTGTCCCGGGCTCGGACCTTTGGCCCTCATCGCTCGAACGATGAGAAAGATCACCCCGAATATCACCGGGGTGGGGGATTGTCGGCTTCGGCGGCTTGTTCCATGATGACGCTAACGATAGGCAACACAGCCTATCGACTACCTCATCCAAGGTAAAGCCGAGGTTTTGAAAGGGAGAGCGGAAGGATACCCTCTCCCTCCTTCTCTCTTCATTTCCCCTTGTATCGCCCCCTCCCTAGGCTGTCGGGGTTGATTTTTTTGGGGGAAGCCGCTACAAAGGATTCGGCCATGACCCAACGAGACCGGCCGCCCGACAAAAACTCGGCCCGGGAAGCCCCTTGCCTGAGAGCCGACCTGGAGTTCATCCCCGTAACCTATCAGGGGCGAAAAGCCCTGATCATCAAAGACTCCCTGGGGCTCGTCGGCGAGCCGCTGCTGTTGGCAGGGGACGGTCTGCTCGTCCTGAGTTTGCTCGGCCGCCGCCGTTCCCTTAAGGAACTCCAGGCGGAACTCGTCCGGCTCAAAGGCGGCGCCCCCCTCTCGATGGCCAAGATAGAAGCCCTGGTCGATGAGCTCGAATCCGCTTATGTGCTTGAGGGCGAGTGCTACCGCCTTAAAAAAAGCCGACTGGAGGCGGAGTATGCCGCGCTCCCGGTCAGGCCGGCGAGCCATGCCGGCCAAGCTTACCCCGCTGATCCGGCCGAGCTCGCCAGGTTCCTGGATGCCGCCCTGGGCTTGGCCGGGAATGTTCCCTCCGGTTTCCCGGCCGGGTCCGTTTCGGGAATCGTGGCGCCCCACATCGACCTTGAGGTCGGCCGGCGCGTTTATGCCCAGGCTTATGCCGCCGCCCGTGGCCTCAAACCCAAAGCCGTGCTGCTCATGGGCACGGGCCACAGCCTGGACGATTCGACCGTATCCCTGTCCGAAAAAGATTTCGAGACGCCGCTGGGTGTGGTACGCACGGACCGGACCCTCGTCAAGCGGCTCAGAACAGCGGCCGGCCGAGCCGCCGCCCCAACGGATTTTGGCCACAGGCAGGAGCATTCCCTCGAATTCCAGCTTCTCTTTCTCCAGCATCTGTTCGGCTCCGGTTTTCGGCTGATCCCGATGCTGTTTGGGTCTCTCCATAAGGAACTGTCGCGCGCCGGTCGCGCCGGGGGCCTGCCCAGCCTCTCTCCGGTCCTGGAGGTCATGGCCGAATGGCTGGTCCGCATGGGCTCCGAAGCTCTGGTCGTGGCCGGGGTGGATTTTTCCCACATCGGGCCCAAGTTTGGCCATCGGCCCGCGGCTTCCGTCCTGAGGCCGGAGGCCGAGCGGCACGACCGCCTGTTGATCGACGCCCTGTGCCGCAGGGATGCCGAGGCCTTCTGGGGAGAGACCCGCCGCGTCGAGGACCGGTTCAATGTCTGCGGCTTTTCCAGCCTGGCGTGTTTGCTCGAGATCCTGCCGCCCGGGCCGGGACGGCTCCTGGGCTACGATTTCTGGCTGGAAGAACCCACCCGATCGGCCGTGAGTTTTGCCGGCCTGGCTTTCGGCCGGGCCTGATGGCCTTCCACTTTTCTTATCTTGATGTATAATAAAAAAACTATGACCGATTTTGGCGGAGCCATCCGGCACAGCAGCGAATACGATATCGCCCTCCTGGGAATTCCCTATGACGCCAAATCCTCATACATGAAGGGCGCGGCCCGGGGGCCGTTTGCCATTCGCCATGCCTCGACAGGCTTGATGATCAACGAGTTCACCGAGAGCGGCCTGAGCCTGGAGCTGGAGGCGGCCGTGGTCGACCTGGGGGATGTGGATGTCTCGGGCGATTACGACCGCATCTCCGTTCGCATCCGGGAGTCCATCCGGACCATTCTCGGCCGGGGCGCGGCGCCGATCGTCCTGGGCGGCGATCATTCCATAACCTACCCCCTGGTTAAAGCCGTCGCCGAGAAATACCGGCCGCTCGACATCCTTCACTTCGACGCGCATCCCGACCTCTACGACGAACTGTATGACGACCCCCATTCGCATGCCTGCTCCTTTACCCGCATCATGGAGGAGGGCCTGGCCCAAAACCTGGTCCAGGTCGGTATCCGGGCCGCTTCGACTCCCCAGCGGGTCAATGCCGCCAAGTACGGGGCGCGTTGGGTCGAGATGAAAGACCTCCCCGATCGACTGCTTCTGGAATTTCGCAACCCCCTCTATATTTCGTTCGATATGGACGCGCTCGACCCGGCCTTCGCCCCGGGCGTGTCTCACCACGAGAGCGGCGGCCTGACCTCGCGTCAAGCGATCGCCATCATTCAGGCGGTCAAAGCCCGTGTTGTGGCCGCGGACGTGGTCGAGCTCAACCCCACCCGAGACCCCCTGGCCATCAGCGCCGCGGCCGCGGTCAAAATAGTCAAGGAAATCGCCGGAAAAATCGTCGAGGGGAGGAAGTCCGGTTGAATCGATAGCCCGACTGAAGGAGGTATGTTCATGAAAAAAATGCTAATCCTCGTGGGAGCGGTGTGCGCCCTGAGCGTCCTGGCCCCGGCCCTAGCCCAGGCTCAGGCCCAGCCTGATTTTGACCGCTACTTCGTGGATAAGACCCTGCGTGTTGATTATTTTCACATCGGCGACAGCCGGAAGGAGATCATAACCCTCGACCGTGTCTACGAGCAGGGGATCTGGGCCGGCAGCCGACTCAACCTCATCGACCCATTTGACAACGGCCGCTATGTGGTCAAAGTCATCGACCCCCAGACCGGAAGGCTCATTTTTTCCAGGGGTTTCGACAGCTACTTCGGCGAATACCGGACGACCGATGAGGCCCAAAAAGGGATCCAGCGGGCCTTCCATGAATCGGCTTTGATTCCCTGTCCCAAATCCAAAGTCCAACTGGTTCTCGAATCCCGCGACCGGGACAACGCCCTGCATCCTCTGTTCAGCACCGAGGTCGACCCGGCCGGTCAGAGCATCATCCGCGAGCCATTGATCGGCGGGGTTCAAGTCTTCGAGCTTCAAAAAAGCGGAGACCCTCACCGTAAAGTGGACGTGGCTTTCATCGCCGAGGGCTACACCCGGGCGGAGGAAGGCAAGCTCCGCTCCGACCTGGATCGTTTCCTGCGCGTCTTTTTTTCAGCCGAACCCTACCGCTCGCACCGGGAGGCGTTCAATATCTACGGCGTCTTCAAGCCCTCGGAGGAAAGCGGCTGCGATGAACCTTCCCACGGCGTTTTTAAAAGGACGGCCCTGTCCGCCACGTTTGATTCCCTGGGTTCGGAACGCTACCTCCTGACCGAGGACAATAAGTCACTGCGGGACATCGCCGCCCACGTTCCCTATGACACTCTGACCATCATGGTCAACCACAAGCGCTACGGGGGAGGCGGTATCTACAACCTCTTCTGCACCTTTACCGTCGACAATCAATGGTACGAGTACCTCGTTCTCCATGAATTCGGGCATTCCTTCGGAGGGTTGGCCGACGAGTACTACACCTCCGACGTGGCCTACAACGAGTTTTATCCCAAGGGCGTGGAGCCCAAGGAAGCTAACATCACGGCTTTGCTCAACCCCGCCCACCCGAAATGGAAAGACATCCTCACGGCCGGGATCGCCGTCCCCACGCCCTGGGAGAAAGAAGCGTTCGACACCATGGACACCGGCTATCAACAGGTCCGCCGGGAGCTCAATGCCCGGATCGCTCGCATGAAAAGAGACAAGGCTCCGGAGGCGGACATCGCCCGGCTTGAGGAGGAATCCGAACGCCTGTCGCGTCAGAACGCGGAGAAAGTGGATGACTTTCTGCGCCAGAGCCAGTTTGCCGGCACCGTCGGGGTTTTCGAGGGCGCGGGATATGCTTCTCGCGGATTGTATCGGCCGATGCTGGATTGTCTCATGTTTACCAAAGGGAACAAGCCCCTGTGCAAAGTCTGCGAGGCGGCCGTGGCCCGCGTCATCCGCTTCTTCTCGGAATAGCCGCGGCGCAGGGAACCTCGGCTGAAAAAAATGCAGCTCTATACCAAGCTGAGCTAAAGGAAAATCAGGCACCGCCAGAAACGCAGATTTTTAAGATCGGGCGCCGGTTGACAGGGGAAGCTCTTGAAGGGCTTCCACCGGTCGATTCATGTGCGCGGCGGCTGCGCTTTTGTCCGCGATCTCGCTGCCGGCGAAATGGCAGACCAGAAGGTTTTCCAGCCGGGTGCCGGTTCTGAGGCGATGCATTTCCGTCAGGGCGGAGTCCCATCCCTGGAGCCAAATTTCGAGCTCTTTCCGTTGTTGGGGGCGTCCCTGGAAAAGGATGAGGAGGCTGATTTCGCTGCCCTCCCCGCCTCGGCCGCCCTCCATGTTCTCCAAGAGGTAGATGGCTTTCACTCCCCACCGGACGGCTGGACACTGGGCGGCGATCTGCTCGGCCATCCGTTGCCACCAGCCGGAATGTTCCTCCCGGTCCTTGAAGCCCACCGGCCCCGACTCGGGCACAGCCCGCGCGGCCCATCCGGGTTCGGAGAAAAAGGCGATAGCCTGTTCTCTATGGGCATTCATGAGAACCTGAAGGGTTTTTCCCCCCTTGGTCTGGGGGACATCGATGAGCCGGATCGTGTCCGACAGGCCTTTATACTCGGGGAGGACCTGGGCGAGCCGGTTGGGCGCCGATTGCAGGAAATGATCGTTGAAGAGCACATCGGGATCATCGGGATAGAGCGGCAAATAGCGAATGCCCGACTCCACCAAGTCCTGGAAGAAATGGGTTCCGAAGGACACGTCGGGGACGTAATTGCCTTTCTTGCGGGCCACTTCGATGAGCATGGCGGCGTTGCTGATGTCCGAGTAGGTGACGCGGACCCCGAGCCGGATGTCCCCCCGGCTTCCCCATCGTCCGGGGCCCAGGAGGATGAATTTTCGCCGGGGAAGAAGCATGTTGAGTTTTCCCACGGCCTGCCCCACCGCGGCCAGGTCCGCGAGAGTGGCCATTTCTCCGTACCGGTCCGGCACGACGTATACAATATGGGTGATATCGGCCACCCGGCCGTTGGAAATGAATTTATTGGCCGTGAACAGGACGGATTCTTTGGGCAGGCCCGTGGGGATGTCCATGGCCGATTCCTCGGGCGAGTGACTTTGAGGGCGGCATTGGAGGAGGAAAAAATCGGTGCCGTCGAAGGCGAACTCGACGTCGACGGGAATCCCCAGGGCCGACTCAAGGGTTTTGAGGATGGCCTTGAGTTGACGAATGAAGGCCGTCCCGGAAATCAAGCCGTCGAAGGTGACGATGAGGTCCTCTGCGGCGAAGTCGGTGAACAGCCCCAGGGGCAAGCGGAGATGGCCGTCGCGGTAGATGGATATGACTTTTCCCAAAGCCGGATAATCCGGCCCGACTTCCTTCAACAGCTCCTTGATGTCCTTGGTCAGGAAACAATTCTTCTCCAGGTCGATGACATCGATCTTCTTGGGGGAGTAGCGGACCACTTCATCCATGGAGACATTCACCCGAAGGTTCGGTTGGCCCGGGGCCACCAGGATGGGGTAGTCGTCGCTTAGCCGGTCCACGGCTCGCGTGCCCAGGCCGGGAACGAGTCGCAGCAGGCCGTCCTCGCGCTTGATCCGGGGAGACCAGCGAAATTCGTTCCGGGAAAAAGCGACTCCGGCAAAGGCCGGGAAGAAATAGTTGCCGATCCGTCGGCCCACCACGGCCTGGATCATGATTCCCATCTCCTCGTGGAAGTCGAGCAGCCCCCGCTCGGCCCGGTATTGAATGGGGTCGGGGCTGTAGGTGGAGGCATAGACTTCGGCCACCGCGTCGAGGAGAGCGTCCAGCCGCTGTTTCTTGGTGCCCCTGTTGCCCAGGAAGAGGCTTTTGTATTTTCCGGCGAAGGCCGTTCCCAGGCGGTCTTCCAGAAGGCTTGAGCTTCTGACGATCAGAGGCACTTCTCCAAAATCGTCCAAGGCCACGGACAGGCCTTTGACGATTTCCGGGGGGAAGACGCAATTTTTGAACACCTGAACCAGATGGGGGTATTCCTGACGGACCTCCTCGATGTCCTTGTATTTCTGCTCGGTGACCTCTTCCAGGTTATTGTATTGGATAAATGACAGGATTCCGTCGGAGGAAATGTACCAGGTCTTGGGTCTTTTCACGGTGCCGATGGCTTTGACCCGGCGGGCGGCTTGGCTGAGCACCCGGCTGGCCAGAAAGAGACCGGTGCTCTTCCCCCCCAGCTTGCCATGGCTGTCGGGAGCAAAGATGATTCGCCCCATGATGTCGAAGAAATCCTCGAGGTCGACGTACTTTTTGAGGATGTTGATGTACTCGAGTTGTTCGGTGAAGAAGCGGCGGATGAGGGCCACCCGGACGCTGTCGGCCTTGGCCCTGGGGAGTTGGGAGCCTTCGGGCATGAGCAGCTTGTACCGGCGCATCGAGTTGAGGACTTCGTTGAGCGAGGCGTAAACATCTTCCAGGATCTTCACCGCGGCGCTGGAGCGGTCTTCGCTGATCCACTTCTGGATCCGGCCGAGGATTTCCTCATCCGTCAGGTTGACCGAGGCGATTCGAAAGGTCTCCTCGCTCAGCTTGAAAAGCCGGTCGAGGGATTCTTTTTCCTGGGGCCAATTGGTTTCCCCGAACAGCCCTTCTTGGGCCTGGCTTTCTCCATGCTGCAGAAGCAGGGGCCGCGCTTCGGTGACACCGTGCCATCCCAGATAGTTCATCATCTTGCGCGAAATACGGAGGAAGAGGTTCTGGTCGGTGTTGCGGAGGAGGTCCAGGGCGATACGCCAGCTCTTTTTGGCCTCGCGCCCACCTCGGCGGCCCTCGCTCTTCTCCTCGAACATTTGTCGCAGCCTCTGATGGAGGATGAAGTGTCCCAGGCGCTCGGCGACGGTATGGATGAGCTTCACTTCTCCCTGGAGAAAAGGCCCGCTGTCGGCCTCGGGTTTCGGCTCGCTGTAGGACACGTACACCCGGCCCACGATATTGTCCTGGACCCGGATATCCGCGCTTTGGATGTGCGGGCTTTCGAAATATTCGGGGGACTCATAGGTCTCCGAACCGTAAACGATTCGCACCTGGCAGTGCTTGGGGAATTGCCACCCCGGGGGGATGGCGGCGATAACGCGGCGGAAGACCTCCTCCAGTTGGAGCGTGAAGTTGCTCAGGATTTCTTCGATTTTGTAGAGACAGCTCAATTCCTTGGAGCGCTCTTGGAGAGTGGAGAAGAGTTGGCCCGGGGGCTTGGAAGAATTCTGGCTGGCCATGATTCAGACTCCGCTTTCGAACGTTTCGGCGACCGTCCGCCGCGCAAGGAACCGGGCGGGCCCCCGGACGGGCGGTCCGTCTCCGAAGGCCAGGGCCTATCCTCCCCGACGGTCCGGGGGAAGGCCTGGGGCCCGGTTCTCGTTAGACCCAGCCGCGGTCTTTGCAGGCGTTGGCCACCCGGCTGACGGCGATCACGTAGGCCGCCTCGCGCATGAACAGCTTTCGGGTTTTTGCCAGTTCGTGCACGGCCAGGAAGGCGGAGGTCATCTTCTGGTCGAGCTTATTGAGGACCTCATCCTTGGTCCAGAAAAAATTCTGGTTGCATTGAACCTGTTCGAAGTAGCTGCAGGTGACTCCCCCCGCGTTGGCCAGGAAATCCGGGATGACGAACAAGCTGCGCTGTTTGATGACCTCATCGGCCTCCGGGGTGGTCGGGCCGTTGGCGCCCTCGGCGATGATTTTGACTCGGGGCTTGATCTTGTGAACGTTTTCGACGTTGACCTGATTTTCGATGGCCGCCGGAATCAGGACTTCGACGTCCTGTTCAATCCAGGCCTCTCCGGGCAGCCGCTCGTACCCCAGGGCTTCCGCCTTGGCTTTATCGATGCCGCCGAAGCGGTCGGTGATAGTCAGAAGCTCATCGAGGTGTATGCCGGCTTTTTTTCGGTAGGTGTAGGAGGTCTGGTCGCTCTGGTCCCAGCAGGAGACGCACATCACTTTTCCTCCGAGCTGGGTGAACAGTTGAATGGCGTATTGGGAGACATTCCCGAATCCCTGGACGGAAGCGGAGGTGGATTCTATTTTGATGTTCAGCTCCCGGAGCGCTTCCCGGAGCGCAAACACCAGGCCATACCCTGTGGCCTCGGTCCTTCCCAAAGAACCGCCCATGCCCACGGGCTTGCCGGTGATGAACCCGGGATACTTCGCCCCGTGGATGGCCTCAAACTCATCCAGCATCCACAGCATGTGCTGGGGGTTGGTCATGATATCGGGGGCCGGCACGTCCCGCAAATGACCGATATCCCGGGCGATCACCCGAACCCAGCCGCGGCACAGTCGCTCCTGTTCCCTGGGGCTGAGGTCGTGCGGGTCGCAGACCACGCCGCCCTTGCCTCCGCCCAGGGGGATGTCGACTACGGCGCATTTCCAGGTCATCCACATGGACAGGGCGCGAACCGTATCGATCGTTTCCTGGGGATGGAATCGAATCCCGCCCTTGCACGGGCCCCGGGCGTCGTTATGTTGACATCGGAAACCGCGGAAAACGCGGATGCTGCCGTCATCCATACGAACGGGGATGCTGAAATGGTATTCCCTCATCGGCTGCCGGAGAAGGTCCCGGGTGGCGGCGTCGAGTTGCAGAAGGTCGGCCACGGTGTCGAACTGTTTCTGGGCCATCTCGAACGGGTTGAATCCCTTCTGGGCCATGTATTGAACTCCTTGAGAAATTAAAATTGCGCTATTCTACTTAAAACTCCATGAAACCGGAAGCCATATAATAAATGATAGGGTCAGAAATATCAACCACTCGCGGTTCGGTCTTCAGCTCGGCGATGACATGGGGCGGGCGGAAAATCCTCTTACAGCGGTCTTCTGGGTTCTGCCGGGTTGAGATCAATCCCGCGCGATGCCGCCAACCCCCGGGGGGGAGGTGCGGGCTGTTGTCAGCAAAAGGGGGGTTGATGATGGGAACCAAAAAGGTGGGGGCTTTCTCCAGCCCGCTCAAGAAAGCCAAAATCATTATAAC
>Ga0315297_10002838_pt1 | contig 11040 bp, 10 predicted proteins | sample YL17G15_0_MG_FD_203628 | JGI IMG/M metagenome (GOLD analysis project Ga0315297, IMG submission 203628) | Sediment microbial communities from Yellowstone Lake, YNP, Wyoming, USA - YL17G15_0 | ecosystem: Environmental > Aquatic > Freshwater > Lake > Sediment | place: USA: Wyoming | collected...
CGAGCCAGCGTCCGTCGCCGAGCGATTCGACGAGCTCGACCGGACCGAGCTGCTCCCCCGCCCGCAACCGGCGAGCAGGGCGAGCAAGCGCCTCCCACAATCCTTCGCCGGCGACTGCCTCGAGCAGCAGCACCTCCACCGCTCCGCCGGATGCACGTCGGAGCCTGAGCCGCCCCGGCACGACGCGGCTGTCGTTCACGACGACGAGCTCGTCGTCGAGCAGTCCGGGGAGATCCGAGAAGACTCGATGCTCAATCGTGGCGGAGTTCCGCCGGTACACGAGCAGCCTCGACGCATCACGCGGCTCAGCCGGGCGCTGTGCGATCAACTCCGAGGGTAGCTCGTAGTCGAGCAGAGCCATGTCCATCCGGCGCTGAGAGTAGCCTCGGCGCCCATGGACAGCCTCGCACTGGAACGAGCGAAGCAGCGGATCGCGGACGCGGCCGCTGGTCGCCCCGAGCCCGCGGCGCTCGAAGCCGCGCTCGAACGCTCACGAAGCCAGATAGAGATGCTCGCGGTCGCGGCTGCCGAGCTCGAGGCGTCGATTCCCGCTCAGGTCGGTAGCGCCGTTCGGGACGGTCTCCGCACGGAAGTTCTGCCAGTTGCTCGACACATCGCAGAGATCCGTGGGCTTCTCAACCAGGCGATCCGCCGACTCGAGAGACTCGAAGGTGACCTGCTCGCCGAACGGCACGCGCGTGTCGACGATCTCGCGCTGCTCGTAGACCTCGTGAGCTCGGGCTGGAAAGGCGTCGATGGTCGGCTCGAACGACTCGAGCGTGCGCAGAAAGAGGCGGCCGGCTCCCTCACTCGTGCCGAGGCGATCGCGATGAACGACGCGCACGAGCGGCGCGTCGGGCACGCCGCGGCAGCCTGACGATCGCCGATCGAGCTAGCGGACTACGTATGCACTGGCGCCGCGGACGCGAAGCGACCGCTTGAGGGATCTTCGGGCCAGAGACTGGCCTAGACCGCCGGGACGAGCGGCAGCACGAGTCGGAAGCGGCTTCCGCTCCCGAGCTCCGACTGGAGCTCGATTCGCCCACCGAGGGCGACTGCCAACTCGCGGGCGATAGGTAGGCCGAGCCCCGTGCCGTTGGCATCCTGGGACACGAACGCATCGAAGATCCGCGCTCGCTCCTCTGGGGGGACGCCCGGGCCGGTATCGAGTACGTCAACACGTACTAGTCCGTTGTCTGCTCCGAGTGAGAGCTCGATCCGTCCGCCGTTCGGGGTCCACCTAAACGCGTTCGAAAGCAGGTTGGTAATGACCTGGAGTACGCGGTCGCCGTCAGAAACAATGACGGGGGGCTCCGCACCGGTGGCGAGTCGGTAGTCGATCTCCCGCCGCCGGGCCTCCTCCGCAAACGCACCGTAAGCGTGGTCGAGGACGCGGTTGAGGTCGACCTCTTCGTGGCGGACGGTGAAACGATGCGCCTGCAGCTTCGCGAGGTCCAGCACGTCACCGACAAGCCGCTCGAGCCGATCGGTCTCGGTGGCGACGATGTCCAGTGAGCCCTTCACCTGCTCGGGCTCGGTGATGATGCCCTCTCGAATTGCCTCGACGTGGCCGCGAATCGCCGTGAGCGGTGTCCGCAACTCGTGAGACACGGACATCAGGAACGAGCGCTTCAGCTGCTCGGCCTCCGCCAACTGCGCCACCATTCCGCGGAAGCGATTGGTGAGGAGCGACACCTCGTCGCTTCCGCGAGCGACTGGGATCTCGACGTCATACCGACCCGCAGCCACGTCGTCCGTGGCGCGCGCGAGAGCAAGGACGGGCTCGGTCAAGCGTCGTGAGAGCCAGTAGAAGAGGACCCCAGCAAGCGCAACGCCGACCGCGAGCGCGAGAATCAGCCGTCCGACCAGCGCCAGCCATTGCTCGCGTAACTCTGCAATGGGCTTCGCGACGACGAGCCACCCGAACGGATCGGTCCCTTGCTCGAGCTTGACGGGATGTGCGGCCGCGAGCAATTCGCGGTCGTCTCCGGGCGGTGTGAACTCGAACGTCACGAGCCGGTCACGATCCAGCTCGACGTCACCCACAGCGCTTCTCGGCAGGCGCGTCAGGCCGAACCGTTGTCCGGGGAAGAGGGAAGTGCCCACGTAGAAGAGCTCGTCGCCTGTCGCAAGCTCGAGCTTCTCGGCTGCGAAGTCCGGAGCCTTGGCACCCTCGTCCGTCGATCGCAGAGCCGATTCGGCGTACAGGGCAGCCAATCCGGACGCTTCACGCTCGAGCTCCCGCACCGACGCTGTATGGGTGACGTCTTGAAACAGGCGCACTGCCGCAGCGATCGAGACCAGGCCGAAGACGAGAACCACGGCGAGGAAGAGGGCGGTCAGACGGAACCGAAGCGTTCCGAGCATGTTTCCAGGGTAACCCGTTAGATGGCTGGGGCCGGCGTTCGCTCGGACGAGACCTTGTAGCCCACGCCCCACACCGTGACGATGGGCGACGCGTCACCGAGCTTGCGCCGGACCTGCCGGACATGGACGTCCACTGTTCGAGTATCCCCTGCGAACGTGTACCCCCAGACACGCTCGAGCAGCTGATCTCGCGTCAGGACGATTCCGCGATGGTCGAGCAGCTCCCACAGCAGATCGAACTCCTTGGGTGCGAGACGGATCTCCTCGTCACCCACGTGAACCTCGCGCTTGCCCGAGTTGATTGCGAGATCGCCGTGGCGAAGCTCCTCCGACTCGCTCCTCCGTCGTTCTGGTGCAGCCCGGCGCAGAACGGTCTTGACGCGTGCGACGAGCTCACGCGGATTGAACGGCTTCGTCATGTAGTCGTCGGCGCCGACCTCGAGCCCGATTATCTTGTCGATGTCTTCGTCGCGTGCCGTGAGCATCAGGATCGGCACGTCGGAGTCCTTTCGGATTCGACGGCAGAGCTCGAGCCCGTCACCGTCGGGCAGGTTGAGGTCGAGGATGATGAGAGCCGGCGCCTCGCTCGCGAGCTCGACCAGCGCACCCTGTGCGGTCGCCGCAGTCTTGACGACGTACCCGGCGTTTCGCAGATACGCGGCGACGAACGACGCAATCGAGGTCTCGTCCTCGACCACCAGAATCGTGTGCGGAGCCGTCACGATCCTACGCCCCGCGGCCCACGCTCATCGGTACTCGGCCCGAGGACGAAGCGCTCCGGCTCTGTCGGAAGCGGAGCGCACAGCTCGGGTTCGAGCTCGCAGTCCGCCCCGTCGAGGGAGTACACACCAGTGTCCTCGCCCGGAATCTTGGGGTCGCCATCCAACATCACGACCCCACGTCCAACCGCGGAGACGTCGATGCCAATCCCACGCGCGACGATCCGATAGCCGCCGCCGAGCATGCGGAACCGCAGACCTTGGCCCCGATAGAGGATGGTACGGGGACCGACTCTCTCCTGCGCCAGCTTTCGCCCGACAACGAGGGCGCTGTATCGATCACCGGGCGTGTGATCCGTCACGCGAAGCGTTCCGGAGGCTAGTCGGCCGAGCACGGATCCGCGGAGGTCGAGCATCACGACACCTTTACCTCGTTCGACGGACAGCGCCCCGACGTTCGGTTCGGCGGCGCCGGCAAGACCGGCGAGCGCAGCAAAGGCCGCTGCGAGAGTGCACGAGATGATGGCGAGCTTCCGCACTGCTCCAGGCCCAGTATCGGCATCCGGCGTGAGTCGCCGATGAGATGCGTGTAAGGAGAGTGTTAGCGACGCCCAGCGACCGGCACGGGCCGTAGATTCCACGTCTCGCGCCATGACGGAGATCTCCGACTTCGGCCTGATCGTCCTGCTCGTCTCGGCAGGTGTCTTCCTCGCCGTGCTGGGGATGCGTCTCGCAGACCGCATCTCCATCCCCAACGCCGCGATCTTCCTCGTAGCGGCGGGAATCCTCGCCACAACGCTCGACGCGCTCGGCGACGCCCTTTCCATCAAGACGGTCGAGCGCATCGGTGTGCTCGCGCTCATCGTGATCCTGTTCGACGGCGGCCTCCATATCGGACTTACGCGCTTCCGTCGCTCGGGTGCACCGATCCTCGCGCTGGGCATCCTCGGGACTTTTGCGACAGCCGGCCTCGTCGCCCTCGCCGCGCACTACCTGCTCGATTTCTCGTGGATCGCATCCGGACTGATCGGAGCTGCGATAGCGCCGACTGACCCGGCGGTGACGTTCTCCGTGCTCGGGGGGCGCGAGATCCGCGGCCGCGCAGGAACCATCCTGGAGGGAGAGGCAGGGACAAACGATCCCGTGGGCATCGCGCTCATGATCGGGATGATCGAGCTCGCCACGGAGGACGGCGGCAGCTTCTCGATCGTCGTCGAGGAGTTCGTGGTCGAGATGCTCGTCGGGCTTGCCATCGGCGTCGCGGGGGCCCTGCTCCTGCTCCCGGCGATGCGCCGAGTCCATCTGACGAGCCCGGCCCTCTATCCGATCCGGGTACTTGCAGGTGCCGGGGTCATTTATGGGATCGCATCGGTGGCGCACGGTTCCGGCTTCCTCGCCGTCTTCGTCGCCGGTGTGCTGCTCGGAGACGTCGCGGCGCCGCGAAAGGGCGAGATCGAGTCGTTCCACTCATCGCTCGCCGCACTCGCCGAGATCGCCGTCTTCGCCGCGCTCGGGCTCTCCGTCGGGTACGCCGACCTCGACGATCCGGACGTGTGGGTAAAGGGTCTCATCCTCGCCGTCGTGCTCGCGTTCGTCGCGCGGCCAATCGCTCTGGCGCCGCTCCTAGCGCCAGCGCGCCTTCATTGGGGGGAACGCGCATTCATCATCTGGGGCGGCCTGAAGGGGGCCGTACCGATCCTGCTCGGCTCACTCGCGGTGCTCGCAGCGGTCGACGACGCCGGTGAGATCTACGGGATCATCTTCGTCGTCGTCCTCTTCTCGGTGCTCGTCCAGGGCATCACGGTTCCACTGGCCGCGGAGCGCCTCCGAGTCTCGTTCCGCCGGGTCGACCACGACTTGGCCGAGGTGCTCGAGTTCGTCGTTCGCGACGATGCCTTCGCAAATCGCCGCAGAATCGGAGAGCTCCCACTCGGGGAGCGTGCTTGGGTCGGCATCCTGATCCGCCGCGGCCGCCCCGAGAGTTTCGGTCGAGACACCGAGCTCGAGCCGGGCGATCGCGTACACGTCTATTGCCAACCCGAGGACGCCGCCGCGCTCGCGCGGATCTTCGCGGGAACCTCCTAGTCGTCGTACGTGTAGAAGCCGCGGCCGCTCTTGCGGCCGAGCAGGCCCGCGTTCTTCATCGCGACGATACGCGGCGGCGGCGCCATCCTCGGCTCGCGGAGCTTGTCGTACAGAGCCTCCGAGGCGTGCACGTGGACGTCGATCCCGACGAGGTCGACAAGCGTGCACGGACCCATCGGCCACCCTGCGCCCGCCGTCATCGCGGTGTCGAGGTCCTCGGGGGAGACGCGCGCCTCGTCCAGCACGCGCAGGCAGTCGTTCAGGAGTGGGATCAAGACCCGGTTGACGACGAAGCCGGGCGTGTCGTTGCAGCGGATCGGCCGCTTTCCCATTCGCTCACCCACCGCGTACGCAGCTTCCACGGCCTCGTCGGATGACAACTCGGCGCGCACTATCTCGACGAGCGGCATCAGCGGGGCTGGGTTGAAGAAATGCATCCCGACGACTCGGGCCGGCGTCGCGACGGCCGCGGCGATCTCAGTGACGGAAAGCGCCGACGTGTTCGTTGCGAGAATCGCGTCGGCGCGAACGATGCCCTCGAGATCCGAGAACAGCTCGAGTTTTGCGTCGAGATTTTCGACGATCGCCTCGATCACGAGGTCACAGTCGGCGAAGTCGGCCAACTCGGTGGTGAGCGAGAGGCGGGCGAGCGCGTCCTCCCGATCGGGCGCACTCATCAGCTCCTTTTCAACCTTGCGCTGGAGGAAGTGCGCGATCCGCGCGCGCGCCTGCTGCCCGAGCTCATCGGTCACCTCACGGCCGATCGTCTCGTAGCCCGCTTCGATCGCGAGCTGCGCGATCCCCGCTCCCATCGCGCCGAGACCGACGACTCCGATCGTCCGTATCTCGGGCACGGCCACCGCGCGCGATCCTAGCGGCGCGTGGACCGAGCCGTGTCGGAGATCGCTCTAGCCCTTGTAGCGCCGACGTCGGGCGACGTCGTCGACGCGCGAGTCCGCACCAGTCGTCTCTTCATCAGCTTCGATCAGCAGTACTGATCGAAGCTACGAGCTCAGAGGCGCTCGACAACTCCTGCGATCGCCTGTCCTTGGCCGATACACATCGTCGCGACTCCGTACTGCGCCTCGCGACGCTCGAGCTCGTTCAGAAGCGTCGCCGTGATTCGGGCTCCAGTCGCTCCGAGCGGGTGACCCAGCGAGATTCCTCCACCGTTCGGATTCACGTCGCCCGCTTCCCAGCGCTCGTGTAGCCCGGTGTCCGCCAGGAACTGGAGAGCAACCGAGGCAAAGGCCTCGTTCACCTCGATCACGGAGATGTCGTCCCAGGTCAGGCCAGCCTTCGAGAGCGCACGGGCGCACGCTTCCGGGTTCCCGTGCAGCATCCGGTACGGGTCGACACCCGAGAGCCCGAACGAGACGAAGCGAGCGCGGGGCTGCATACCGAGGCGCTCGACGGCCTCCCCACTCGCGAGCAGCATCGCGGCCGAGCCGTCGACGATGGAGCTCGAGTTCCCGGCCGTCACGACGCCATCCGGCTTGAAGGCCGGCTGGAGCGACCCGAGCTTCTCGAGCGATGTGTCCCGGCGCGGCGTCTCGTCGATTGCGAGGAGGACGACCGCGCCTCCTGCTCCCACTTCGATCGGGACGATCTCGTTCTCGAACTTGCCGCCGTCGATCGCTGCGACCGCACGTTGGTGCGAGGCGAGTGAATACTCGTCGAGCTGCCCTCGCGACAGCTTCCACTCCTCGGCAATCACCTCTGCCGAGATTCCCTGCGGGACGATCGGCCAGCGCTCGCCGATCTTCTCGTTGACTGCTCCCCAGCCCGCGTCGCCGAGGTTCGAACCCATCGGGACCCGAGTCATGTGCTCGACGCCTGCGGCGACGACCAGATCCAGATGGCCTGCCTGGATCGCCGAGGCTCCGTTGAAAGCCGTCTGGAAGGACGAGCCACACTGCCGGTCGACCGTCGTCGCGCAGACCGTCTCCGGCCAACCTGCGACGAGCACGGCGCCGCGGCCGACGTTCAGCGCCTGCTCCCCGACCTGCGTCACGCAGCCCATCTGAACGTCCTCGATCTCTCCCGGGTCGACATCGATTCGATCCAGCAGGCCGTTCAGGACCTGTGCAGCGAGCTCGTCCGCGCGGATCTCGGAGAGCGACCCGTTGCGCCTCCCGATCGGCGAGCGAACGGCGTCGACGATGTACGCGTCCCTAGGCATCAACGACAGAATAGAGACGCCAGAGTCCCGGAACACCCTTTAGCTCGCGTTCCCCGCGGTCGGCGAACTCTAGCCCCGAGCCGGCGACGAGATCCTTCACAGTGCTCGAGACCAGTACCTCGCCGACACCCGCGGAGGACGAGATACGGGCGCCCGTCACGACCGCAATGCCGGCGATCTTCCCTCCGACGAGCTCGCACTCGCCAGTGTGAACGCCTGCACGGACTACGAGTTCGAGCGTCTTCGCACCTTCGATGATGCTTCGAGCGCAGGCGATCGCTCGCGCGGGACCGTCGAAGCGGCAAAAGAACCCGTCTCCGGCGGAGTCGACCTCCGTCCCTCTGAATCGAACGAGCTCGCGGCGCACGGCCTCATGGTGTCGCTCAAGCAGTTCGCTCCATCGTCGATCTCCGAGCGCGGCGGCCCGCTCGGTCGAGCCGACCAGGTCTGTAAAGAGAACAGTGGCGAGAACGGAATCGGGAATCGCAGGCCGCGACTCGCCTTGGACGAACGCCAGCAACGTGTCCGCGACGTCTGCCGAGTAGGGACTGAAGGACTGTCCGCCGAACTCGATGAACTCCGCGCCGGGAATCCTTTCGGCGACGTACCGAGCCGGATCCCGGCCTGCCGTTCGGCAGAGGATCGCCGTCGGCACGCGAATGGAGCCGAGTACGTCCGTCACGTCCGTGTCCATCTGCATCCGAGCGAAGTCAGCCGCCGCGCTGGGGCTCACTGAGAGCCTGTGCATCCAGACGAAGTTCTCGAACTCCTCGCCGTCCTCCAGGATGGCGGGATCGATTGCACGAGCCCACTCTATGAAGAGGTCTATATCGCCGAACCGCTCGCGCATCGTGCGAATCGAGGCGAGCCACTCCTCCTCGGATGAGCCGTAGGGGTACGTTTCGGTACGCACGGACCGCGCGTACGGCCGGAAGAGAGCAAGCCGCTCACAGCGGTCCGGATACGTGGCGGCGTACAACGCGCATACGTTCGCACTCTCAGCCACGCCGAAGAGCGTCGCGCGCTCGACCTCGAGCGCGTCGAGGACGATGTTGATGTCGTCCATTCGCGCTTCGAGCGTCACGTTCCGTGGCCGATCAGAGAGCCCCGTGCCCCGTGGGTTAAAGACGGTGAGCCGAACGACGTCGGAGAGCTTGCGCAGGAAGACCGCCGTGCGAGGACTCGTCCACAGGGACCACAGATTCGTGAGGTGGGGCGCGTAAACGAGGTCGACGGGGCCGTCTCCAACGACCTGATACGCAATTGCCACGCCGCCGCCTCGGGCGTAGCGAACGTCCGGAACATCCATCTCGGGAAGTCTCCCATCTACACTCCCGCGATGGCGACGACGACGATCGAGCGGAAGCTCCTGATCGGGGGCGAGTGGGTTGAAACCGGCGAATGGCTCGAGATCGAGTCGCCTTACGACGGCTCCCTCGTGGGGCGCGTGCCGAAAGCCGGCGCGGCCGAGACACGGCGTGCGCTCGACGCCGCCGAGGCGGCGATGCGAGAGCCGCTGCCCGGGCACGAGCGAGCCGCGATCCTCGACCGGGTCGCTGCGTTGATCTCGGAGCGCGCAGACGAGGCTGCGCGGACGATCTCGGCCGAGGCCGGAAAGCCACTGAAAGCGGCACGGGTCGAGGCAGCGCGCGCGGTCTCCACGTACACGATGGCCGCCGTCGAGACGCGGAAGCTCGCGGGAGATGCGGTCCCGATGGACGCATCGCACGCCGGCGTCGGAAAGCTCGCGCTCACGCTCCGCATTCCGATCGGCATCGTCGGAGCAATCTCTCCGTTCAACTTCCCGCTCAACCTCGTCGCGCACAAGATTGCACCGGCTCTCGCAGCGGGGTGCGCGGTCGTCCTGAAACCGGCGTCACAGACGCCGCTCTCAGCGCTGTTTCTCGCTGAACTCGAGACGGAGGCGGGGCTCCCGCCGGGCTGGCTCAACGTCGTGTGCGGCCACGCGAGCGAGATCGGCGACGTGCTGGTCGAGGACGAGCGTGTGAAACTGATCACGTTCACGGGTTCGGGTTCTGTTGGCTGGAAGCTTCGCGAGCGTGCCGCCCGCAAGCGAGTCAACCTCGAGCTCGGCAACGCAACCCCGGTCATCGTCGCGGCCGATGCCGACCTCGACGACGCCGCTGCCCGGCTCGCCGCGAACGCGTTCTCCTTCGCCGGCCAGAGTTGCATCTCGGTGCAGCGGATCTACATCGAGCGGAGCGCCTACGACGCCTTCCTGGAGCGCTTCCTGCCTCGCGTCGACGCACTCCGCGTTGGCGATCCTGCCGACGCAGAGACTGATGTCGGCCCCTTGATCGCGCGAGCCGAGCGCGATCGGGTGCTCTCGTGGATCGAGGACGCGAGGTCTCAGGGCGCGCGCGTACTGACAGGCGGCACGCTCGACGGCGAACTCCTTCGCCCCACTGTCATCGCGGAAGCGCCGCTCGACGCGAAGGTATCGTGCGACGAAGTCTTCGGACCCGTGTGCACAGTGACGCCTTACGAGACCCTCGACGAGGCGATCGCGCTCGCCAACAACACGCGCTTCGGGCTCCAGGTGGGTGTCTTCACGAACAACGTGAAGTCCGCGCTCCGCGCGGCCGCCGAACTCGAGTTCGGCGGTGTGACCGTGAATGAAGCGCCAACATTCCGCGCCGACCAGATGCCGTACGGCGGCGTCAAGGACTCGGGGAATACGCGCGAGGGGCCCGCCTATGCGATCCGCGAGATGACCGAAGAGCGGCTCGTCGTCCTCCAGCTCTGATGAGCACGGCGAGGACAGGCGGCACGCGGGGTCTTGAAACGCCCGGCTTGCCCGGACCGGAGTACGTCGTCCCTCCCGTCCGAGAGCTCAAGCGGGAGCGCAAGGCGCTTCTCCTGGTGCGTGAGGAACGGCTTCGCGACCTGGGTGGGCTCGCCCTCGAGATGTACAAGCGAGACCGTTTCAGCGCCGGGCTCGTCGTCGAACGCTGCGCCGAGCTCGTCGCGATCGAGGTTCGAGTCCAGGAGATCGACGCTTTGCTCGACGGCACAGCGAGACTTCGTCGAGGAGGCGGGGGTGCCGTCTGCATCTGCGGAGCTCCGCTTCTCTTGGGGGCGCACTTCTGTGCGACGTGCGGGCGTCCCGTCGGTGGAAGCCCGTCGCTCGCGGCTGCCACTTCCGACGAGGGCGAATGACCACATGCCCGCGCTGTGGTGAGCCGTCGGCTCGCGGGCAGGATTACTGCTTGGAGTGTGGGGTCCGCCTTCCGACATCCGGCCCAGGCGGCGCAGCAGGCCCGACCTCGGGCTGGGTGCTACGTGCCGCCATCGCGGCGGTCATCGCGCTGATCGGGACGGCTGCGGCGGTAGCGGCGACCGGCCGTTCCGACAGCGGTCCCGAGGTCATCACGGCCACTGGCGGGTTTGCGACGGTGCCGACGTCAAGCACGCTTCCGTCTCCCACCGACACCGGTACGTCGGAGGTCTCGGAGTGGCCTCCGGGCGAGGACGGCTGGACACTCGCGCTCGCCTCACTCCCACAAACCGGAGGGCGCACGGTCGCGGTCGCGCGGGCGCGAAAGGCACGAGCGCAGGGGCTCCCGCAGGTCGGCGTCCTCGACTCGTCCCGCTACGCAAGCCTGCATCCGGGGTATTGGATCGTGTTCACGGGCATCTACTCGTCCGAGGCCGAGGCGACGAGTG
>Ga0315297_10002839_pt1 | contig 11039 bp, 6 predicted proteins | sample YL17G15_0_MG_FD_203628 | JGI IMG/M metagenome (GOLD analysis project Ga0315297, IMG submission 203628) | Sediment microbial communities from Yellowstone Lake, YNP, Wyoming, USA - YL17G15_0 | ecosystem: Environmental > Aquatic > Freshwater > Lake > Sediment | place: USA: Wyoming | collected...
TGTAGAGAAGTGGGGATGCCACGTAGCTCGTTTTATTATATTATGGAGAATAATCCAGATGCATTTGCTGAGATGCAGGCTCGCATTGATGCCAATAATCGTGAGCAGCTAGCAATGATCCAACTAAGCAAGACGGAAATGCTGAGAAGGATTATCCAGGATGGGCTATCCGCAGATACCAAACCCAAGGATCGCCTGGCAATCTACCTGAAGTTGAGTGAGTTGGATAATAAGATGAGCCAAGCTCTCCAAGTGGAGAATGAAGCTGATAATAGTATTCACGAGTTACTAAAACAAGGTCCAAAGACGAGTGTACAGGTCTCACGTTATTCAGCAACGCAGACAACGATAACAGTCGATACAGAGTAAAGTTAGTATAGGGATTGGGGATTAGACATAGCTAGACAGATATTCGTGGAATACCCCGATTTTGGGGTATTTTGTTTTCACGGGGATATGATGTATTTCACACCCCCCTTTCTTTGTGCAATCTTAGAGCTTGTTATTATCCACAGGGCTTCCGATCCTGTGTGCTTGAGCAATGTCATCTGTGGTTTGAGCGAGATACCTTCGTAAAACCTGCAAGTCTGCATGACCCATCAGCTTTTGTAGGCTGAATACATCAACCCCTGCCCTTAGCATATTGATGGCAAAGGCACGCCTGAAAGAATGTAGGCATGGGGTTTTAATATCTGCCTGTCTCGCCCGCCTACAAAGAATACCTCGTAAACCGCCATATTCCAATCGTTCTCCTTCTTCAGTTATCCACAGGGCAGGATGGTCATCTAGGCGATACTTCAAATAAGCGCGCATGGATTTTCTACTCGCCTTCCCTATAAAGACGGTTCGGGATTTACCTCCCTTTCCATGATGAATAAGGATTTCTCCACTTACAGGGTTGGTGTCTTGAATGTTTACTCCCAATACTTCTCGCGCTCTTGCTCCCGTATCTAGGAGAAACATTATCAATGCTTTATCCCGATAATCCAGAAACGAATTTGCTTTACATGTTATCAATAAGGCTATTACATCTTCAGGGTCGACGGGTGATAACGGTTCGTTTGATACCTTAGGTGCTTTCACTTTTCGAATGGGATTCTTCCAGCCTTCTGGCTCTGCTTCGCTTTCATACCACATTAGGAATACTCGTAATGTCCTAAATGTGGCATGTAATCCGCCAGGGTTATGCCCAGTTTCCTGGTGCCATAGCAAGAACTGACGGATAACGTTTGGCGTGATTTCTTCAAGACTGGTGATAAGCTGCGATTCGCAATACTTCAGGAAATACCCTAATTGCTGTTTATAGAAGGTAAGCGTAAACCCTGAAACCCCTTCTATTTTCTTCGATTGGTAGAATTGATTTGCCCATTCGAGCAGATTGTAACGGACAATATTTTCGATAATCGTGTGCGTTGAGTTGTCCTGATTGTTTGTATACATGGTTTAGCCTCCTGACTAAACGTCTAGATATGGGGGCAAAACCATCTTTTCCCGATTTTAGGTACTATATATGGGGGGTTCCTCTAGCCGAAGTGGCGGAATAGGCAGACGCGCACGACTCAAAATCGTGTTCCGTAAGGAATGAGGGTTCGATTCCCTCCTTCGGCACTGATTGATGCAAAACCACCTGGCGAGCATTCGCGTTGGGTGGTTTTTTTTGATCCTTGATTCCATAATTTAGGGGATTTCAACTGAAGCTGCAGACTGAGTGAACACATTGAACGCAGGTGGTTTTTCCAGATGTTTTTTCACCGCACATAACTCAGCCGAGCGCACCAGCGAGGGAAGGTACTTCTCCGGGAACCCAATTGGGGTCTGAATCTCCAGGTCTATACTCTCAACCATTCCCGTTTGCGGATTACTGTGGGCTCGTTGGATAATCCTCACCCCTTCTGATGGAAGGTTACGCTGCCTGCAAAAGCCAAGCACATAAATTCCTGCACAGGTGGCAATGGATGCCAGAAAAAGCGAAAATGGTGTGGGTGCTGACCCCGGCTCACCTTTGCTATTGGGTTGGTCGGTCATGACGGTATATGGTCCAAAATGAGCATCCACACGATCGCCACCCGGAAAATCGATCATCATTTCCATGTATATTTTCTCCTTCACGCATGTTTATTCTACATTTATTAGGTTAGATGCAAAATTCCGATTATAGTTTCGTTTCTTAGCTTTCCGGGAGTTACCTGTCCTCACCCGGGAACAACCAGAGGTGGTGCAGTTTCTTTCGGCTCACTTTTTCGCAACCAAAAGAACCAATATAGGAAAACTGCGATGGTGTATAGGATGATTGTGCCTATAAAAGGCGGGCCAAATCCATACCGCACCTGAAGAATTCCACTGATTGTCGGGCTAATTACCCAACCGAAGTTCCATGACATACTTACCAGGCTGGCGACCGTCGCCCTGGCTGAGGGGTCCACCTGCTCCATAACAAAAGTCTGGTAAACGGGACCGCTCATGTTCATCAGCGCAACCCGAATGTAATATGCCAATGCACTGATCCAAAATAATGGTGCGAAACCCAAAAGGATCAGGAATGGGATGGATAGCCCCTGCGTTATCACAACAACCTGAATCTTTCCAAAACGTTCCGCCAGTGGAGGAGCTGCCAGCAAGCCCAACCCCATCGCAAGCGAACCCCAGGCAAACAAAACTCCGATTACCTGGTCTGGTTGGTTGTATTGGACGCGGAAAAATACATTCATAAAGGGCATGATCAAACCCGCCCCGATAGAAGTGATAAGCATGGGTAGAATGAGCTTGGTTAATTTTTTCGGATTTTTTGTCGCAAAAGAAACTGGCGCAAATACGGTTCTCTCTGCGTGCTTGATGCGCGGCATCCTTATGAGAAGCAACGGAATGATACCTATGGCCAATGTAATCGCTACCACCAAGATTGCGCCAGCATATGCCTGGCTGCTGACCGGTTCGACATTAAGTCTGCCTGCCACCCAGGTAGGCAGGTAACCACCTATCCAACTGCCCACTGAAGCTGAGACCATCTGTAATCCAGAGGTCATACTGAACAAATAAGTCCGTTCGTGTTCACCGCTATTTTCCATCAGAAATGGACTTATCGTCACAGCAGCCAGGCTTTGTGCAATACCTGAGAGCATATTCATGGCATAAAGCATGCCGGGGAACGGCCATATAACCATCATGCCAACCGCAAGGCAAATGAGCACAGCTGAAATGAGAAAGGATATTTTACGCCCCAGAATATCCGCCAGATAACCCATAGGCAAGGCAAATATCAGTGCTGTAATGCTGCTGACAGTCACCAAGTCACCCACTAACTTCTCATCATAGCCCAGGCTGAGAATATAAAAATTAAACAGCAGGCGGAAGATGCCCATGGCAGTGCCGGAAATGATGGCGTAGATTAAATATAGGCGCGCATTTGGGCGAAAAGCCGCCAGGTGGTTCCCATAGTCTTTTATGTTTCGTTCGATGCCAGCAATCATGGGATTATCTTGCCTATTATTAATAAAAACTTACTCGCTGTCAATGACAATCAGTATGCTTATAAACATTACTAAAGATACAATCAATCTAATTATTTACCTGCACAGAACTACTTCTCCATAAACTGTGGATAAGTCGGTAAAAACTGTGGATAAGTCGGTCAAACTGTGGAAAACTTGTTGAATTTTATGGGGATGAACTCTTGCTAAAATACTATCTTCACCGAGTATAAAAACGGAATGCACTTAGCGTTATTTATATCGTTAGGCTCATAAAATGTTTATCCCCTTTTTCCCCATTCGGCATAACCAATTGTGTGGATAAAGAATCCGTCAATAATCGCCATATCTACTTTTTATTGAGCTTCCTACACCACCTGTAGGTTAATACTTGTACTAAAAATAGTTTCTCCACTTTTCCACAAGTACTACTACTACTACTGTTAACAAGTTAATAACATTATGTATGGTATGAATATAAACAAGCTTCCCTACCCAAAAATTCATGGGAGAGGGAAGATATGTAATAGATATTTGGGGTTATTTTTTTAATTCTTGTTCACTGTAGGTAGGAAGAATCTCCATATATATTGCAAGATGGAAAAGTCAATAGTTTTGGTCTTCCCAGCAACGACGCTTGCACTCACAGACTGGGTGATATAGCCATCCATTGAAGCTGTGACCGTGTAGGTATCTGCAGGTAAGGTCATGGTGTAATAGCCGGCTGGGTCGGTGATGTCTGTATATGTGTGCCCCTGCCTGTCATTAGCAATTGCCGTAGCCCCCTCAAGGGGTAAGTCACCACCGGATGCAGCGGTAACATGACCATCCAAATAACCGACACCACTTGGAATCAGACAGTCACTCATGTGGGCATAGGTGGCGATGGAGGCTTTGACGAAATCAGTAAAATATATAGGGTCTGTAATGGCTGGAGTATCCTGTGGTTTATGGTAATAAGGGTTGAAATCATTGTTCCCTTCTATTGCGAGGATAGACGGATATCCACGATCTAAAAATGAGGTATGGTCGCTTGAGCCGTCATAACTTGTGCCGATTACGGGCTGAAGATTGATGTTGTAAGCATCAACAACATCTGAAAATAGATTAGCCAGATCCAGCGAACGCGGCACAGATGAGCGGTATCCAAGATATATACTTGCAGGACTATTGGGTGTGTTCCAGGCGATCATGTCCAGGTTCAGATAGCCGACAATATTTTCGCCGGAATTGTATACATGCTGGGCATAGGCGTCGCTACCCAACAGTCCCTGTTCCTCGCCAGTCCAGAAAGCGAAGCGCAGCGTGCAGCCCCACTGGTACTGCGACAGGATATCCGCTGCCAGAAGAGTTGCAACTGATCCGCTGGCATTATCGTCCGCTCCGGGAGTCCCACTGACATCATCGATGTGAGCACCAATGATGAAGATATTTTCCGGGCTGGTCAACCCGGAAATCTCGCCAATCACGTCCGGGTTGGTGGAATTTTTCCACTGGTAATATTCAACACCCAAGCCCAGGTCATTGGACATGTGCTGACCCACGTAACTGGTCGTCTTTTGGATGGGAGTGCCACTGTTGGTATGCCGGGTTCCGATGGTATACCAGCCGTCGTCAACCCATACAGGTATCTCACCTGCCAACCCACGGTCATACTCATAAATTTGATCTGTGGAAACCTGGTCGATCATCCCCTGGATGAGTGGATCGGGGTCGACGACATCCGGGGAGATAGCCTCACTTTGTGCCGTGGGTAATGGTTTGGGGGTAAGGGTAATTAAACGCAGATCAACCCCTGCCTGGGTTAGTGCATCAACCTTTGATGGGTCCATGCGGAGCAGGACGCCATTGGCAGTCTTGAGCAAGACCAACCCGTAGGCAGCAAAATCCGGGGTAGGGCGGCTCGATTTGGTCTCAACCTGGTAATAAGAGTCAGAACGCAGGTCAGGATCGAGCACCTGGATGGTCATTCCAGCTTCCTGCAAGCTTTTCTGTCCAGCCCGGTCTGCACCGGTCAGCAAGCCTCCATCCAGCATGGTGTACATAGGCAGGTGGGTGGAAGAGAAGCGACTCAAGTCGTCTGGGGCACTTAGATCTACGTACACCAGGGCTGGTTTGTCTGTTGAAGCTGGGGAGGTTGCCTGGGCATTGCCAGTCAGGGTAACCATAAAAATCAGGAGTAACATAACGGTAAAGAAACGGTTTTTCATTAAAATATTCTCCTGAATTTGAATTTCCACTGGGGAAATAATAGAAATTGAACACCTTTATGGATTCGTTCCATATAATCCTAGATCAAATCTACCTGCTTATCATATTTGATTAATTTCGCTTGACATCCCAGCCGGAATTATATATTATATTAATATCAAATAAGTACACAGTTAAGGACAACTTATATTTCCCGTTCCTTTCACCAAGGAGAAAATCTAATGAAACCAAAATTGGTATCAGTTGTCCTACAGGTAATTGCTTACTACATATATTCAGAACAAACGCCTGTGTCCACTCCACCCGGGTTTTGAATGAGAATCCGGTCATCAATTTTGTGACAAATTATATTTTTTATGTACTATATATTTTCTTTAGTGTGCTGCATTAATATATATCACTCTATTTCTCAAAATTGATAAACCGATTTTCGTTGTATACTAGAAAGAACACTACGGATACGCCAAGGTGGAAATCAATGGACTGGCACACTTGCTGTTATGAAAGGAAGGTGTTTTTTTTAATTTTTCTACCCGTTTCGTGTATCAACGACTATTAGTCACTAATTTCGCTTTTATTCAGAGGAGGATACTATGACATCTCGTAATAAGTTCCAGAAAAGGATTGTGAGCCTGCTGTTGGTTATCGGGCTCTTGAGTGTCACCGGACTGCTTTTCGGCTTTTCTCCCAGCCAAGCTCTTGGTGCAACATCGTCTCCTGTAGTAAAGGCTGAGAATGCGGTGCTGGTTACACATCCTCTATCACAAACCAGCTTAGAGCCCTATGCTCCTTGCTCCGGCGGTCCGACTATCGACGGAGTCCTCTTGGATGAATGTGTTGACAATACATTCGCCGTTGGGGGAACTACGAAAACCGTGCGGGTCTGGTACACCAAGAACGTCAGCACCGCCACACGGACTGAGGATGGTGTCACTTATAACCTCACCCACTATATCAATAGCAATGCTGAGGCGCAGGATGTGGCACAGTGGGGGCGGGAGGCCTGGCTGCGCTATTGGGAGGTTTTCGGTCACCATCCCTTTAACGATGGCTGTAGTAACCGCATCAATGTACAGCTCGAGGATGGCGTTGGGTGGGCCGGTATAGCCTACTGGGGTAGTTCCGGTCATTGCTCGATCGGTATCGATTCACCCATGATTCGCAATGGCAATGGTCAGGACGTTGTGTACCATGAATTCCAGCACTATTTGCAGTATTCTTTCAATGACGGCTGTTATGGGTTCCTGCAACCAAACTATTCCGGTGATGCCGAGTTCGTCGAGGGTTATGCCGATATTGCGATGGACACGGTCGACCCGGTACTAGACCTGGCCCTCTTCAATAACTTCGTCACCTCTTACGATCCTGCGCAGAGCTTCTATGATAAAGGCTACTGGGATGTCTTCAATAAGTATTTCAGTGAGCAGCTCGGTGTTCTGTACTCTAGCAGCGACCCGCAATGGCACTTTGATGCCGTCCGGCGACACTATGAAATGTGTGACGCCCAGGATACGCTCTACGTGCTCGACGACCTGGTGCCGTCTTTGAAACCAGGCCTGTCTGAAGAGGAGCTGTTCCTGGATTTCTTTGCTGCCAATTGGTCCAAGGACTGGGCCGACCCGGCCACGCAACCCGAGCTGGTTTACTTCGACGATGACACCGGGCCATCCTACGGCTCGAATACACTATATAAAAACGTTAATATCTCCAGTGGGACGCAGAGCTGGGCTGGCGAGAGCACCCCGGATGACTGGGCTGCCAGGTATTACCAGGTGAAGCCTCAAAGTGGTTGTGCGTTTGTCACCGCCAAAGTGGACGGTGCAGCGGGTGCGCATCTGGGCATCAACCTGATGGCAGCTGATACCAGTGCTCCCGCCTCCGTCAAACGCACCGCCTGGATTGGTGAAGACCTGTCACGCACCTTCCCGGGCTATGGCACCTACGACCGCCTCGTGGCGGTGGTCAACGCTTTTGATAATAACGCCAGCTACGACGTCTCCTTTACCTGCGTGACCCCTGTGTTGGATATCCAGGAGCCGCGCCAGGCTAATTTCGTCCTGGTCGGCGACCCGACCAGCCCAATTGCCTTCCTGGCGCGCTTCAAGGTCACCAGCGATGGCGTCCCGGTGCTTGGTCTGACCGAATCGGCATTTACTGCCGATGCAGAGGGCGGTGCGATCACCATCGTGCCCGGCTCGCTCTCCCAGGTGAGTGAGGAGTATTGGGCTATCCTGCTGCCGCCCACCAAGCCTGCCGGCACCAGCTTCGTCGACCTTAAAATCTGCCTGAGTGGAAGCATCTGCGACACAGAGACCCATGCGCTGCTGTATGTAAACCCCGGCAACACCGATTTCGCCCTGGTCTTTGATGGCTCTGGATCGATGAGTACTGTAGATGTGGTTGGTGAGGGCACACGTGTTGCCAACGCCCAGAAAGCCGGAAACGTGCTGGCAGACTTGCTGCGGGTTGGTGACCGCATCCTGGTGACCGACTTCTCCGCTAAAGATAACCCGCCTGGCTGTGGAGCTGGCGATCATAATTGCCAGCTGGATATCTGGCTCCGCCTGCCGCGCACCGACGTGATTGCCCCGGCATCCAATGCCATTGCCGCCGCCAAAGCCGCCATTTACAATATCACAGCGCGCGAATGGACTCCCATCGGTGCGGCATTACAGGATGCCATGAACAAGCTGCTGGCCGCGCCTGCCAGCACAAACCCCAAGCACATCGTCCTGCTAAGCGATGGCGATGAGAATGTCAATCCAATGTACGCTACGGTGAAAGACGAGCTGATCGCTTCTGGTGTGGTCGTCGATACTATTCGCTTCTCCGCAGATGCCCCCGGTGCGCTGCTGGCGCAGATCGCGGCCGACACCGGTGGCAGTTATAGCTACGTGCCCACCACGTCAGGCACAATGGAGCAATCCATCCAGCAGCTGGTTGACCAACTCACCCAGATGGACGTCTCCGTTGACCTGATTAACCAACTCATGAAAACACAGGAGCAATCCGTCCAGCAGCTGGTCGATCAATTCACCCAGATGGGTGTTCCCGCTGATGAGATCAACCGGCTGACAGCCACCACGCTGCCCGGACCACTGGGGCTGGATAACGTCTACGACTATTACGAGACCAAGGGTCAAAGCGCCGCCCGTCTGTTCCACAGTAATTTCCTGGCTGTTGCAGATCAAACCTACCAGTATGCCACCCAGCATGTGGATAAAAGCGTAAACAGCTTGAGAGTTGTGGTAGCAGGCAAGCAGGGTGATAACAATCCCTGCGGTGGTTACAATCGTGAGGTCGACATACAACCGCCAAGTGTGGCTCGCTATTGGTTCCCGATCAGCCCACCTGATCCAAAGTTAACGCCACCCGACTGGGATATCCGTAATTCGGATTTTGATGATGTTGTCCTCATCCCTAACCCCGAGCAGGGTGATTGGAAGATCCGCTCCCGCTACTATTTTGCTGGTCCATGCGTTGCTGGTGATGTTCCTGTTATTCCTGATACTCCCACAGCATATGAGTCTGATTTCATGATCAATATCTCGGCCGAATCGAATATCCAGCTCACCGCCCGCTTTTTGCCCCCCATCGTCAACAACCAGGGCGCGGCTGGTCAGTATGTGCCCATTGTCGCCACCCTGCTCGACCGCAATGGAGCCATCCCGGGTGCCGAGTTCTTTGGTGTGAAAAACCTTATCCCGGTAGTGATTGAGCGACCGGGTGGCGCTGTGGAGTTGATCGGCTTGTGGGATGATGGTTTGCACAACGATGGGGCAGCTGGTGACGGTGTTTATGGCAATGAATACCGCACCGCCATTGTTGGTGGCACATACAACGTCCGAATGGTGGCCTTTTTGGAAGATCCAGCCAATCCTGGCAAATTCCTCACCCGCGAGTGGAACGGCGGTTTCTTTATGACTCCCGATGATAATCCGGATGGGGATTTCATGCCAAGTGCCTGGGAACTGGGATGCGGTCTCGATCCCAAAGTAAACGATGGGGGGCTGGATAAAGATCGAGATGGCTTGCTCAATTTCTGGGAATATTGGTTTGGCACTTTACCCTGCCAGTCTGACACTGACCGCGGCGGTGAGAATGATTATTCTGAAATCGTTAGTAAACGCAACCCGCTTTTCGCCCCGGATGACAAAGTGCGCCCGCTGGGGCATATCGAAGTGATAGCCTTGAACGAACATATCCGCATCCAGTGGACCCATCCGATCTCCTATACCAACATGATTGGCTGGATCACCACTGAACCGGTTACCCTTACCAATCCGGTGGATATGGGGAATTCCGGCATCTATACCGCCACGGTTCCCAATGGTGATTACTTCGTCATTTTAGCTGGTCAAAACATTACCGCCACGGGTGAATTAAGTGACCCATTCCCGGTTACGCCCAGACCAGACCCGGATTCCCCTAGCGGGGCGATCCTGATCGACAATGGCGCCAGCCAGACACTTTATAAAAATGTAATCCTGTCTCTGAGCTCTTCAGACACCCCGCTCCCCGGCATGGCTGATCCTGCCAGCGGTGGTGGTGGTCCGCTGGCGCTCCAGTACAACGAGATCAGCGCCAATATCGAGATGCGCCTCTCGAACGATCCGAGCTTCACCGGAGCGGTTTGGGAACCGCTGACCCAGGAGAAGCCCTGGACCCTGGCTGCCGGTCCAGCTGGTGTTCGCTTTGTCTACGCCCAGTTCCGCGATAGCGCCCTCAATGAATCCCTCGTGGTCCACGATACGATACTATACACTGGCCAAACCATCTACTTATCGTTGATTAGAAGGTAGTATCGCTGGAAATATCGCTAGTATCTTGGAAAAAGATAATGGGGCTATCCCAAAAGTAAGGGATAGCCCCATTATTATTATCAACCACCCTTGCGGTTTCACCAAAATCTTGCTATCTGGAAATCATTTATATATATTTTAATTATCGGGCAGTTTTCAATCATTTGTAGCATTACATAAAAACGTGTTAAAGCTGTCTCACTTTGGGATATCGAACAGCAACAAATAAGCCATAGATCAACGAGGCAGCCGCACCGATACCAACGGCAATTGGGGCACCCAGCCAATCAGCGGTAAACCCGGCTTGTAAACCGCCCAACCGAAACATTGCCTGGAATGTCATGGTGTATACACCCATCACACGTCCACGCAGCTCATTGGGAGTGACGAATTGTAACAAGGTGTTTGCAAGAGCATTCTGCCAGACAAAGCTAAAACCAATGAACAGCGTTAATATTAAAGACAATGCGAAACGAGTCGAAAATGCAAACAGCAGCAAAAATAGAGGGAAAGCCAGGTTTCCAACCGTAAAAAGTCGACCGCGCTGCGCATTTGCAGG
>Ga0315297_10002840_pt1 | contig 11037 bp, 7 predicted proteins | sample YL17G15_0_MG_FD_203628 | JGI IMG/M metagenome (GOLD analysis project Ga0315297, IMG submission 203628) | Sediment microbial communities from Yellowstone Lake, YNP, Wyoming, USA - YL17G15_0 | ecosystem: Environmental > Aquatic > Freshwater > Lake > Sediment | place: USA: Wyoming | collected...
TCGGTACCAGGGGTTCCAGGAGCGTTATTAATTTCGGGACTCGTTCCCGCACGATTCTGTAAATCTCCGGGTAGTTGACCCTGTCGTACTCATGGCTGATAACATTACGCAAGCCGACCATTTCCTTCCAGGGAATCTCGGCATGCTCGTCGCGGAAGCGCAAGCTGACTCTGCGCGCCGCCTCCCCGAGAATCTCCAACTTTCGCTCCACCGCCAGCCGCGTGATCTGCCTGTTCCTGTCGGCCGCCAGGAATTCTTCCAGTGTTAAGTTCTCCGTGAAATCCACGACGGCCCGCGCCGCCTCGAGCATGTCCCATAGGTGGGCCGGATCGCGCTCCTCAGGCCGCATAGATCACCTCGCAGTTGCTCAAGATGTGGTGCCGACGGAAAGGATTCCTTATTGCTCTCTTCTCCACCAGGTCCACGTTCCGCCCGAAGATCTGTTTCAGCTCCTCCTCGGCCTTCATGTGGTCGAAGAGATCCCACTCCGCATCATCTTGAAATACCACCAGCACATCCACGTCGCTGTCGGTCCGGAAGTCATCTCCGAGGGCCGATCCGAAGATGGCCAGTTCCTTGATCTGCCATCTCCGACAGAACTCCACCACCATCTCCTGCGGTATCCGTAACTTTACGCTCATGCCTGCACCTCCGCGAACATCCGGGCCTTGAACACCGGCTCCAGCGCCCTGGCATTCGGGATGAACGAATCGCCGTTGACAAAAACCTCGTCCGCGCCTTCGGTCAGCTTCTGCATGGCCACGAACTTCTTGTCCCGCTCCAGGTCCGCCTTCTGCCAGTCTTCAGTCTCGCGCCAGATGACCACGATCTGCCGGTGGTCGATCCGGCCCCGATAGACCAGGTATCGCCGTCCGGCATCATTGTACACCCGCCGCGTCCGGACGTGCAGTCCCAGTAGGTAATTGAACGTCTCGGGAACGTCTGCGATCTTCTCACGAGTTTGGCCGTCGGCGTGGATATGGAGCTTGTAGCTGAACGGACGGGCCAGCTTTTCCACGTTCAGAAGCGTCTCGCTCCGCTTCGTCTCCCACTTGAGCATGTACTTGAGCAGGTAGTCGTCGAACTTCAGGGCCTGCTGCCCGTATGCGTCGTCGAATTCGATGTTGTTCAGCGCATCCTCATAGCTCTCCAGGCGGAGGTATTTGACGATACGGGGGCTCCGCTCGGCCTCTTCCTGCGTGGCCATACGCTTGGGCTTCCCGTCTTTCCACTCGGGCGTAAACGTAACCTTCTTGATGCGGGGCAACAGGACCGTGTCAAAGTACTGCCCTATTTCAACCAAGATGAATGTGCGGTTGCCTCCTTCCTCGCGATTGAGGTTAATGACGGCATGACCTGTGGTGCCAGAGCCGGCAAAATGGTCGAGAACCGTTTGGTTGCCCTCGGTTACAGCTGCCCCCAACAGCTCCTCATAGAGCGAAACCGGATGACAGTATGGGAATTCAAGCCCCAGCCTTACCACATCGTTTTTTCCTCTTCCGGAGTCGCTGATCACAGAAGATACTTGACGTCCAGAATCAGCTTTCAAGAACACTTTTCTTCTCGGCTGAACTGTCTCGTCTTCCCCGAAAATAATCTCATTCTTCTCGATTAACTCCTGCAGGGTTTCGGGAGCACGCGACCAACCATTGCCTGGGACAGGGCACTTCTTCTTGGTGACAGGATGAACAAGTGGAATATGAAACTTCGGGCTGGTTCGCGGTTCTGGCGCACCCATTGCCACGCTCTGGAAGACTCGCCCATCATCATCGATCAGTCGATACGCTCGTTCCCCTCCCGTCAGATCTTCGCAGCTGCTGATCCAGTCACTAAACTTACGCCTGACCTGCTCGTTAACACTCCCATGCTCACGAACAAGGGATTCTGCCCGGGCGAGTATTATGCGGATATTTTTGGGGCGTAAATACACTGAAGACTCATTCCGCGTTCTCCATAAAATGTATTCATGCTGAGTGGCTATTCCTTGACGCCCGAGCATAGGATTCTTCTTATCCCAAACGATGGTTCCGCCATCTGGTATCCCTATATTTGTGAACAGAAGGTGCAAGACCTCATACTCGTTCTCATCAATGTGGCACAAGAAAGCTCCATCCGCCGATAGCAAAAGGACTCCAGCCGCAATACGATTGTGCATCATCGCAAGCCAGCTTGAATGCTGATAGTCGTTCTTATAAAGAAAACCACTGGTCTGCGTGTTGTAGGGGGGATCAATGTGGACACACTTTACCTTCTCCCGGTACTTCTCCAATAGCAAATTCAACGCATGCCAATTTTCGCTGTGGATGAGTAGGCCATCTGTCATCTCGTCCAAGTCTCCGAAACTGCCAAGCAGCCGATCAACGAACTTCTGGTCGTAGTGCTTGGTGTCGAGTACCAGCGTCGGGTGGGCCTTCAGAAAGGCGATGCGTTTGTCCTTCTTGTTCTTGCCCACGTTGAAAAGATTGGTCTCTTCCTCGTCGATGTGGAACAACGCCTTCCACTCGGCCCACTGCGGCTCGCAGGCGGCGATGTCGGGATAGAAGCTCTCATCGATATTGCCGACCGTGATGCAGTACTGCGTCTCGGTGATGAATTTCCGCTTCTCCCAAAGCATCTTCTGGAAGCACTCGATCTGGTCGAGGAAGTCGATGATCCGGCCGCCGACGGTCTTGATCGCCCGCATCATCTGGAACCAGCCCTCGGCGTGGTTCTCGCCGGCGTTCTCCATCTCGTCGAGATTCAGCACCTCGTTCTTCAGGTAGAAGTCGAGCTCGCGGGAGAGGAAGCCCCTCAGGTCCTTGTGGATGAAGAAGTCGGATGTGTTCCGCCGCGTGTATTGCCGAAGGTGATGTTCGAGGAAGGTGACAGGCTGGCCGTCGCTGTCCTTGCGGCGCTCGGCTGTCAACGCTGCCAGCGCCCTGTCCGCCTTCTTCAGTCGCTCGGAAATTTGCTCCAGGGCCCTGGCGATGATCGCGTCCTGCTGGTTCTTCTTACCGCAGGCGATCTCTTCCTGCTCGGTCAGCGGCCGGTACTCGAAGGGTAAGACGAGTTCGCCGGCCTCCTCTTTCCACTCGATTTCTTTGACGCGGGGCAGGAAAAACCGTTTGTCGCCCTTGACGTTGTTCTGCTCAATATCGGCGGCCTGGAGCTTGAAATGGACGGTCACGCCGTGCGAGGTGAAGGCGTAGTCGTGGAAGTGCTCTGCGGTCTTGACGTAATACTGATCATTGTTGGCCCAGTACAGGTAGACTTCCTCGCCGTTATATGGGATTGCGTACTTCTGGCGCTTGGAGTACCGGCGCTTCGAGATGAAATCGCCGTCCTGGTAATAGCGACCGAAGAAGGTGTAAAGATGGTTGAATATATTCGCTTCAAGGGCATCGCGGCCGCGCCCCCCGGCGGCTTTCGCCTTCAGGTCCAGGTACTTCCTGCCGAGCCGCGTTTTGTGGTACGCTTGGGCCAGATTGCCGTCGGCGTCGAGGGCGTCTTCGTTTAGGTCTTTGCGAATCTGCTCGGCGACCTCCCTCAACTCCTTGGCGGCCTGTGACTGGTCGGCCAGCGCGCCTTGATCCAGCTCTTCGGCGATTGCTTCCGGCAGGTCCTTGGTGATGAACCGCTCGATCACGTCGCGCTTGTAGTTCATGATGCGATAGATGCCGAAATCCAGGTCAGCGCAATTGAACTGAAAAAGCTCGCGCAGAAGCCGCTGGAATTTTTCTATGGGCTGATCCATGTGATTCCCTCTATTTTTACATGCTCATACAGCTAACATCATGGGTGACCATATTTTTGCGGATTATGGAATGAAAACTACACTTTCCTATGGCTTATGTCAAATGTGGGTTTCAGGCCCAGTTGCCTCATAATAAATATTACCGAAGGAGAAGAGATTTGCGTTGAACGAAAGAATATTGACAAATCTGAAGAACTAAAGCAAATTCACGAAAAGTTCTAAATATCCTGTCCATCAAAGCATCATTAACAACCCCGGCGAGGTGATATATGGTTGTGCGGAAAATACGACCCTGAGAAATTCATACAATCACTGGGAGGTGAGATATGGCGGAAGAAAAGAAAAAAAGGGCCATTACCCGCTTGGAATCAAGCGCCTTGGTTCGCCCCTTGGTCAACAAGATGTACATGGAAGGTGCTCTGGCGGGCATGGAGGAAAGGCCAGTGGCTTGGTCCATGGTCAACTGGTGGGAAGGTGATATCATCATGAGGGCCATGGGTGTGACACCTGTCTACCCGGAAAACTTCGGTACGGTGTGCGCCGCGTTAGGTATCGCCCAGAAATACATGGGCGTGAGCGCCGCCGAGGGATTTCCCACCCATCTTTGCGGGTACGCCCAAAACACTATCGGTTACACGACGGAGATGAAGAGAGAGGGCAAAGTACCGGAAGGCGCTCCTATGGGGGGCATGGCGCAACCAACCTTCATGCTCTGTTCCGAGGGCTACTGCGATGCCCGCTTTAAGTGGTTCCAGTCTCTGCGGCAGTTCTGGAACGTTCCGGTTTGGACTCTGCCTTTCCCGCATCCGGTGTACACCGATCCGAGCCTGCAAGACGTCCATAAGGTCAACGTCGAATACATGGCGGTCGAACTCCAGGGATTCATCGCGTTCCTCGAGAATCTCCTCAAGAAGAAGCTCGACCGGGACAAGCTGGAGGCAATGCTGAACAACCAGGAGAAGGTGTTCAAGGTCTGGTGGGAAATCAACGAACTTCGAAAGGCCAAGCCCTGCCCCATGCATGCCCGTGATTTCTGGACGATGATGGTTCCCTGCTTCTACACGGCCTATGATCCGGAAACCCTGGCGGTGTACCAGCAGGTTTACAACGAGGTGAAGGCCCGTGTCGACAACGGCATCGGCGCCATCCCCGACGAAAAGTACCGCCTCGTCTTCGCGGAGCTTCCGCCGTGGCACAGCCTCGGATTTTTCGACAAGCTGGCCGAGCGGGGCTGGAACTTCGCCGCCGAGAGCGCCAGCTATCATCCCCCTCCCCCCATGGAGCTGAACGGAGGGGGCGATCTCCCTTACCGAATCGCCCGCTGGACCTATTGGTCGTATATCAACACCGGCTATCGCGCTGCGAAGATGGGATATCCGGCGGTGGGAGCAGCTCAGCCCTACTACAACTGGGCCGTGGAATACAAAATAGACGGCATCTTAACCCATCCCCTCGTCACATGCCGGACCGCGACCTTCTGGCACACCCATTCCATGAACGTGCTGCGGGACAAGCTGGACATACCGGGCATGAGCATACAAGGCGATATCGTCGATCTCACCGTCTTCGACGCGGCGACGGCCCTGAATCAGGCGCCAGCCTTCGAAGAGTCGATGGATCACTTCCGGAAAGTGAGAAAATCAAAAGGTCTCGACTGGTAAACTATCCTGGAAAGGAGTCTGCTCATGTCATCAAAAGGTCTGGCGAAAGCCAAGGACATATACGCAAATCGGGCCGGCAGGGTTCGCGAACTCAAGGCGGAAGGGAAAAAGATCATGGGGTATGTCTGCGCCTATCCTCCTCTTGAGATGGTTACTGCTATGGATTATGCGCCGATCCGGGTGATTGGTTCCATGGATGAACCGATCACCAAGGCGGACACCCAGGTTCCATCGATCATCTGCCCCATGCTGAGATCAATGCTGGATTTGGGGATGAAGGGAAAAGCCGATTTTGTCGAAGACTTCATCGGCGCCCATACCTGCGACTGCGCGGAGAAATTCTGCCATCTCTACCAGCACAACATGCAGTTCCCCTATTACCATTTCCTCGATGTGCCTCATATCGCCCACAAGGCGTCCTTCGGCTTCATGAAAGCAGGATTCCAACTCTTCCAGAAGACCCTGGAGGCCCACACGGGCAAGAAACTCGATCCCGACCGCCTCAAGCAAGAGGTTAAGAAACACAATGCGCAGCGGGCATTGGTCCGGGAACTCTACGGCCTCCGCAGGCAGGATCCGCCGCTTCTATCCGGATCGGAAAATCTTCAGATCATGCTTGCCCTTTTGAGCATACCCATCGAAGAGGGAAGCGGAATGCTCAAAGACATCATCGCCGAGGTCAAGGCGCGCAAAGATGGCCCCAAGAAGAAGGCGGCGCGGTTGCTGCTGTGGGGCAGCCCGCTGACGGAAACGAGCATCATCGACATGATCGAGAGCCTCAACGCCAACGTGGTCATGGACGATATCTGCACGGGAACACGGCACTTCTGGCCCGATGTGGAAATGACCTCGGATCCGCTGGACGGTCTCGCCAAACGTTACCTCGACGATCTCAAGTGCCCGCGCACCTTCCGCGAAACCACGTCCTCCTTCGAGGAGGATCAGGAAGTGCGATTTGGATACATCAAGGACTACGCGAAGGAATGGAACGTCAACGGGGTCATCCTGCAGTCCATGAAGTACTGCGATACCCACGGCTACGAAGTTCCCGCCATCAAGGCATACTTCGACAGGCTCGGCATCCCCTCCCTGTACCTGGAGCACGAGTACACGATGGTCGCCCTGGCGCCCCTGAAGACAAGAGTGGAGGCCTTCATCGAGATGATCTCCTGAGCGGAAGCATAAACTTCAATAACTTCAGAACAGGCCGCCCGCCTGAGGTGGCCTGTTCTTTAATGTGCGCAGGGTAGAGTGAGATGTACTTCGCAGGGATCGATATCGGCTCGACAATGACCAAGATCGTGATCATGGACGATGAGATCAACTCCCAGGTCATCGGCCCTACCGGGGCGGAGCACCGACACTTGGCGAACAAGGTGATGGAGGAAGCCCTCAGCAAGGCCGGCATTGCCTTCGATGAGCTGACGTACGTGGTCGCCACGGGGTACGGGCGGATCAACGTCCCCTTCGCCGATAAGCAGATCACGGAGATCACCTGCCACGCCAAGGGGGTATCGAGTATCTTTCCCTCGGCGCGCACCGTGATCGACATCGGCGGACAGGACGCAAAGGGAATCAAGATCGCTGGCGGCAAGGTCGTCGATTTCGTCATGAACGACAAATGCGCTGCGGGCACAGGGAGGTTTCTCGAGGTGATCGCCGATGCCCTCGGTCTGAAACTGGAGGAGATGGGGGAGCTCTCGCTCCAATCCAAAGAAAAGGTCAGGATAAGCAATACCTGCACGATTTTCGCCGAGCAGGAAATCGTCTCCAAGATTGCCGACGGCGTCCCGATCGAGGATATCCTGGCCGGCCTCCATGAAGCCATCGCCAGCCGTGTCTTCCACATGGCCGAGAAGATGAAGATCGAGAAGGATGTCGCCATGACGGGAGGCGTGGCCAAGAATGTGGGTATGGTCAAGGCGCTTGAGGATCTGCTCGGCTTTCCCGTTCTCATTGCCAGGGAACCGCTGCTCACGGGAGCGATCGGCGCGGCGATTCTGGGCAAGGAACTCGTTATCAAGGCTCTGGAAAAGGGAGAAGCCATCGAGAAGGGAGCTCGCCTTTTGGAAGCGGCAAGTTTTTTCAAGTAGCACATGGGGGTCGCCATGTCTTGGTTTGCAGGAATCGATATTGGCTCGGTGAATACAAAGGTAGCCCTTTTCAGGGATGGGGGCCCTCCTCACTTCCACATGATTCAGTCCGGTGCAAACTATCGTGTTGCCGCAGAGAAGGCCCTTGACGAGGCCCTCGGAAAAGCCGGACTCAGCAGGAATGATATCGTTGCCATCATGGCGACTGGTTCCGGCGCACCCCGGGTCGATTTCGGCACTGACCAGCTCAGCGACATCTCCTGCTCCGCCCGGGGCGTACACTCCTTTTTCCCCAGTGTGAGGACCGTCATCGACGTCGGGGGTCAGGCCAGCAGGGCAATCAGGGTCAATGATGAAGGGAGGGCGATCAATTTCGCCGTCAGCGAGCGGTGTGCCGCCGGGAGTGGCCGATTTCTCCAGATCATCGCCCGGGTCCTCCAGATCGATATCAAGGATGCCGGGACCCTATCCCTCAAATCGAGCAATCCCATCATCTATACCACGGGCTGCGCCGTCTTCGGTGAATCGGAGGCCATCTCGCGGGTCGCCGAAGGCACCCCCAAGGAAGATATTCTCGCCGGCGTGCAGAATGCCATCGCCTCGAAGATCGCCAACCTCATAGACAGGGTGGGCATGGAGAAGGACTGCGCCATGGTGGGCGGCGGCGCCCTCGATATCGGACTCGTCAAGCGCACCGAGGAGAGGCTGGGAATTACCCTGCTCGTGCCTGAAAATCCGCAATTGATGGCCGCCTTCGGCGCCGCCCTCTACGCCAGGGAAGTCATCCCCACCAACTCCAAATTTGACATAACCCACAGGGAAGCGTAGATTACGACCCATATTCATTATAAATTCAATGAAATTTGAGATTGTCACGGAGGATTTTGTACCGATCCGTATAAGGCCATGATAAAAAATCAACTCACCGTAACATTATGTTTTTATGTCCTTATAGAAAGAATTTGATGCTTTTTTACAGGTATCTTATGCGGCAATGGTAACGGTATTTGGAATTTTATGCCGATCCAGATAAACTTTGTCAGGCGAATAGGGGGTCACGAATGGCAGGAGGCTTTATGTCCCGTTTGTCCATCGTCAAAGGCGACATCACTCGTCTGCGGGTCGACGCAATCGTAAACGCGGCAAATGCCTCTCTCCTTGGCGGCGGCGGTGTGGATGGGGCGATTCATCGTGCGGCCGGACCAGGATTGCTCGCCGAATGCAGTCGGCTTGGCGGGTGTCCGACCGGCGAAGCCCGCCTGACCGGGGGGTACTCCCTGCCGGCCCGATACGTCATCCATACCGTCGGGCCTGTCTATGAGGATGGGCAGTCTGGGGAGCCGGAGCTTCTGCGATCCTGCTATCGGGAGTCTCTCCGGTTGGCGTCCGAGGCCGGGTTAGAGTCGGTCGCTTTCCCGTGCATCTCTACCGGCGTGTACGGCTACCCAAAGTCGGCTGCTTGCCAAGAGGCGGTCACCGCTGTAACCGAGTGGTTGTCAGCACATGAGTTGCCGAAGTCGATTACCTTCTGCTGCTACGAAGCGGACGATGCCGAGCTGTACCGCATCCAATTGACGCGTATCGCCTGACAAGTGTATCCAGCGCTTCGCTCGCATCTGATACGCAAAGGGAGGATCACATGAAGATATTACGGGTGGTGATGGTTGCGGTGGCGTTGCTTTTGGCGCCGGCTTATGCCTTCTCCGCGGAGCTCGGCTGGATGCACATAAGTCTCATTGAAGGCGATGTCCAGATACAGACGCCCGATGCGGGAGACTGGGGCGCCGCGGCAATCAACGGACCACTGAGGGAAGGCGATCAGATTTGGTCTCCTCAGGGCGGAAGGATTGAACTGCAATTGAATTCGGGGTCTTATATCAGGCTCGCCGGGAATTCGGCGCTCCAGATTCTTTCCCTGGACAGTGACTCTTCCCAGTTTTATCTCTCACAGGGACAGGTTTACGTTTATTATGATGCACCTGAAGGCAGCGTGCTTCAGGTCGATACGCCTGATGCGTCAACCCGCGCTTTTGTCAGTTCGGTCTTCAGAATCGATATCACCGACCAGTACACGGACGTGGCCGTATATAAGGGATACGTGGAAACGGAAAACCAAATGGGGCAGACGAGGATAAACGCGGGACAGATGGTGTCGCTCGCTCAAAATACAGAGGGAGAGGTTGCACCGATGGGCCCGCCCGATGACTGGGAAAGGTGGAACAAGGAGAGGGACGAGAGGATCTTTGCGAGAAGCGATACGAGTTCCCGCTATCTTCCCCCGGAACTCAAGCCGTATTCTTATGATTTAGACACCGGAGGCAGGTGGATCAATGTCCCGGATTACGGTTATTGCTGGACCCCGACGGTCGGTATCGGCTGGGCGCCTTACCGGCTGGGCAGATGGGCATGGATCGGCGGTGACTATGTCTGGATATCCCGTGACCCATGGGGATGGGCGCCCTACCATTACGGCAGATGGGCATTCGCTGCCGGCATAGGCTGGTGCTGGGCGCCGCCTCTTGCTGGCGAGGTATACTGGGGACCGGGGTTTGTCGGCTGGGTCAGTACAGGCAACTATGTAGCATGGGTTCCGCTGGCGCCCGGAGAAATATATTACGGCCGCGGTTACTACGGCCGGCACAGCGTAAACATCGCCAACATCAATATCAAGCAGGTAAACATTACGCATATCTATAAAAATGTAAGCGTGAGCAACGGGGTGGTGATCGTTGACAGTAAGACCTTCGCTGCCGGGTCTCACAAGTTTGTTCATCTGGATCGAAACGACATTGAGCGCCGGCTCTTTGCCGGAAAGAACATCAGCGTCGGTGCGCCTGCCATAAAACCTTCGAAGGCGAATTATTTCATGTCGGCAAGGAGGATTCCCCCAGCCAAGCTTCCACCACAGCACGTCAGGAACCTGCAGGTGAAACAGTTAAAGCAGTCACGCCCTCTTGTCAGGGACCCCGGTAAATCCGTTTTGAATCCTGGCGCAGGTCCCCGGCAACTGCCGCTGAATACTGTCACCATGCCGAGGGCGCCCGGCAGGGATCGGCCGACGATACGACCGATCCAGCCCTTGGAGCAAAGGGGACCGAGCGGCCCTGAAGGTCCTCCGCCGAGAGGGGAGGGACCTCAGGTCAGGCCTCAGGAGAGAAAAACCGTCGCGCCTGAAAGCCCCGCACCACGGAGAGAAATGCCCCAGGTCGCGCCCCGAGAGCAAAGACCCGTTGTTCCCGGAGGCCCTCCGCCGAGAGGAGAGATACCTCAGGTCAGGCCTCAGGAGAAAAAACCCCTCGCGCCTGAAAGCCCCGCACCGCGGAGAGAAATGCCCCAGGTCGCGCCCCGAGAGCAAAGACCCGTTGCTCCCGGAGGCCCTCCGCCGAGAGGAGAGATACCTCAGGTCAGGCCTCAGGAGAGAAAACCCCCCGCGCCTGAAAGCCCTGCACCACGGAGAGAAACGCCCCAGGTCGCGCCCCGAGAGCAAAGACCCGTTGCTCCCGGAGGCCCTCCGCCGAGAGGGGAGAGACATCAGGTCAGGCCACATGAG
>Ga0315297_10002843_pt1 | contig 11034 bp, 22 predicted proteins | sample YL17G15_0_MG_FD_203628 | JGI IMG/M metagenome (GOLD analysis project Ga0315297, IMG submission 203628) | Sediment microbial communities from Yellowstone Lake, YNP, Wyoming, USA - YL17G15_0 | ecosystem: Environmental > Aquatic > Freshwater > Lake > Sediment | place: USA: Wyoming | collected...
GGGCCACGGCGGGTCTATCAATATTGTTTTGTAAAGCATTTATCATATCCCCCCTCTTTTCAGACACCGGGCAATGGCGACGGTTGCCAATCCTCGTCCAGCTTCGGCTCATAGTCCTCATAGGTTGCCGACCGCCACAGTTCCTTTATCACAGCATCCAACTGCTTTTTCTCAATGGCACTCTGTTGGATGTAGTCATAGAGCAATGACGCAATGGCCCGTCGCTCCAAGGTATTTGGAATGCTCAGCAATCTCGCTGAGCACTTCCGGCAATGTGCCCATGGTCCTGCTATTATCATCACTTGCCCGCAACACTTTAGGTTTGACATCATTTCACATCCTCGGTCAATTAAGACATCAAATTATCCTCACTGTATATGGGTGGGCCGTCTGGTTGAGCCTTCTCCGGCTCCTGCTTCCCCTTCCCCGGACATCCTACGGTGCATCCGACGCAACTGTTGGCTTCCTTCTTGCCTATCTTCATGGCGAATCTGGGGCAAGTTGAAAGGGTTACAAATCCGTGCTTTACTGGATTATCTTCGTCGGGACCGTATTTGACATGCTTGGAGTCGTCTCTTGGCTTGCCGCATTCCTTACAGCGGTCCACCTCGGGCATCTCGGGCGGGGAGGTGGGCTTAGATTGGCGGGTATCGTGCGGTCGCTGATAGTCACAGTATCCCTCGAATGCACACCCGAACGGCCCCGTTCCCGCTGGATATATCATGTGTCCACAGGTCATTGGCACTCCGCCGATTCCGCACCACTTTTCTACCATGTTATTCACCGTCACCAAATAATGACTCCTCAGGGATGGATAAGTTGCTCGGGCTTGGGCTTGACCACATCGAGACCAAGCTCGTGCTCGATGAGCGCCGCGCACTCGGGGTTGATGTCGAACCCGAGCCCAATCCGTCCGAGCGCCTCGGCCTCATCGAGCGTCGTCCCCATCCCGCAAAACGGGTCGAGGACTATCCCTCCCTGAGGAGCCGCCGAGTGTATGGCCCTCGTGATGGTCTCCTTGGCGTTGCTCTCGTATCCGGCGGCGTTCCTGACGGGGAGCTTGCTCTCCCATATAGTCGTGTAGTTCAGGGGCCGCACGATGGCGGCCTCGGACTTGGCGAACACGAGGACGTTGGTGTGGAGCTTGACGAACAGGTTGTTAGGGCGCTCGGGGACCCCGGTCCCCCAATAGAGCGGGAGCTTGCTCTCGATGATGTCCTCGAACCATATCCACCCGGCCCGCTCGAACGCTTGGACCATGAGCGCCGGGATGTCGAGGACCCGCCCGGTCTTGGTCCGCCTCGTCTCGGTCGTGACCCACACGGTCCCGCGGAGCTTGACGACCCGGAACAGTTCGTTGGCGATGAGTTTCATGTGGCCCTCGTATCCATCGAGCCCCGGCTCGAACCCGATGACCGGCCACTCCTTGCGATAGCCCTCGGGCTCGTAGGCGGGCGGGCCCGTGATGACCACGTCGATGACGTGTTCGGGGAGCCCCTTGAGCCCTTCATAGGCGTCTATAATCTTGTAAGGCTTTTGCGCTTTCCACCAATCCGGTAATGCCATTTCATTCCTCCCGTCTTTTTGTCCATATCGCACACGACATCCGTGGGCTTGATGATTTCGATTTTCCGCTCGGTCATCTCGACGTAGGCGCTCCCGTATATCCTGATGTCCTCGTCCGCCTTGAGCACCAAGGCCACGAACTTCTCCATCAAGAAACTGCCAATCTCCTTGACCTCACTCATCTCCATTTCCTCCTTGTTCGACCTCGAACTCCTCCAATGAAATGCGCGGGCCATGGTAATAGATTAGCCTGAGGCTCGCGAGAACCTTGCACGGGAGGTAAAAGTGGTAGTTGTAGATGCCCCTCGTTCCGTTGAACGATTCCTTGTGGAACTGACCGTGATTGTCGAAAAATTGGTTGAGGTGTTTCGCCCGACAAATGGCCTCCCAAATGACGGGCGTCCTCACGATTCTTGGTTCGGGCGCAAGAGCAAAATGGTCTTGGATAATGTGGAGACAGTAGAACACATCATCCTTGGGAATGATATAGACCTTGGTCACGCCATCGGGGAAAAATTGGGTGCACACGAACGCGTTGTCCAAGACCGAGATGTAGAGGGAATCTCCCGAGGAATGCTTGAGCCCGTACTCTTGGAGATGGGCGGATGACGGGAACGCGATGACCCGTTCGTACTTGGAGAACATATTGCGGAGACGACCAATATCCTCAAGGTGGAATACCATCGTCAGGGATTCCCCGCTCACCCAAAATATCTTGTTCCTCGTCATGGATTCGAGATAATCACGGTCCAACTCGGACATGACATTCATGAGGTCCTTGGGCACGGGGACCTCGATGAGAAGGTTGGCGCGGAGCCTTGGCCTCATGTCCTTGGCGCGTTTCATCCATCCCACCTCTCCCTCAACAGCTTGAGTTCCACCTTGATGTCCGCCTTGGTCAGGTCACTGATGAGCCCCAAGGTCTTGGCGAGGGGAGGCTCGGGGAGATGCTTGCCCTTGGAATCGTATCCGATGTAGACGACCTCGGGATTGAGAAGGATTATCCAATGGGCGAACTCCTCACGGTCGAAATCCATGATGGGCTCGATGCTCAGGTAGTTGAGATTGAAAACATACTTGCCCTCCATGATGGTGAACATCCTCGCCGATTGAGAGGGTGCATTGCCTTGGACCTCGGGCGCATAATGAAGGTTCGTCTCGACCGTCACGCCAAACCTGAATCGGTCGTCCATAAGATGATATGGGCCCTTAATGCTCCCGAAATAATCTATGTAACCCTGAGGGTTCTTGGTAAAAAAGACAAACTTGCTCTTGTGCCCGCTTTTCCTGAGCCGTCCCAAGACCGCATCCCGTATCCCCGCCGGGAATGTCCTCGACCACATATCCCCATGAGCCCACACAAACACGGTCTCGGCGTAGGGCGGGCCCTTGAGGAGCTTGGGCTCATCGAGGTAGACCTTGCCCTCACGGAACGCATCGACCTTGTACTTGCCTCTACGGCAAATCACACCGGGGACCCAACAATACGGGCACTTGTGGTCCGGGCATCCATATCCGGGGTTCCATGTGACCATGCCCTTGAACATCCGGCTCATGCAATATCATCTCCCTTGAGACGCTTGACGACCTCACCTATCATCGACACGGCCTCCTTGTGCTCGGGAACGCATAGGTTGATGCGAGAGATGGCCCCATTCAACCGGCTAATCAGGGCCATTCGTTGGTGCCTACTCAATCTCATCGTCCCACCGCCGCGTTCTCCCGCTCCATGTCGTACTTGCGGGCCTCGTAGTCAAGACCGAGTTCATCCATTATCCTCCTTGCATTGTAGACGACATCGCCCATGTTGGCGAGCGTCATCTTGTCGTGCATCCTCTTGACCTCGTTGAGGGCCGCTTGCTCGGTATATCGGCGGATATGGCCTTTGGTGTCGAGGAGGGGGAGCCCCGTGGCCGAGCACACCACACACCATCCCATGTCGGGCTCGTGGACCAACGGCGTCATCGAGGGCGTGGCGCTCAAGTCCTCTTGACAGAACAAGCACCGCCTCAGGTTGCCCGCCCAAGCCCCCCCGCACCGAGGACAAACCTTGATACTACTCGCCTCGTCCATTATAGGCGCTCTCCCGTCCTCATGTACACGGCCACGACGGCCAAGGCGGCAAGCATCTCGTGGGAGCACATCACAACCACTCAAGTCCAATCGTTGGCGGGGCCACGACGAGGCCCTTGGACGTTATGTGTTTCTTGAACATCTTGACCTCGATGGCCTTGCAAAAGCGGCATCGGTAGACGACGGCGAACCGATGGTCCTTAGCTTGGATGTCTCGGACGGCCACGGGGTCGAACTCCCGTTGGGTCTCGCACGTCGAGCATCGTTGGATAAGGGTGGAGGCGGGCGCTTTCAGGGCCTTGGATGTGGGAATGGACCTACTCAACATAGTTCACCCTCCACAAGCGCCATGTCATGGGCGCATCGGGGAGCACGGTCTCAAGCTCATCGACCGGGAGCCCCGGTGCGGCGTTCCCGCAATAGAACGTGATGGTCTTGACGACCTTGTAGAGCGTCCGGTCCCCGCACACGATGACCGCCTTGACCGTTGCCCCTTGGTTGAGGAGCTTGATGGCCGCCATCATCCGCGTGTTCCAAAACTCGCTCGCGTTCCTGACCTCGTAATTCTTGGTCCCCGCTAAGACCCGGTCAAAGAATACCTTGCGGATTCGGAACGACAGACAATACACCTTGCCCTTTTTGGGCAACAAATCCGGCTCTCCCTTATTCGTCATCATCCACCTCCATCGTATCCACATCACCGTAGTCCACGGTCCGGCTCACCATCATGACCACCATACTCAGATATATCACGGGAACTAAATATAGTTGACGCTCCCTCAACGAGTTCGTCGTTGCACACAAAAGATAAACCGGACGACGATATGGCTCGCCGCCCGGTGGCCCAATGATGGATGAATCTATTGGATTTCGGGCACACACACGGTCAGGGTTATCGTGACCTTGATGACATCACCCTCATCCAAGTCACGTGTGCCGAGGGCAAATGAGCCCTCCCCGTACAGTTTGCCGGTCGTGCCTTCGAGCGTTGACTCGTTCGCGAGGAAACACCCGGCGACCTTGCCCGCCTTGGTAATGTTGAACTCCGCCTTTGACAGCGAATTGTTCACTGAACCCTCACTGACCGCGCCGGGAGTGAACGCTTGCCGGGTCTCTTCCTCGATGTCGAGAAATTCCGTCCATCCCGCATGACCCGCCATTACGTCGTCATCGTCGTAGACCGGGTCAACGGCTCCGGCCACCAAGCCGATGAACCATGTTGGCCCGACGCTACCCGTGACGAATGTGGCATCGAGTAAGGCGTTGAGTCCTTCGGTGGTAACCAGATTCCTGAAATCGTCGCACCACTTTAGAGACTTGTCGGCTCCGAATACCTCGATGTGGTATTTGGTCATCGCCTCGGCCAAAAGGTGTCTGTATCGATTGGCCTTTATGGCGCTCACATTCAGCATTGTCGGCTTCACGACCATATCAACTGAGCCTTTGCCCCCTACCTGTTTTACCTCAACAATTATATTTGCCATAATCAAAACCCCGGCGGTTCGACCGCAATAATATATATTGATGCCTGAATATCTATTTTGTGGTGCATTTCATAGTCGTGCATCTACATCAACCTCATCGCCCCATGCATCCCACCCGGCAACTCGGCGGCGGGCGAATAGTTCGATGCGAGGGACATCACCGGCGAGAGCCACGATGCGCGAGCGGACCTCATCGGGCTTTTGCGAGTGGGACCGCCTCGGCGAGTTGAGGAATTGATGGACCTTGTAGTTCTTGGCGAGGGACTTGCCACGTCGACCCATGAAACAAAACTCACATGACCTCAACGGTGGGACCGTGAATGTTGGGCACTCCCTGAACAAGGTTGTTTGGCTTGTCTTGTGCCACACGAACGCCACGGACACGTACTCGAACCCCCAATCCAACATTACCGTCGACATAAACGGGATATGGCTCTCTACGCACCACATGAATAAAAGGGCATCGTCGAGAACAATCTCCTTGACGGGGAGCGCCCTTATGCCCTCGATGGTCATGGTCTTGTAGGGGACCACGTCATCATAACGGTGAGAGAAATCAAAACACCGGGCCTCCCAAGGCGGGTCCGCGTAGATGACGGCGTATTTCTTATCGGGGAACGGAATCACGAGGGAGCCCCCGAGAGTATCTTGTCCGCCTCCTCGGCGGTGAGCTTGCCGGTCTTGACGAGCGGCTCCAAATATCGGTGAGCGCTCATCGTGTCCTTGTCCTTGACGAACGCCTTGGCCATCTTGACGGCGTTCTCGACGGCCCCCTCCTCCTCGACCTTGTTCTCGACCGCCTTGGCCTTGGCCCTGACCTCCCGCTCTTGGGACTTGATGACCGACAGACCGGCCATGTAGGTCTTGAGGTCCTCCTCCTCCTCTCGGGCCTCGTCCAACAACTTGGCCGCCTTGGCCTTTTTCTCCTCGATTAGCTTGCGCTTGCTCTCGACATCCATCCCTCTCACCCCATCAACCAATTCGTTTACTTTCTCGGAAATCTTGCCCTTGCCGAGCTTGTAGAGCCACGCCGCATTATCGGGCGTGAAGCTCACCGTTATTGGGACCCTAACGGGCATAGAATCACTCTTGGGCCAACAACCTGACAGCCTCATCGAGAAACGCGAGCCATGTGAGCTTTTTGTTGACGGCAAGCTCTCGATTTCCCTTGGCCCTTGCCCATCGCATAAACACCTCGTCGTCCATCGGTAGGTTGAGTGCTTTCATGTCCTCGTCCTCGCCTGAGCCCCATGGTCTTGTGTCTATAAATAAGTTACTTAGCCCCCTCGATGGATGTGTGACAGGTGTATGACAAGTGGTGTATGACAGGGTGTGTGACAGGACCAAGGGATGTGTGACAGGTGTATGACATTTCCGGTGGAACTCGACCCTTGTTTAATTAATACCCAAACCTCTATTGCCTGTGGACTAAAAGGAGGAGGAGGAGGAGGAGTATCTCTACTTGAAAAGTGTCATGTGTGTTGTCATACACGTGACAAATCCAAGGCCCCCCCCCATCCCTTTCAAGTTCCACAAGTACTCAAGGGGCTCTCCTCGCAAAAGGTCATTAGGTTCGGCCACCATCTTCACCCTCATGAGGCCCCTCAAAGCCCCTCGATGCCCCGCTTGCAAAAGACCGATGAAAAGACTCGGATGGAGCACGAGCGAACCGTTCCGTACCCTCTATAGTTGTACTCACGGCGGGCGCTCTCAAATGAGGGGGGACAAGAGATTCATGGTTAAGGGCATCAATTTCTTGGTGGCCACCGAGGTCCGGCCCGGTCTTGGTCCTGAGCCTGTCGTCGTCGACCGGATTTGGATTGATTACAAGACCAACTCTCGTGGGACCTTCAAGCCAGTCAAGTAATTTCCCCTGAGGTCCCCCCCTACCCCCGCCAAGCCTTGACAGGGGCATCGTGTGGACATTCCTGACGTTATCCAAGCTCGTCCGCAAGAGCCATGGCGTCGTCGTCCGGCGCGGGACCCTCATGGAATAGACCACCACCATGGTTTAAGTGGGCCATCACCTCGTTGGCCCTTTCCGTGGCCCTTGCGGGCTCAACGCCTCACGGTCATGACCTTACCCGACACCATCAGGCGTGAACTTGACATGGATGTCCTCAAGGGGACACCAACGGCGGCCATCAAGGAACGATACGGCGTGGACGCGGCTTACATCCGCGTCCGGCGGCATCGCCTCCTCAAGGCCAACGGGAAAGGCCACAACGACCATGGCACAACGGCCATTACGCCCGTTTCAAATCATGATACGGTTCCCGCGATGCGCGGCGGCGAACAGGGCCCGCAACGCCCTGTCACGTCGAGAGATGTTGAGGCGGAACTTGGCAAGCTCTTGAACTCCTACGAGGACATCGAGACGGACCTCAGGCGTCACGGGTCCGCGGCTATCCCCGGCGTCATTGCTTGCATGGGCGAGCGCCGCAAGACCTTGGAGACCTTGCTCAAGTCCCGCGAGCTTGGAGCGGCCCTGAGCAACGCCCAAGAGCCCGAGGATTGGAGGGCCGAGGTGGGCGAGTTCTACGATGCGGTCATGGCCAAGCTCTCGCCCGAGGCCAAGGCCGCCCTCCTCAAGGCGGTCTCGGAGGTCGAGTTGTGACCGCCGCCGCCGTGCGCCACATCGTCCAACTCCACCGCCTTGACCGGCTCAGGACGGACCTCGATTATCTTGCGGACATGATTGGGCTCCCCCATCTCCCGCCCCATGCCAAGGAGTTCGCCCGTGTCATCAGGGAGAACCAAGCCTCGGGCCATCCGAGCTTGGTCCTCGCCGCCGTTGGCCATCTCAAGAGCACCACGCTCGGGCTCCTCCAACTCCAAGACCTCCTCGGCCCTGACCCGCACATCCTGTTCGGGTCGAGGTCCTCGGCGGTCGTTGCGTCCACGGGGAATTTCTTGCGCGCCGCCCTCAAGAAAATCTACCCAACCGAGATAGACGAGCGGCTCAACGACGAGGGTTATGTGTGGAACTCCACGGCGTTCATGGTCCCCTCATGGCGCTCGGCAACCAAGTTCCCCTCGTGGTTCGGGGCTCAGTTGGGCACGGCCATCGAGGGCATGAGAGGCAACCGGGGCTATCTCGACGACCCCATCGACCGCAACTCTCAGACATCCGAGGTCTACCGTGGGCAAGCCTTGGTGTGGTTCAACAACACCTACGCCGCCCGCCTGAACAAGGGCGCTCCCCTCGCCGTCATCGGCTCGCCGTGGCATCCTGACGACCTCTACATGAACTTGATTGGGCGCGGGTTCGTGTCCCATGTCTACCCGATGCTCAAGACCCCGCGGCCTGACCTGTTCGCCTCGTTCAAGACCGCCAACTACCACGGCGAGGAGTACGATTGGTTGTGGCCTGAACAATGGGCGGGCACGGACATGGCCAAACTCATCGCCCTCGTGGGCGGCCATATCCCATTCCAGCAACGGTATTTGTGCAATCCCCAAGCCATCCTCGGCTCGCGGTTCAAGCCCCATTGGTTCAAGTTTTGGGACAGCATCCCACCCGAGGTCATGAGCCGCTCGGTCATGCGGATGGGTCTTGACCCCGCCACGGGCAAGAAGGACACGGGTTGCCTGACGGCGCTTATCTCGGTCTTGTGGGACGAGGAGACGGGCAAGATTTACGTGATGGACACCGTGGGCGAGTTCCTCGACCCCGCCGCCACCCGAGAGCGCACCGTGTTCCTCTACGAGAAATACAAGCACGAGCGCATCCTCATCGAGGACGTGAACTACCAAGTGGACCTCATCCAACAACTCGCCCGTCTTGGCCTACCCGTGTTCGGCCAAGGGACCGAGAGCCGCGACAAGATTAGCCGCATCGACACCCTCGCCGTGCCAATCGAGCAAGGGCGCATCCTGTTCCACAAGAGCCAACAAGACCTCATCGACGAACTCTTGTATTTCCCTGACGGCAAATACAACGACATGGCGGATGCCCTCGAAATCGCCGTCCGTGAGGTCGTGAGGCACTCGCCGGGGGACCACGCCGCCATCGGGCTCGGCCCCGTGTCCAACTCATTCAAATCATGGAGGGAGGATAGTGTCGGACGAGATTCGGAATGGAGACTTGAAGGGCCAAACACCGATGGAGACCCGTGGGGTGGGTAGGACGGGAGGAAAAGTGGCGGCTATCGGCAACGATGTCATCCCGCTCGATGGCGAGACCAAGGTCACGCTCTCGCCCGCGCCCGAGCCCGCCATCGTGAGCTTGGACGCCATCCTCACGCCTGACCAACGGGACAAGGCCATCGAGACCTATCGGTTCCGACTTGCGGACGACGACCGGCGCATGGCCATCCTCATCCGTGACCTCGGGAGCCTCGATGAGCACATGGTCAAGCTCGTCGAGCGGCTCAACCAATACCAAGAGCGCCGGGGCGAGATGCTCAAGCACCTCGAACGGTTCAAGGCATGGCGCTCGGTCACGGTGGCCGCCCTCGGCAAATTGGGGGCGAGCCCGTGACCGACATCAAAAAACGAATACCCAAGAGATTGAGAGAACAAGAGGAGCGCAAGAAAAAACGGGCGATGGACGCATACTTGGCATGGGCCAAGACCATTAGACAACCAATTACCATGAGAGAAGCGGCGGGATTTCATGCCGGGTTCGGTGTGGGTTACAGATTGGCGATGGACCAAGTGAGGCGATATACTTATCTTGCGAGCATGGGGGCGAGCCCGTGAACTCGGACACGACCGCCGTGGACCCGAACCTCATTTGCTCTCAATGCTACCGGCTGATGTGCGAGTGCATTTGCGGGAGGACCGCACCCCCGCCCAAGTTCTACAAGACGGAGTCGGTCCCATGACCAAGAAAATCACCGGGTGGAAAATCGTGGACGAATACTCGGGCGAGCCATGGATTGAACCCGGCAACGTGCTCCCCAAGACATTCCCGTCCAAGATGACGGCGTGGCAATTCCTCTACAACCAACGATGGCGCGTCATGACCGACAGGACGCAAGGGCACAAGCCCCAACCGCTCATCGTGCCCATTGTCGAGGACACGGACACCATCCAAGCGTTCAGGAAAAAGCTCGTAGGTAGGAGGCTCGTTGCATGACACCACCATGGATGAACAGGACCAAGGAGATGGACAGGACCAAGCCAATGGACACGGCCACGCCCAAGGACGAGGCCGTAGACAAGGGCCAAGGGACGGGCCAATCCCCGCCCCCGCTCGGGACCACGAGCGCACTCGCGGTCCCCGAAAAGGAGCGCCCGCTCCCGTCCATGGGCGATGGCCGCGAGGGCCACCCGCTCATCCTCCCGCCCGACATCGCCCAAAAGTATGGGGACAAGGACCTCATCCTCCCCGATTGGTGGACGAGCCCCTATACGGCCATGCCCCACGATTTCCCCAAGGGCTCAGGTTACGGCTACGTCCAATCGCCGTACACGAGTTGGTGGACCCGGATATACGGTGTCTCGCCAATCTCGGACTTACCGAAATATCGGTATATGTACCGGAACGTCCCCGAGATTAAGGCCGCCATCGACAAGACCGTGTTCCTCTCGGTGGCCCGCGGCATGGACCTCAAGCTCCCCAAGGACGACGCCGTCCAAGGCGGGCCCGCTCAGGGCGCGGGCGCTCCCAAGCTCGATGCGAACGGCAAGCCCATCCCCCCGCCGTTCGGCAAGGACAAGGCCCCGCCGTTCGGTCAAAAGGACGGCGAGCCGGGGGCGCTCGGCGAGGGCGGCGCGCCGCCCGAGGAGAACGAGCCGGGGCAGGAACAGGGCCAAGAGGCGGTCACGCCCGCGGGTGAACCCGCACCCGGCGAGGCCGAGGTCGTCAAGGGCAAGCCACGCCCGTTCGGCGCGGCGGACCTCCCGTTCCCCGAGGAGGAGACGGACACGCCGCCCGAGGAGCATCCGTTCCTCAAGGACGCCC
>Ga0315297_10002847_pt1 | contig 11030 bp, 8 predicted proteins | sample YL17G15_0_MG_FD_203628 | JGI IMG/M metagenome (GOLD analysis project Ga0315297, IMG submission 203628) | Sediment microbial communities from Yellowstone Lake, YNP, Wyoming, USA - YL17G15_0 | ecosystem: Environmental > Aquatic > Freshwater > Lake > Sediment | place: USA: Wyoming | collected...
CTTGTGTCTCAAAGCGCTGGCGGCAGCGAGAGCCACCGAACCGAGCTATAGCCGCGTATCAGCGCGGTCTCGCGTCACTCCTGTTCACGCTTGCGTCAGTCTTCCGTGATTGGGCAAAACGTAAATGCCGTGATTGGGGGCGCCAACGTCAGGCGCTAGGATGGGCCAATGACTTCCCGACAGGGGCGACGCGGCGAATGACTGTCCATCTCATCAAGCTCTGTGTCGGGGTCGACACCGTACAGGAGCTCAAGGCTTGGCAGACCGAAAGGCTGGAGCATCTCAGGCGTGCGCATGAGCGGGCCGAGCTTTGCCACCGCACCCTGCAGACGCCGCGCCGGCGGGACGAGCTGCTCGACGGCGGATCGCTCTATTGGGTGATCAAGGGGGTCATCCTGGTCCGCCAGCGCGTGATCGAGCTCCGGCCCGACGTCAAGGATGACGGGATTGCGTGTTGCGCCATTGTGCTCGACCCGGAGCTCGTGGCGACGCGGCCGCGGGCGCGGCGGGCCTTTCAAGGCTGGCGCTATCTATCCGCGGTCGACGCGCCGGCCGATATGCGGGCTGTCGAGGACGGAGACGGCGAAATGCCACCCGCCATGCGTGCCGATCTGCGTGAGCTTCGCCTTATCGACTTTTAGGGACCGTGGGGACGTTGTCGATCAGCCGCGTCTTGCCGAGATGGACGGCGCCGAGCACGAGCGCCGGTCCTTTGATCGGGCCGAAGAGAGGCGCAAGCGTTTCGGGATCGCGGATCGCCACATAGTCCACGCGAAAGCCCTTGGCCTCGAGCTTGAAGCGGCCTGCACCGGCGATGGCGTCGCATCCTTGGCCTTCCGCCAAGCTTGCCGCCACTTCGCTGAGAACCTGGAAGAGGATCGGGGCCGTCTCACGCTCGGCGGGGGAGAGGTAGCCATTGCGCGAGGATAGCGCCAGCCCGTCGGCCTCGCGAACGATGGGGCCGCCGACGATCGTCACCTGTATGTTGAGATCGCGCACGAGGCGCTTGATCAGCAGGAGCTGCTGGTAGTCCTTCTCCCCGAACACCGCCACGTTCGGGGCCGCTTGCAGCAGGAGCTTGGTTACCACGGTGGCCACGCCTTCGAAATGATTGGGCCGCGCGGCGCCGCAAAGGTCATCGGTGAGGCTCGGCAGGCTCACTCGCGTGGCGAAGCCCGGCGGATACATTTCGGCCACATCGGGGATGAAGACGAGGTCGGTGCCGGCTTCGGCGAGCTTCTCAACATCGCCGGCCTCGTCGCGCGGGTAGTGCGCCAGATCTTCCCTCTGCCCGAACTGGATCGGATTGATGAAGATGGAGGCGACGATGAGATCGGCTTTTTTCTTGGCGATGGCGATGAGGGATAAATGCCCGGCATGGAGCGCGCCCATGGTGGGAACGAGCGCGATGGTCAGGCCGGCCTCCCGCCATTTGGCGAGCGCTGTGCGCAAATCCTTGACGGTGCGGACCGTGGTGATGCTTTGGGGCATGAAATTTCCGCTGTCTCTCCCGCTAGGGGGCGCCAAGCTGCTTAATACTGGATTCCGGCGTCCGCCGGAATGACGCCTATGGGTTAAAGCATGCCCTACCCACGGAGTCCGTCATACCGGCGAAAGCCGGTATCCAGTTTTTGAATTGTGCTTCGTGCACTGGATTCGAAGGATACGGCCTGAAGGATTAGACTTGTCCCATGGGCGAGCCGAAACTCCATATCGCCGAAACGAGCGTATTACCAAGCCGCGCGGGCCTAAGCGAGGCGCTACATGCGGATGAAGGCAAACTCGTCGCGGCGCTGATCGAAAAGGCGCGCTTTAGCGATGACGAGCGCCAAGAGGTCGCGCGCCTGGCCGGGCAGCTCGTGCAGGTGGCGCGGGCAGGGCGGGCGGAACAGGGGGGCGTCGATTCCCTCCTGCATGAATATGGGTTGTCGAGCCGGGAAGGCGTGCTGCTGCTCTGCCTGGCCGAGGCGCTGCTCCGCATCCCCGACGCCGACACCGCTGACCGGCTGATTGCCGGCACCATCGGCGGCGGCGACTGGGCGCGGCATCTCGGTCATTCGCGCTCGGTGCTCGTCAATGCCTCGACCTATGGCTTGATGCTCACGGGGCGCGTGATCGATTGGGGCGCGGGCGACGGCGGCAACCTTGCCGGCATGGTGCAGCGGCTGATTGCCACCAGCGGCGAGCCGGTGATCCGGAACGCGCTGCGCCAGGCCATGCGCATCCTCGGAGGCCAATTCGTGCTTGGCCAGACCATCGAGCAGGCCATTGCCAATGGCGAGGACGAGGCGCGGGCCGGCTACCGCTTCTCTTTCGACATGCTGGGCGAGGCCGCGCGCACGAGCGAAGGCGCTGAACGCTATGCCGCGCACTACAGGGAAGCGGTTGCGGCCATCGCGGCGTGGGCAGGTCCACCCTCTGCCCGAAGCGATGAGGAGCTGGAGCGCCGCCCGGGACTGTCGGTGAAGCTTTCGGCTTTGCACCCGCGCTACCAGCCCTCGCAAGAGGCGCGCCTCAAGGTCGAGCTGTTGCCGCGTCTGAAGGAACTGGCCTTGGCGATGCGAGAGGCTTGGCTGCCGTTCACCATCGATGCCGAGGAGCAGGACAAGCTCGATCTCAGCCTCGGGCTCTTCGAGCCATTGCTTACAGATCCCGCCCTCTCCGGCTGGAACGGCCTCGGGCTCGCCGTGCAGGCCTATGGCAAACGCGCACTTCCCTTAATTGCCTGGCTTGGCGAGGCGGCAGCCGTGACCGGCAGGCGCATTCCGGTGCGGCTGGTCAAGGGTGCCTATTGGGACAGCGAGATCAAATGGGCGCAAGAAGCCGGCTATCCCCTGTTCACCCGCAAGGTCAACACCGACGTCGCTTATCTCGCAGCGGCACGCGAGCTGCTCGCGCGGCCCAAGCTCTTCTTCCCGCAATTCGCCACCCACAACGCTCACACAATCGCCGCCATCGCCGTGCTTGGCAAAGACGCGCCTTACGAGTTCCAGCGCCTCTATGGGATGGGCGAGGCGTTACACCAGGAGGTGGTGAGACCCGAGGCATTGGGTAAGCCATGCCGCATCTACGCGCCGGTCGGCGGGCATAAGGATTTGCTAGCTTATCTCGTGCGCAGGCTGCTCGAGAACGGCGCCAACACCTCCTTCGTCAACCGCCTTGCCGATGACGCGGCGCCAATCCCCGCCATCATCGCCGATCCCGCGGAGAAGGCCGCGACGCTTGAGCCGAAAGGCAATCCGCTGATCCCGATCCCGCCGGACCTGTTCGCACCGGAGTGGCGGAACAGCCTGGGGCTGCCGCTGTGGGACGGACCCGTCCGGCACTCTTTGATCCACGCCATCGAACAGGCGCTGATGCTGCCGGCCGAGGCAGGTCCCATCGTCGCGGGCGAGGAGGTGAGGGGTGACGAAATCATCGAGATCGCCTCGCCCCACGATCGGCGTGTCATCCTGGGCACCTGCCGCTATGCCGATGCCGACGCCGTGGACAAGGCGCTGGCCGCGGCAAAGGCGGCGTCTTGGGACTGGGACGCCCGAGGCGGCGAGGCACGCGCGGCGATCCTCGATCGCGCCGCCGATCTGTTCGAGGCCGACCGAGCGGCGCTGATGGGGCTAATGGTGCGGGAGGCCGGGAAGACGCTCGCCAATGCGCAAGGGGATTTGCGGGAGGCGGTTGATCATCTCCGCTATGCGGCGGTGGAGGCGCGCCGGAGCTTCGCCGAGCCGCTTCAACTGAAAGGTCCGACGGGAGAGCGCAATGAGCTGTCCCTGCATGGCCGGGGCGTCTTCGCTTGCATCTCGCCCTGGAACTTCCCGCTTGCCATCTTCACCAGCCAGATTGCCGCGGCGCTCGCCGCCGGCAATGCGGTGGTGGCGAAGCCCGCCGAGCAGACGCCGCTTACGGCCGCCCGCGCTGTGAAGCACCTGCATGCGGCCGGCGTTCCCCCGGATGTCCTTCATTTCCTTCCCGGCCGGGGAGAGACGGTCGGGGCGGCGCTGGTCCGAGATCCGCGCGTGGACGGCGTTGCCTTCACCGGCGGGACCGACACAGGTATCGCCATCAACCGCGCGCTCGCCGCACGCGAGGGCCCGATCGCCAAACTGATTGCCGAGACCGGCGGGCTGAATTGCATGATCGTGGATTCCTCCGCGCTGCCTGAGCAGGTGGTGGACGATGCGCTGAGCTCAGCCTTCGACAGCGCGGGCCAACGCTGCTCGGCGCTCCGCGTGCTCTTCCTGCAGGAGGATGTGGCCGACGGCATGATTGAGATGCTGCAGGGTGCCGCGCGGGAGCTTAAGATCGGCGACCCGCTCGACTACGCAACCGATGTTGGGCCGGTGATCGACGCGGAGGCGAAGAGCACGCTCGATCAGTACAAAGCGCGTATGCGGGTCGAGGCGCGCAGGCTGATCGACCTGCCTTTGCCCGAATCTTACGCGCACGGCACCTATGTCGCGCCCGCGATCTACGCCATTCCGTCCCTCGAGCTCCTGCAAGGCGAAGTGTTCGGGCCGATCTTGCATGTCATCCGCTTTGCGGGCGACCGGCTGGGGGAAGTCTGCGAGGCCATCAACGCCACGGGCTACGGGCTGACGCTCGGAATCCATACCCGTATCCAGGCCACCGCCGACCTCGTGGTGGCAAGGGTGAAGGCCGGCAATTCTTACGTGAATCGCAACCAGATCGGGGCGGTGGTGGGGGTGCAGCCATTCGGCGGCGAAGGCCTTTCGGGGACCGGGCCGAAGGCGGGAGGGCCGAACACTCTGAAGGGCTTCGCGCTGGAGCGGGTGCGGACCACCGATCTGACGGCGTCCGGCGGCAATGCGGCGCTGCTGGCCGCCGCTACCGACGAGGAGTGAGCCCCACTCCCATTGCCCACCGGCATGGGAGGGTCCATCTTTAGCTGGGGGGCCATGCGGATTGGAGGCTTGAAGCTCGATGGCGGCGGAATCGAAAACGCCGGTGAAGAAGCCCGATGGCGCTGTCGAAGCTTCGCGCTCGAGCGGCGCCGAGATCGATGCTTTCCTTGCCCGCGTGAAGACCATGGCGCCGGCCGCTGCGGGGCGCGGGCGGCTGATCTTCGCCATGGACGCAACCATGAGCCGGCAGCCCAGCTGGGACCTCGCGCTCAAGCTGCAAGCCGACATGTTCCGCGCCGTCAAGGAGGTTGGCGGCCTCAACGTGCAGCTCGTCTATTTCCGGGGCTTAAACGAGACGCGGGCGAGCAAGTGGGTAGGCGATCCGGAGGCGCTTGCGCGGCTGATGGCTGGCGTTTCCTGCCAGGGCGGCTTCACACAGATCCGGAAGGTGCTGAGCCATGCTCGCCGCGAGAGCGAGAAGACCAAGGTGAACGCGGTTGTCTATGTCGGCGATTGCATGGAGGAGGAGATCGACGAGCTCAGCGCGCGCGCGGGCGAGCTTGGCCTGCTCGGCGTGCCCGTTTTTTTGTTCCAGGAGGGACGGGAGCTGAAGGCCGAGCGCGCCTTTAAGGAGATCGCCCGGCTGACCCGCGGCGCCTATTGCCATTTCGACGCGGGCTCGGCCCGGCAGCTTCGCGAGCTCTTGGCGGCGGTCGCGGTCTACGCGACGGGCGGCCGTACGGCGCTCAAGGATTTCGGTGCGGAGACGAAGAGCGCCGCCGCCTTGCATCTGCTCGAGCAGCTCGGCGGCGGGCCGCTCGGCTCCGAACAGCCCGGCTGACGCTCTACCCCATGCCCTACTTTCTGGCCGGCGTCGCGCTGCTCTTGGTCCTGATCTTTGGCGCACGCTTGCTCGCAACCGCCAACCCGCAAAAGCTTGCCACGGTCGTCCGCAAGACTGGCGGCGTTGCCGCTCTGGTAATTGCCGCCTTGTTTCTTGTCCGGGGCTTGATCGTCCTGGCGATACCTCTCGCCGTATTCGGCCTGGCCCTGGTCGGTCTGCCGGTGGGGTCCTGGTTCGGCGGAAGCGGGCCCTTCGGCGGCACGTCGCGCAAATCTCCCGGACAGAAATCGCAAGTGCGAACTGAAGCCCTCGATATGGAGCTCGATCATGACAGCGGGCGCATGGAAGGCCGCTGTCTCAAGGGCAAATTCGCCGGCAGGACTCTGTCCTCGTTGAGCGATGATGAGCTCACTCTGATGCTCGAGGAGCTGCGCGTCAGCGACCCCCAGGGCGCGCTGCTGGTCGAGGCCTATCTCGACCGGCGTTCGCAAGACGGGCGCGACCGGCGTTCGAACGAGGCTCCTAGAGCCGCGCCGCGGGGGCCGGCACGAAGCCGCCTGAGCGTCGAGGAGGCCTATGCCTTGCTTGGGCTTGGCTCAGGCGCGAGCGAGGAGGAAGTCCGCGCCGCGCATCGGAAGCTGATGATGAAGCTGCACCCCGATCAGGGCGGATCGAATTATCTCGCGGCCCGCATCAACGAGGCAAAGGACGTCCTGCTCCACCGCAAATGAGCCGGGCGACGCCCTAATTGGCGCGCATCACCACGCAATCGAGCGACATGCGCTTGAGCGCCGCGCAGGCGCTGCGGGCGGTGCCTTCCGAGAAGTCCGCAAAGCGCGCCCGGTACCACTGCGTGTCGTCCTTCTGAAATGCAATCGCGAGCTGCGGATGGCCATCGAGCAGCGTCGCCGCACGCTCTTTCACCACACCGAGACGGCTTTCAGCCTCCTGCTTGGAGGTAAAGGCGCCGACTTGGACGTGGAACGGGCCTGCCCTCTTTCCGGCTCTGCCGGCGCTTGAGGGTTGAGGAGCAATTGCGGAGGCTTGCGCCGGGGCCGCGGCGGGGGCGGCGGCCCGGCTCGTGGGGCTCGTTGGGCTTGCCAATCTACTTTGCTTGCCGCCGAAGGAGGCGGACTCGATCGAAGAACCGGTATCGGCAAGCGCGAAGACCTGTTTCTTGGGTGCGGGAGGGGGGGGTGGCGGCATCTCAAGGGCCAATACCATGGGCGCCGTTGAGGGTTTGGCCGCGACCAAGGATGGCGCAGAGGATTTGGCGGCCACAGCTTGGGGGAAGGTCTGGTTGAGGAGCGCGCGCATGGCGGCGTCGCGCCCTCCGCCGGTCCTGCCGCCCAGCACCACGGCCACCAGGTGCTTGTCGTCGCGCCTGACCGAGGCGGTCAGATTGAAGCCCGCCTCGCGGGTATAACCGGTCTTGATGCCGTCAGTGCCTCTATAGTCGAACAACAGATGGTTGTGATTGCGGTAGCGCCTGCCGTGATAGCTGAAATATTTCGTCTGGAAGCAGGTGTAATCGTCCGGGAAGTCGCGAATCAGATGCTGCGCCAGGATGGCCATGTCGCGCGCCGTGGTGACTTGCTCGTCATTTGGTAGACCGGAGGCATTGCGGAAGGTCGTGCCGCTCATGCCAAGGGCCCGGGCCTTCTCGGTCATCATTCGGGCGAAGTTCTCTTCGGTGCCGGCCATGTTTTCGGCGATGGTGACGGCGGCGTCGTTGGCCGACAAAGTGACGAGGGCGTTGATGGCCTCGGCCGTGGTGATGGTCGTTCCCGGCTTTAGGTTCAGCTTGGTCGGCGACTGGCTCGCGGCATGAGGCGTCACCGTGAGCTCGGCGTCGTAGCTGATGGTGCCCGCGCGCAAAGAGGTGAAGAGCATGTAGAGCGTCATCATTTTGGTGAGCGAGGCGGGACGGCGGGGGGCGTCAGGCGCCTGCGCATAAAGGATGCGGCCCGCGTTCATGTCGACCACGATCGCCGCGGCGATGGTATTGACGCTCGATCGCGGCTTTGGCTTGGCGATGGCTTGAGGCGAAGCGGCGCCCAGCGCGAGGGCGAGCGCGAGAGCAAGCCCAAGGCCAGGACGCAGCACTGCCCAACAATTAAGCTGATTGATGCTCACCCCGTGTCGAAGGCCCGAAAGCCTTCTCCCCCTCTGCGACTCTCCCCGTGGGGCTCCCGTTACCGGTGTCCACCCCGAACGCGTCGTTGGCCTTGCGGGCCCGACTGAGTTCGGAAGAAGGCTAAAATCCGGCGATTGCCAAAGAGTTAAGGGAAGGGCTGCGCAGGTCTATTGTGCAGTGCAAAAATTTGATTGACCTTGCATGGTGCAATGCATATATATCCTTCGCGTTTGCAACACACACACGGCCTAGCCGGTGTCGAGAGAGGGCTCAAGATGGTCACGGTAAAAGGTTTCGAGGATTTTCAGAAAGTGGGTAAGGACGGCTTAGATGCGGCCGTCAAATCGTTCGGCGAGGTCAACAAGGGCTTCCAGGCCATCGCCGCGGAAGTCACCGACTATTCGAAGAAGGCGTTTGAGGACGGCACTCGTGCTTTCGAGCAGCTGATCGGCGCCAAGTCGGTCGAGCAGGCCGTCCAGATTCAGTCGCAGTACGCCAAGAAGGCCTATGAAAGCTATATCGCCGAGGTCTCCAAGCTTGGTGAGATGTATGCCGGTCTGGCCCGCGACGCCTATAAGCCGGTTGAGGTCGCCTACAATAAGAAGGTCGCCTAGCGCCGCTGCTACTCCACCTATTCCATCGAAAAGGCCCGGGGTCAGACCCCGGGCCTTTTTTTTTGCCGTTTTCCTGTCAGCAATCGGCACTATGTTATGAAGTGTCGGGCGACCCGATTTGCTGTGGCGCGCTCGATGCAGCTAGAATGGATTTGGATAATACGTGGGAACCTCGACTGCTCGCCTTGGCAGATGAAGAACGAGACGCCACATACGGGGTGACGATGGCGCGGAACGGCGACAATCGCCGGGGCAGCGACACCGGCACTCATATTACCACCAAGACGCGTCCGAAGACGAAGCGGCCGAGCCTCTACAAGGTGTTGCTTCTCAACGACGACTACACGCCGATGGATTTCGTCGTGTACGTGCTTGAGCGCTTCTTCAACAAGCCACCGGAGGAAGCGACTCAAATTATGCTCCACGTCCACCAAAAAGGTGTCGGCATCTGTGGAGTCTACACTTACGAGGTGGCTGAGACTAAAGTAGCCCAGGTGACGAGCTTCGCCCGTCAGCACGACCACCCGCTACAATGCACCATGGAGAAAGAGTGAGGATCTAGGTGGCTTCGTTCTCTTCCAGTCTCGAACAGGCGCTCAGGCGCGCGCTGCAATACGCCAATGAGCGCAGTCACGAATATGCGACGCTGGAGCATCTGCTCCTGTCGCTGATCGACGACCGCGATGCGGCGGCGGTGATGCGCGCCTGCGACGTCGATCTCGATGTGTTGCGGGACAAGCTCACCGGCTACCTCGACAACGAGCTGGCGGGCCTGGTGCTCGATTCCCATAGCGATGCTCAGCCGACCGCCGGGTTCCAGCGCGTCATCCACCGCGCCGTGGCTCATGTGCAGTCCTCGGGACGCGAGGAGGTGACCGGGGCTAACGTGCTGGTCGCTATTTTCGCCGAGCGGGAAAGCCATGCCGCCTTCTTCCTGCAAGAGCAGCACATGACCCGCTTCGACGCGGTCAACTACATCAGTCACGGCATCGCCAAGCGCGCCGGCATGTCGGAGCCGCGCCCGGTGCGCGGCGTGGAGGACGATGCGGCGACCGTCGACGGCGGCGAGGAGAAAAAGCGCGGCGCCGATGCGCTCGAGGTCTATTGCATCGACCTGAACCAGAAGGCCCGCGCCGGCCGCATCGATCCATTGATCGGCCGCGGGCCCGAGATCCAGCGTACCATCCAGGTGCTGTGCCGCCGGCAGAAGAACAATCCGCTGTTCGTGGGTGACCCCGGCGTCGGCAAGACGGCGATCGCGGAGGGTCTCGCGCGCCGCATCGTCATGGGCGACGTGCCGGAGGTGCTGGCGGACTCCACGATCTTCCAGCTCGATATGGGCGCGCTGCTCGCCGGCACCCGCTACCGCGGCGATTTCGAAGAGCGGCTCAAGGCCGTGATGCGCGAAATCGAGAACTATCCCGGCGCTATCATGTTCATCGACGAGATCCACACGGTGATCGGCGCGGGCGCGACCTCGGGCGGCGCCATGGACGCCTCTAACCTGCTAAAGCCTGCGTTGCAGAGCGGAACGCTGCGCTGCATCGGCTCGACCACCTACAAAGAATACCGGCAGCATTTCGAGAAAGATCGGGCGCTCGTCCGCCGGTTCCAGAAGATCGACGTGAACGAGCCGAGCATTCCCGACGCGATTGAGATCCTGAAGGGCTTGAAGCCGTATTTCGAGGACTTCCACCACGTCCGCTACACGCGCCAGGCGATCCGGTCGGCGGTGGAGCTGTCGGCCAAATACATTCACGACCGCAAGCTACCCGACAAGGCCATCGACGTCATCGACGAGACGGGCGCCTCGCAGATGCTGGTGCCGGAGCGGCAGCGGCGAAAGGTAATCGGTGTCAAGGAGGTGGAGTCCGCCATCGCCACCATGGCGCGGATTCCGCCAAAGACGGTGTCGAAGTCAGACGCCGAGGTTCTGCGCGCCATCGACCAGGATTTGAAGCGGGTCGTGTTCGGTCAGGACAAGGCGATCGACGCGCTTGCCGCTGCCATCAAGCTCTCGCGCGCGGGTCTACGCGAGCCCGAGAAGCCGATCGGTAGCTACATGTTCTCCGGGCCGACCGGCGTCGGTAAGACCGAGGTGGCGCGGCAGCTCGCGAAGCTGCTTGGCGTCGAGCTCTTACGCTTCGACATGAGCGAATATATGGAGCGGCACACCGTGTCGCGGCTGATCGGTGCGCCGCCCGGCTATGTCGGCTTCGATCAGGGCGGCCTGCTCACCGACGGCATCGACCAGCACCCGCACTCGGTGCTGCTGCTCGACGAGATCGAGAAGGCGCATCCGGACCTGTTCAACATCCTGTTGCAGATCATGGATCACGGCAAGCTGACCGACCATAACGGCAAGAAGGTCGACTTCCAGAACGTGATCCTGATCATGACCACCAATGCGGGTGCCTCGGACCTCGCCAAGGCGGCGATCGGCTTTAACCGGTCGAAGCGCGAGGGCGACGACGAGGAAGCGATCACCCGGCTGTTCAGCCCGGAGTTCCGCAACCGGCTCGACGCCATCATCACCTTCGCCAATCTCCCACCCGAGGTGATTTCCAAGGTGG
>Ga0315297_10002848_pt1 | contig 11030 bp, 11 predicted proteins | sample YL17G15_0_MG_FD_203628 | JGI IMG/M metagenome (GOLD analysis project Ga0315297, IMG submission 203628) | Sediment microbial communities from Yellowstone Lake, YNP, Wyoming, USA - YL17G15_0 | ecosystem: Environmental > Aquatic > Freshwater > Lake > Sediment | place: USA: Wyoming | collected...
CGACATCGCCGCTTTCCGCAAAGAAGAGAGCATCGTCATCCCGAAAAGTTTCGCCTATGCGAGCATCGCCGGTCTTTCCACTGAACTCCGCATGAAGCTCGAGCGTCAGCGGCCCGGAAGTCTCGGCCAAGCCTCGCGCCTTGATGGGATGACGCCGGCGGCGCTCCTTCTCCTTCTTGCCCATTTGAAGAAGGACGCGCGGCGGAAGCGTGCTTGAGGACCGGCCAATGCCAAGCCTCCGGCCTCTGGTCACCATTTCCGGCCCCGACGATTTCGCCGAAGCCTTTAAAGTTCCACGTGAAACAATCCACAGGCTCAGCGTATATGCCGAGCACCTGGCCGAATGGCAGACCCGTCATAACCTCGTCTCGTCGAAGACCGTTCCAGAGCTCTGGCAGCGGCATTTCGCTGATTCCGCCCAATTGCTGGCGCTCGCCCCCACCGCCAAGACTTGGCTCGACCTCGGCACAGGGGCCGGATTTCCTGGGCTGGTAGTTGCTATACTGGCGGCGAATCAGGACACACTTCGCATGCACCTCGTCGAAAGCACTGCAAAGAAGACCGACTTTCTCGCGCAAGTGGCCAAAGCCACCAACACGGCTGTGGACATCCACTGCACGCGCATTGAAGGACTGGGCTCCAGCGAGTCAAAGCTAAAGCCGGATGTCGTTTCAGCTCGAGCGTTGGCACCGCTGCCAAAATTGCTCGAGCTCGCCGCGCCGTTCTTTCGGCCGGGGACCAGGGGGCTGTTTTTGAAGGGCCGTGATGCGGAACGCGAAATCGAAGCGGCGAGGGCAAGCTGGCACTTCACCTGCCGCTTGCATCCGAGTCTGACCTCGAACGACTCGTCCATCGTCGAAGTCACCGAGCTGACCAGAGCAAAAAAGGGGAAGGCCCGATGATCGGCGCCCAGGACAAGCCCATGCGCGTCCTCGCGCTCGCCAATCAAAAGGGCGGCGTCGGCAAGACGACGACCGCGATCAATCTCGGCACGGCGCTTGCCGCTGTCGGCGAGCGCGTTCTCATTCTCGACCTCGATCCGCAAGGCAATGCCAGCACCGGGCTCGGCATCGACGAGCGTAGCCGAAAAATTTCCACCTACGACGTGCTTAGCGGAAGGGCCACGCTCGCTGAGGCTAGGATCGCGACCAACGTGCCGCGGCTTTCCATCGTGCCCGCGACCATCGACCTGATCGCCTTCGAGCAGGAGACATCGGGTCTCGGCAGCCGCCACTATCGCCTTCGCGATGTTCTGGCCGCGGTCGCCGCTGGCGAGGACGACGCCACCTACGTCCTGATCGATTGTCCGCCGTCGCTCAATCTGCTGACCGTCAATGCGCTGGTGGCTGCGGACGCCGTGCTCGTTCCGTTGCAATGCGAGTTCTTCGCGCTCGAAGGCCTCGCGCAGTTGATGCGGACGATTGAAGAGATCCGCTCCAAGCTCAATCCAAAGCTCACCATCCACGGCATCGTGCTCACCATGTACGACCAGCGCACCGCGCTTTCCGATCAGGTGGTGGACGACGTCCGCCGCGTCCTTGGCGATAAGGTCTACGCGACCATCATCCCGAGGAATGTGCGGGTCGCGGAATCGCCTTCGGCCGGGAAGCCGGTCCTTCTCTACGACTATCGATGCTCCGGCAGCCAGGCCTACATCCAGCTTGCGTCAGAGGTGATCGAGCGCGAGCGGCGGATGCGCGTGGTGTAACACAACGAACGAAGCGGCGGGGAGAGACACATCATGGCACAGGCGCAACGGAAGCGGCTCGTTCGGGGGCTCGCGACCTTTATCGACGGCTTCGACACCGCCGATAGCGGCGAGACGGAAGGCCAGATGATGGTCGCGCTCGAGTCGCTGAAGCCTGGGCGATTCAATCCGCGGCGGAATTTTCCCGAGGCTCAGATCGCCGAACTCGCTGCTTCGATCCGCGAGCGCGGGCTGGTCCAGCCGCTCGTGGTTCGCCCATCAGGCACCAGCGGCAAGTCTTTCGAGATTGTTGCCGGCGAGCGGCGTTGGCGCGCCGCACAGGTCGCGCGGCTGAAAGAGGTTCCGGTTGTCGTTCGTTCTCTGAGCGATCAGGAAGCGATCGAGATCGCCATCATCGAGAACGTCCAGCGCGAGGACCTCAATGCCATTGAGGAGGCGGAGGGTTACAACGTCCTCATGGAGAATCACGGCTACACGCAGGAAGACCTTGCCAAGGTCATCGGCAAGAGCCGCAGCCATCTCGCCAATACGCTACGCCTTTTGAAGCTCCCGAATCGCGTGCTCGATCTCGTGCGTTCCGGCAGCTTAAGCGCCGGTCATGCACGCGCTCTGATCGGCCACCCTGATGCGGCGGCCTTGGCTGTCCGGATCGTTAAGGAAGGGTTAACGGTGCGCCAAGCCGAGGCGCTGGTGCAAGATCGCAGTGCGCCCAAATCGAAACCGAAAAAGGCAAAAGCGAAAGACGCTGACACCCGCGCCGCCGAGTCGGAGCTCAGCGAGGCGCTGGGGCTCGACGTCAATATTCGCTCCGGTCGCGGCGAAGCTGGCGAGCTTCGCATTCGCTACTCGACGCTCGATCAGTTGGAAGATGTGCGGCACCGGTTGATCCGCCGGCGCTGAAGCATGATCCGGAAAAGTGGGGACCGGTTTTCCGATAAGATCATGCTCAAGAGCGGTCTCATGCTGCTTTGTGGTGCAGCGTCAAGACCAGCCGCTCGGCGAAATCCTGCTCGAGATCTGGGAACAGGCGCGAGCGCTTGACCGCCTCCTGAATGTGCGGCAGCGCGTTGAGCAGCCTCTCGGCGCCCCACTTGCGGCTATGCGTGACGAAGACCGGCTCGCGCTTGAAATGCGGGCGCGGCCGGAGTGACTTCACGGCTTGCTCCGCACTGGCGCCTTTGGCGAGTGCCGCTGCGAGGCTGTGGAGTTGAAGGAAGTGCCGCGCGAGCCCGCTCATCGCGCTCGAGGCCTCGGTGCCTGACGTCGCCAGCCGTCCGAGTTGGCGGAGCGCCTCGCTGGTCTCGCCGCCGCTCACAGCATAGGCAAACGATTCGATCGCGATCTCGGAGCTGTCCCCGATCACGGCGTCGATATCGTCCTCTGTCACCTTCCCGTTGGCTCCGGCGTAAAGCGCGAGTTTCATGATCTCGGAAAGCGACAACGCCTGGTCGGCGCCGAGACGGCTCATCAGATAAGTTTTCGCATTGGCGTCGATGCTGATGCGCGCCGCGGAGAACTCCGCATCGATCAGCGCCATGAGACTGCGCTCATCGGCATAACAGGGAAGCGCCGCAGCCTGCTTGTTGGCCTCGAACAATTTCCTTAAACCCGAATCCGGTCTCAGATTGCCGGCCTCGACGATGAGTGCCGCGTCGAGCGGCGTCTCAAGCAACGCCTTCAACGACGGGACGTCGAGCCTCGCGCCGGCGGTGAGCCTGACCACTTTGCCGGTCGCGAACATCGGCACGGTACGAAGCTCGACGTCGAGCCTCGCGCGATCCTCCGCCAGGTCCCGATCGTCGAATTGCACGATCTCCGCGCCCTGGCCGCCGAAATGCTTCGCGAGCGCAGCTCCGCGCATGGTCACCAGCCCGGCGTCCGGACCATAGAGCAGGACGGCGCGGCAGGCGGGATCGGGCGAGCTTAGGAAGCGCTGAACGGTTCCGGCTTTGTAGGCAACCATGAGCGAGATGCCCGAGACGAACGGGTCTTAAGCCGAGTTCTGCAGATAGGCGGCAAGCCGCGTTTTGATGCTCTCGGCGATGGTGCGGGCGACGCGGTTCTGTGCGTCATATTGCGCGCGGACATTCGAGAAGATCTGCTCGTAGCGATCGTAGGCGGCTCGCGACAAGGCCTTGCCCTCGAGCACCACCTTGCCGTCAGCGACGCTCTTGAGCGTGAACGTGGCATCGATCTGATAGATTTGGCCGGTTGCCTCGCCGGTGATCTTGACCAATTCCTGCGTCACGCTTTCTCGGATGGTGATGTCGAGCTTGTATTTCGAAGGCGCGGCTTCACCACCGCCTGTGTTCGAAAAAATAAGCTCGTTGCGAATTTTCTGTCCGACGCGGCCAGGAATTGGCTCGACCTCGACGGATGCCATGACGGCAGGCATGCTCGATCCGCTCGCCGTCGGGCCGTAAAGCGGCTGGAAGCCGCAAGCCGACAGCGAAAGCGCAAGGCCCATCAGCGCAGCGCCGGGAATGGAGCTACGCCACCACATTGACGATCCTGTGTGGCACGACCACAACCTTCTTGATCTTACGTCCCCCGATGGCGCGCACGACATTTTCGAGCTTTAGCGCCGCTTCTTCAATATCTTCCTTTGCGGCGTCCCGTGCAATCGTCAATTCGTCTCGCCTCTTACCATTGACCTGAACAGCAATTGTGACGGTGTCGTCGACAACCAGGTTCGGGTCTGGCTTAGGCCAAGGTTCCTCGGCCAGAAGCGAGCTGTGGCCAAGCGCCGCCCAGCATTCTTCAGCCAAATGCGGGACCATCGGAGCGGCGATGCGGGCCAGGATCTCGGCCGCCTCTCTAAGAGAAAAAGTCATGTCATTCAATGGTTTATCGCCTGCGGCCTGGAGGGCGGCCGATAGGGCATTCGTGAACTCGTAGATTTGGGCCACGGCGCTATTGAAGCGGAGCTTCTCGATGGCAATTGTGACCGCGGCAGTGGCTTTGTGTGCCGCGCGCCTGAGCGCCAAGGCTTCCGGGCCGAATTCGACGGGCTTTGGGGTGCCAAGCGGCGCCCCTTTGGCGGCCGCCTCTTGCACCAGCCGCCACATGCGTTGGAGCGCGCGGTGAGCCCCCTCCACGCCCGACGATGTCCACTCGATATCGCGCTCCGGCGGCGTGTCCGACAACATGAACCAGCGCGCAGTGTCGGCGCCATAAGCGGCGATGATGTCGTCGGGATCGACCACGTTCTTCTTCGACTTCGACATCGATTCGACGGCGCCGACGATGATCTTCTCGCCGGTCTTGGCATGCACCGCCTTGCCCGCGCCGATCTTCACCTCTTGCGGCAACACCCATTTGCCGGAGGCGTCCTTGTAGGTCTCGTGCGTGACCATGCCTTGCGTGAAGAGACCCTTGAACGGCTCGTCGAGTTTCACGAAGCCAGCTTTATGCATGGCGCGCGTGAAAAACCGTGCGTAGAGCAAATGCAGAATCGCGTGCTCGACGCCGCCGATATATTGATCGACCGGCAGCCAATATCCGACCGCGTTCGAATCTGTCGGAACGGACGCGCGCGGACTGCAGAAGCGCGCGAAGTACCAGGACGAATCGACGAACGTATCCATCGTGTCCGTTTCGCGCGTCGCCGGCCCGCCGCACTGAGGACAAATAACCTTCTTCCAGGTGGGGTGACGGTCTAGCGGATTTCCGGGAACGTCGAATGTCACGTCGTCCGGAAGCTTCACCGGCAAGTCCTTCTCCGGCACAGGTACGATGCCGCAGGTCTCGCAATGGATCATTGGGATCGGGCAACCCCAATAGCGCTGCCGTGAGATGCCCCAGTCGCGCAAACGAAACTCGGTCTTGCGCTTCCCTTGCGGATGTCCCTTCACTTTCTGGCGCTCGAGTCGCTCCGTGATCATTTCCTTCGCTTCCACGACATCGAGCCCGTCGAGAAAGCCGGAATTGATCACGGTGCCGTCGCCTGTGTAAGCCTCGTCCCCGATGACAAAGTTTTTGGCGTCAACGTCCTTCGGCAGCACCACCGGAATCACGGGAAGCCCGTATTTCCGGGCAAATTCGAGGTCCCGCTGGTCGTGCGCCGGGCAAGCGAAGATGGCGCCGGTGCCGTATTCCATCAGGATGAAATTCGCGATGTAGACGGGAAGCACCGCGCCCTCGATCACCGGATGCTTCACTCGCAGACCTGTGTCGAAGCCTTTCTTCTCTTGCGTCTCGAGCTCCGCCAAGGTCGTGCCCATGCGCTGACACTCGGCGACAAACGCCTTCGCCTTCGCATTCTTCTCCGCGATCGCCTTGGCGAGCGGATGGTCCGGCGCGATGCCGATAAAGCTCGCGCCGAACAGCGTATCGGGCCGCGTGGTGTAGACCTCGATGAGATCGTGACCCTTCGACGCGTTGCCGCCATCGACTTCGAATTTCACCAGCGCGCCTTCGGAGCGTCCGATCCAATTCGCCTGCATCAGCCTGACCTTGTCCGGCCAGCTGTCGAGCTCTTGCAAAGCCTCCAACAGCTCCTCGGCGTAGTCTGTAATCCGGAAAACCCATTCCGGCTGCTCGCGTTGCTCCACGAGCGCGCCCGAACGCCAGCCGCGACCGTCGATCACCTGCTCATTGGCGAGCACGGTTTGGTCCACCGGGTCCCAATTCACCTTCCGCGTCTTGCGGTCGACCAGACCTGCCTTGAGGAAGGCGAGGAAGAGCCTCTGCTGCTGCGCGTAATATTCGACATCGCAGGTGGCGAACTCGCGGGCCCAGTCGATCGATAGACCCAGCGATTTGAGCTGGCCTCGCATGGTCGCAATGTTGTCGTAGGTCCACTTGGCGGGATGCACGCCTCGCTCGATGGCTGCGTTCTCTGCCGGCAGGCCGAAGGCATCCCAGCCCATCGGATGCAGCACGCTGTGGCCCTTGGCGCGCATGTAGCGGGCGACGACATCGCCCATCGTGTAGTTGCGCACATGCCCCATATGGATGCGGCCGGACGGATATGGGAACATCTCAAGAACGTAATATTTGGGCCTCGGGTCATTCTCATTCGCGGCGAAGATGGCGCGAGCCTCCCAGGCTTGCTGCCAATGCTTCTCGCGCGTGCTGGCGTCGTAACGATCCGCGGCCATGATCGATCCTGTGGTTGCGGCGCAATCGAACCTAAATGGCGGGAACGGTCAAGTTGTGCTGAAGTCGCCGTATGAGTCTTGAACCCAACATTGTCACCGACAGTATTGCTGGGCGCCTGGCCGGAGTGCGGGGCGAGATCGATGCGGCGGCTAAGAAGGCCAAGCGCGACCCGCAAAGCGTCAAGCTCATCGCCGTCACCAAGACCGTCCTGGCCTTGACCATCGAGGACGCCATTGCGGCCGGCCAGCGGCTGTTCGGCGAAAACCGCGTACAAGAGGCCAACAGCAAATGGCCGGCGCTGAAGGCACGCCACCCCAATCTTGAGCTGCATCTGATTGGGCCGCTGCAATCGAACAAGGCCGACGAAGCGGTCGCGCTCTTCGATGTCATTCAGACAGTGGATCGGCCGAAGATTGCGCGTGCCCTTGCCGAGGCGATGGTGCGCCAAGGCAAGCGCCCTCGCCTGCTCGTGCAAGTCAACACCGGCGAGGAAGCGCAGAAGGCAGGCATTGCTCCGCAGGATACAGATCGTTTCGTCGCGCAATGTCGCGACGAGTTCGGTCTCAGCATTGACGGGCTGATGTGTATCCCACCATACGGTGAGGAACCGTCGCCGCATTTCGCGCTGCTTGCGAAGATCGCGGACCGGCTCGGCCTGAAGGAGTTGAGCATGGGCATGAGCGGCGACTTCGCCAAGGCCATTCTGTTCGGCGCAACTTATGTGCGTGTCGGCACCGCGATCTTCGGCGAGCGCACTAGCGCGTGACGACGATCCGCGAGCCTCGCCTCGCCTGCGCCAGCATCATCAGCAAATCGTGCCGTGAGAGTCCGATGCATCCGGCCGTCGGGGCGTAGCCTTTCCGCGCAAGATGCACGAAGATGGCGCTGCCGCGACCCCGCACGCGCGGCGCGTCGTTATAGCCGAGCACAATGATGAGATCGTAGAGATGGTCATCGCGCGTGAGACGATCGCCGTCATGGCGCGGCGATAGTTTGACGAGCCGGTTATAGTTTTGGTCGCTCGGATCCTCGCACCAACCGTCGTACCGGCGAATCGCGCGCAAGGGCAGCGGGCTGCGCGGACGAGGTCCGCGATCCGCGCGATAGAGAATCTGGCGTAGGGAAAAGCGCCCAATCGGCGTCGTGCCGTCACCTTCGCGTTTCAACACCGCGAGCCCTGACCGGCCAAGCGCCACGCGGCAAGCGCGGGGCCCAAAGAAGAGAAGCCCCTGATGCGGTCTCCCTGGAGCGCGCCTGACCAGGATGGGCCTCAGGCCCCGAACCCCTCTGTTTGGTAAAGATTTTTTGTCCCGTCCGGCCATGTCGTTCCGCTTGTCCAACGCCCACGCCACGCTTACAACTCCGCCAAGCGAAGGCAAGCCCGGGGGCTCCGATGAGCAACGCGCGCAAGATCTTGATCATCGACGATGACGACGATTTGCGGGAGTCGTTGAGCGAGCAACTGACCCTGCATGAGGAGTTCGAGACCGCGCTGGCGCCGACCGCGACCGAAGGCCTTAAGCTTGCCCGCAACGGCCACGTCGATCTGATTCTGCTCGATGTCGGGCTCCCCGATGTCGATGGCCGCGAGGCCTGCAAGCTGCTCCGCCGCGGCGGCTTCAAGGGGCCGATCGTAATGCTGACCGGCCAAGCCACCGACTCCGACACAATTCTTGGGCTGGAATCCGGCGCCAACGATTATGTGACCAAGCCCTTCAAGCTCGGCGTGCTGCTCGCGCGCATCCGCGCTCAACTCAGGCAGCACGAGCAGAGCGAGGACGCCGTCTTCACCATCGGGCCATACACCTTCAAGCCCGCAACCAAGCTCTTGGTCGACGGCGATGGCGGCAAGATCAGGCTCACCGAGAAAGAGACTTCGATCTTGAAATATCTCTATCGCGCCGGTGAGCGTGTGGTGACCCGCGAAATACTCTTGCACGAAGTGTGGGGCTACAATGCCGGCGTCACCACGCACACGCTTGAGACTCACATCTACCGCTTGCGGCAGAAGATCGAGAAGGACCCCTCGCAGGCCGAGCTCTTGATCACCGAGACCGGCGGCTACAAGCTCGTGCCTTGACCGAGTGCACTGCTCAATCATCAATCACAAAATCGGCGATGACCGGCACGTGGTCCGATGCGCGAGTCCAATCCCGCGTTTCGTCGAGAACCTTCATCGAGACAGCCTTGTCGCCGAGCGACGGCGTGGCCCAGATATGATCGAGTCGCCGCCCGCGATTTGACGCGCGCCAATCGCGATTGCGATAGCTCCACCAGGTGAAGAGCTTTTCCTCAGCCGGAACGTGCCTCCGCATCACGTCGACGAAATCGAGCGAGGCCTGCACGCGGTTGAACCGCGTCACTTCGTCCGGCGTGTGACTTACCACCTTTAAGAGCTGCTTGTGCGACCAGACATCGGTTGGGAGCGGCGCGACATTCAAATCCCCGACCAGGATCATGCGCTTCTTCCGCTTGTTACGCATGCCGCCATACCAAGCTTCCATCGCCTCGAGGAAATCGAGCTTGTGGCGGAACTTCTCGTTGAGGACGGGGTCTGGAATGTCACCGCCGGCCGGCACATAGACATTGTGCAGCGTAATGGGACTGCCGTTAGCGCCGAGCGTCACCGAGAGATGCCGCGCATGCCCGCGCCCACAAATATCGCGGCGTTCGACCTTGTCGAAGGGCAGCCGCGAAAGCACGGCGACGCCGTGATAGCCCTTCTGCCCTGAGACCGCGACATGCGAGAAGCCGAGCGCGCGCAGCGGCAGCTCAGGAAACGCCTCGTCGACGCACTTGATCTCCTGCAAACACAGAACGTCCGGCCTCTGCGCTTTGACGAAGCGCTCGACAAGATCGAGTCTCAGCCTGACGGAATTGATGTTCCAGGTCGCAAGTCGAAAGCGCATAGGCTCGATAAGACCAACGTAAGCGAGAAGGCAACACCGATACTATCCAGTCAGTTGGATTTTGCCGCGGCCTTTTGCTGCTGCTGTTGCTGCATCTCGCCGATGGTCTTGAGCATGTTGTTCAGCGCGTTGGCGACTTCCATCGCGCCTCCGGGCGAGAGCGCCAGCCGCTGCGTGACATAGACCGGCGGCATCACGCCTTCCTTGGGCGTCTCCGCGCCGCTCTCCGGCACGAAGCGTGTCGAGCCTAAGGTCAGCACCACCGCGCCCCCGTCGAACGAAGCAGCGATCAGCTTGTTGGCATAGGTCTCGATGATCGCCGCGTTGTCGACGATTTTGAACTTGGGGGCTTGGTCGGCCATGAATTCCCTCCTGTTGGCTCAGTCGCCGCGACACTAGCTCGATCCAGGGCACCGCGCAAAAAGAAGGCGCCCAACCGCTGCGCGTGGTTGGGCGCCAGAAGCGCGTTTGCTTCGCGCGCGTGCCGGGAGGGAAGCCGGCACGAACAAGCCACATCTTCGGCTAGACGGGGGGCACTACCGATGAAAGCGACGTGGCCCGCTTCTGCGTTAGACATAGGTAGGTCCGGAACCGTTTTCAACCAAAGCTCGCCGGAAAATTTAATGAGCCGTAAAGACGGTCGGACCCTGCCGCTAAGCCATTGAATTTGCACGGCTTCCACCAAGGTTAAGGCGCCCCTAGCGAGCCCCGATTTCGGTGGCGAAATCAGCGAAAAGGCTGAAATTGCTGCTCGTTGGAATTGAAGAAGTCGGCCGCGACCTTTCGGCCCGGGACGATGTCGTTGATGGTCACCTTGGTTGACAGACCTTGGGCGTCGGTGATCACCCATTGCTTCAAGGTCAGTTCGGTGCTGCTGTCGAAGAAGAGCTTGATCTGCCCGGCGGCCTGCCCGCCCTTGTCCTCGAGCGCGATCGCGAGCGATCCCTCCTGGCTCTCCACGCCGACAATGCGCGCATCGCGGCTGAGATCGACGGCGTCGGTCAGCAACAGCCGGAACGGCGTCGACTCCAGCGGGTACTTCTCGACCGTCTTGAGATCGCCGTCCTCGATGGCGAGGAAATGGCCATCGGCCACGATCTTGAGGGCGCTTGGTGGCGCATAGTCGAAGCGGAGCCTGCCCGGGCGCTGCACGTAGAAGCGCCCGGTCGTGTGCTTGTTGGTGGAATCGACCTGCTCGAAATTGCCCTGCAGATTGGTGATGCCGTTGAAATAGGCGTTGATGCGTTGGACGGCCGCATCCTGCTGCTCGCCGATCAGGGGTGTCGGGGCGGGCGCCGCCTCGACAGCGG
>Ga0315297_10002850_pt1 | contig 11027 bp, 9 predicted proteins | sample YL17G15_0_MG_FD_203628 | JGI IMG/M metagenome (GOLD analysis project Ga0315297, IMG submission 203628) | Sediment microbial communities from Yellowstone Lake, YNP, Wyoming, USA - YL17G15_0 | ecosystem: Environmental > Aquatic > Freshwater > Lake > Sediment | place: USA: Wyoming | collected...
GCTTTGTCCGCTTGAACCTGGAACATGACGGCTTCACGGTCATAGAAGCCTTCAATGGAAAACAGGCACTCCAGCGGCTGCGGGATGCCACCCCCGACCTGATCCTGCTGGACATCATGATGCCCGACCTGAACGGTTTTGAAGTATTGGAAATGATCCGCGAGATCAGCAGTGTACCGGTCATCATGCTGACGGCGAAGGGGGAGGAAGACGACCGGGTTCATGGATTGGAAAAAGGCGCCGATGATTACATTACCAAGCCCTTCAGCCCGCGTGAAATGGTCAGCCGCATCAAGGCCGTTTTGCGCCGGACCGAGGGAGCCAGTGGGGGCATGCACGGCTTGATCGTGGTGGACGACCGACTGAAGATAGATTTTGACCGCCGCGAGATCTGGCTGGAAGGGAAGATCGTCAAGTTGCGCCCCACTGAATACCGCCTGCTTTTTCACCTGGTGCAGAACGCCGGGTGGGTTGTTTCCCATGATCAACTGCTTTCCAAGGTCTGGGGTTATGAGTATCGGGATGAACCCCATTACGTACGGCTTTACATCAATTACCTGCGCCAAAAATTGGAAAAGGACCCGGCCAATCCCAGGTACATCCTGACCGAGCGCGGGGTCGGCTACCGCTTTGTGGATTTTCGACGCGAGAAAATCGAATAGCGGTAGATTAATCTTGACAGGCGGCAGGTGCCGCCGTATACTCATCTCAACAACATAACGGGGAGCCCGTGTTCCGGGCTGAGAGGAGGCCGAGAGCCTCGACCCGCAGAACCTGATCCGGATCATACCGGCGGAGGGACATTTCCTTGCAGACGACCATCCTCCCCGGCGAGGATGGTTTTTTTGTCAAGAGCAGTAATATTTGTCAACGGCAATATTGCAGACCCCGAACAGGTCCGCCGCTTGATCCGGCCCGGGGACACGATCCTTGCAGCGGATGGGGGCACGCGGCATGCCTTGGCGCTCGGGCTGGTGCCCTCGGTTGTCATCGGTGACCTGGACTCCCTGGGGGCAGATGAGCGCAGAAAGCTTGAGTCAGCCCATGCCGAGCTCCGTCCCCACCCGCGCGATAAAAACGAAACCGATTTCGAACTGGCACTGAAATATGCGGTAGATTCCGGATTCCGTGAAATCCTGGTCATCGCCGCGCTCGGAGGCCGCCTCGACCAGACCCTGGGGAACCTGTCCGTGTTGACCGATTCCTCCCTGGCGGGATTGGATACCCGGGTGGATGATGGCGTGGAGCAGGCATTTTTTATCCGCACCCGGGCTCACATCCGGGGAATCCCCGGCGAAGTTGTCTCACTGATCCCGTGGGGTGCTGAAGTCACGGGGGTCACCACCACTGGTCTGCGGTGGCTCCTTAAAGGGGAGACACTGTTCCCTGACAAAACGCGCGGGATCAGTAATGAAATGGATGGGAAGTCGGCAACCATCTCCCTGGAATCCGGCCTGCTCCTGGTTGTTCATCGTCGTCAGGCGTAAATTAAGCAACGGAAGGTTTTCATGAAACAAATCCAACTTACTGTCCTGCTTTTGTGTGCCGCGCTTGCTTGTGCATGCTCTCCCAAGGGACCCCCCACGCTGACCGTTATGACCCATGACTCTTTCTCCGCCAGTGAAACGGTCATCCGTGCGTTTGAACAAGCCAATAATGTTCACGTGGTGTTTTTGAAAAGCGGCGATGCAGGGGCGGCGCTTAACAAGGCCATCCTCAGCAAGGGTGCCCCGTTGGCAGATGTGTTCTACGGTGTGGATAATACCTTCCTCTCGCGAGCCCTGGAAGCCGGAATTTATACACCGTATGACTCGCCGCTCCTCTCCAGGGTCCCTGTAGAATTCCGGCTGGACCCGCAGGACCGAGCCCTGCCAGTAGATTATGGAGATATTTGCATCAATTATGATAAGGCCTATTTTTCAGCAATCGCTCTCCGCATCCCCGGCAGCCTCGAAGATTTGCTCAAGCCTGAGTTCAAAGGACTGCTGGTGGTGGAGAACCCGGCCACCTCATCCCCGGGTCTTGGGTTCCTGCTGGCGACGGTCAAGCATTTCGGTGAGAAGGGCTACCTGGATTACTGGCAGTCCCTGCGTGCCAACGATGTGGTGATCGTTGATGGTTGGGAAACCGCTTACTACACCAATTTTAGCGCCTCCTCTGGTCACGGTCCCCAACCGCTGGCGGTCTCGTACAGCTCCAGCCCGGCCGCGGAAGTTGTCTATGCCAGTTCACCCATAACGGACGCCCCCACGGCTTCCATTCTCGGACCCGACACCTGCTTCCGACAGGTCGAGTTTGTAGGGATCCTGAAGGGGACCAAGCACCTCACCCTGGCCAGGAAATTCGTGGATTTTATGCTAAGTCGACAGTTTCAGGAGGATATTCCCCTGCAGATGTTCGTATACCCGGTGAACGTGGATGCGAGCCTGCCAAAGGAATTCACCCTATATGCCCAAACCGCGGCTCAACCTGCAATGCTCGACCCGGCAATGATCGCCGCGGAACGTGATAAATGGATCAACGAGTGGACTGCCATAATGACCCGTTAGCCCTGAACCGGAATGGACACCAAAGGCATGCCGACCATCCAGGATGGAAGCACGACATAAAGGCTCACCGTGACCAGGATCAATAAATATGCGTGGATAGCGACCGTTCTGCCCTGGATGGGTGTCTCCATTTTCCTGGGCTTGTTCTTCTTCATTCCCATCGTAAACATCCTTTGGCTGGGACTGAACCCGGCAGGGCTAAAAACGCTCGGCAGCGCTTCCCTGCTGCTTGCATCCCGCTCGCTGTTTTTTACGTTTTACCAGGCTTCCTTGTCCACCATCCTAACCCTGGTCCTGGGCCTTCCCGCTGCATTCCTGTTTGCCCACTATGACTTCCCTGGTAAATCCCTCCTGCGGGCTTTAACCGCCGTCCCATTCATGCTGCCCACGGTCGTTGTGGCGGCAGGTTTTAATGCTCTGCTCGGCCCGCGCGGCTGGATAAACCTTGGCTTGATGGATTTATTCCACCTACAGTCCGCACCCATCCGCATCGTTGGCACGCTGGGCGTGATCCTTTTGGCGCACGTTTTTTACAATACGACCATTGTCATCCGGCTGGTGGGGAATGCCCTGGCGCATCTTGACCCCAGCCTGGAACAGGCTGCCCGGACCCTGGGCGCAGATTCTCCCCGGGTTCTTGCCCGCATCACACTGCCGCGGCTGCGTCCTTCCATTTTGGCGGCAACCGTGCTGGTCTTCATATTCGACTTCACCTCCTTTGGCGTCATCCTGCTGCTCGGAGGCCCGGGATTTTCCACCCTGGAAGTGGAAATATTCAAACAGGCCATCCAGATTTTCAACCTGCCGCTTGCAGGCCTGCTTTCACTCATCCAGTTAATCTGCACACTGGCTTTTTCCATTCTATACACGCGCATCCAGAGAGGCGCAGCTGCCTCCGGCAAACTGCGCGCCGCGGCAGTCAACCTGCGCAAGGCACGCACGTTTCGCCAAAAATTCTTCACGCGTGGGATGGCCGTACTGCTATCATTATTTTTTCTCCTGCCCATGATTTCCGTGCCGATACGTTCCATCACCCGACTGGAAGCAGACCGGGGTGAGCGCGGCCAGGTTCGATTTGGCATCACCGGGGATTACTATTCCGAACTGTTCATTAATCAGCGGGGCTCGATTTTCTACGTGCCGCCCTTTGAAGCCATTGGAAACTCACTGGGTTATGCCGCGCTGACCGTGGTGTTGACCCTGGTGCTTGGCCTGCCAGCGGCATCGGCTTTGACCCGCCCGGGACGCCTGGTCCGGGCCCTCGATCCGCTCCTGATGCTCCCCCTGGGCGCTTCGGCGGTGACGTTGGGATTGGGGTTCATCATCACCTTTAACAAATCACCGCTGCTGCTGGTAACCTCCCCGATTCTTGTCCCCCTGGGGCACACACTGATCGCGCTGCCGTTCGTCATCCGCAGCATGCAGCCTGCGCTGTTGTCCATCCCGGGTCGGCTGAGAGAAGCGGCGGCTTCGTTGGGAGCATCCCGGCGCAGGGCCTGGTTTGCCGTGGATTGGCCGATCGTCGCCCGGGCAACCTCATCCGCGGCGGTCTTTGCCTTCACCGTTTCGCTCGGTGAATTCGGAGCCACATACCTGGTCGTTCGACCTGAATATCCGACCATGCCGATTGCCATCGCCCGGTTCCTTTCCCAACCCGGCGGGATGAATTACGGCCAGGCGATGGCAATGGCGACCGTGTTGATGGCGGTTTGCGGTGCAGGGATTTTTCTCATCGAGCGCCTGCGATTGCCCGGAACGGGTGAATTTTAAAGGCACGATCAAAAGGGAGTATATCCAGTTTAGGTAACAAGGAAAACCATGTTAGAACTCCGCAGCATTCATAAATCTTACCTGGATCAGCCGCTCCTGCTCGGCATATCCTTCACCGTGGAAGAGGGGGAGACTGTCTGCCTGCTTGGACCTTCGGGCAGCGGCAAGTCGACGCTGCTGCGAATTATTGCCGGGCTGGAAACCCCCGAGCAAGGCCAGGTTTGCTGGGAGGGGGAAGACCTGGCGTCCATCCCGGTTCACCGTCGCGGCTTTGGGTTGGTCTTCCAGGATTACGCTCTCTTTCCACAGATGAACGTGGCGGAGAACGTGGGCTTTGGCTTGAAGATGCAAAACCTGGTCCGGTCCGACATAGACAGGCGCGTGACGGAAACACTGGAATTGGTCAACCTGGCAGGTTTCAGGGATCGCCAGGTGACAGACCTTTCGGGAGGCGAGCAGCAGCGCGTGGCACTGGCAAGAGCCCTGGCTCCAAACCCGCGGCTGTTGATGTTTGATGAACCTTTAAGCGCCCTTGACCGCAGCCTGCGGGAACAGTTGATGGACGACCTGCGCCACATTCTGCACAAGAGCGGCGTAGCGGCGGTTTATGTCACCCACGACCAGGAGGAAGCCTTCAGCCTGGCGGACAGGGTGCTCCTGTTGCATGAAGGCGCAATTGTCCGCAGCGGGACTCCCCGGCAAGTCTGGAGCGATCCGGGTTCAGTTTGGGCAGCAAGGTTTGTGGATGCCGGCAATGTGTTGGAAGGGACGGTCTTATCAAACTCCGGGCGAATGGAGGTGAAAACCCCTGCCGGGGTGTTCGAAATGGACTGCGAACATTCCCCAGGGGGGCGTGCACATCAGGCAGGGGATAAAGTAAATTTACTGGTCAGCCGGCATGCAGCGCGGCCGGATGCAGAGGGAATGATAGGCGGAATTGTTGTGGATGTGGTTTTCAGGCAGGAGGGATTTAGGGTCAGCCTGGATAATGGGCTGGATTTTTATCTCCCCGAGGCTCCACGAATGGGGGAAGTGCTTACCCTTGCCATTCCTGGTGAGGGGATAAAATGCCTGGGGTAAATTCGGCAGTCACTGATTAAACGCATCCCTGCAGGTGAGGTGACCTGGAAGTATACCGGGTGTGTGATGCAGTGCGGGCCGGGCTTTATCCACCTGGAGGTGCAGTTCATTTTACAGAATACCCCGTTCATGGATACTTTCCTGAAGAAGGAGTATCGTTTCGTGGAAATATTCTCTACCGCCCGCTGGTATAACATTCCCCAAATCCATGACCGCGAGGATGACCGGGTCAAGGGGTGGTATTGCAACAATGGGCGGCCTGCATTATTGGAAGGAGAAGACCGCCTTTCCAATTTAGACCAGGCACTCGATTTATGGATCACCCGGGGAGGGACGCAGACAGTGCTGGATGAGGATGAGTTTGCAGCCGTGGCTGAATTACAAAACCTCTTTGCGGAAAATAAAGACCCCGATCTCATTCTTTGAAATCGGGGGTTTTAAAAGTTACAAGAGGGGGATCAGAACCGGCGGTATGGAGGAAATTCCAAAGGCCTGCCGGATGGGGTCCCAAAATCCAAAGATCAATCCGACCACCCCAAAACAACCGCAACAAATGATCACGACCACCACGAGGGCAATGATCCAGGGGTTGGTCTTTTTGGGTGAAGCCGCGGGAGGTGGTGGAGGGGTCCCGGATGCCTCAACCATGGATCAATAGGTTGGGACAACAGTGCTGATGAAAGGTATGCTAAGAAAGGTGAATCCCAGCAGTGGCAGGATCAACGCCAGGCAGAGGACGCAGATGCCGCCAACCAGCACAATATATCCCATGATCAAACCAGCGGTCGCCATTCCCTTGCCCGTGACCATGCCATTGCTCTTCTTGATCTCGCTTTGAGCCATGTGCCCGGTAATTATCGCAACGATCGCGCCGAGAAAGGGCAGGACGGTAAAGCCGGTGATACCGCCGATCAGGCTGATGATCGCCAGGTTGCTGGTACGGATGACAGGCGGGACTTGCGGATAAGGTTGATTCATTTGTCTTCCTCCTTTAATATTCTCATGCTGATTATAGGGGTGATTATAAACGATACTCTCTTCTGCCGCAGACTTCATGAAGCGGAATGACCTTTTCGCTGGGCGCGGCGCCATACCAGCCAGATGATGAATGCCAACAGGACGACCAGGAGAACGGCCACCAGGACAGGGACAATGATCGATAACAAGGAGACCCCGGTGGCGATCACATCCTCGGCGATGCTCACCGGCACATTGGCGGCTCCACCCGTGGTGGCGGTGACTGCCGGGCGCACCACGGCAGACTTGACGAAATGAATACTCCCGGAAACCAGCAAACCGCAGAGAATGGCTATCAGCGGATGGACATTGGTAATTACATGGGCGCTGGCGGCAAAGATGATTGCTCCGGCAGCCGGCCGGATGCCTGTCTGGATGATATCGTTGACATGGTTGACCGCGGGAATTTTATCTGCCAGCATTTCAATGATCAGCAGGATCCCGATTACTATCAGCACCCATGGATTGGACAGCGCATCATAGGGCGGGATCAAAGTGATCTTGTCGGAATAATGGGCAATGACACCGACCACCAGCAATGGGATGTAAGCATTGAGACCAGCACTGGCTGACAGGCCAAAAGCGGTCATAATTCCAAAAAGGGGATCCATGTCCAACTCCTATCCGTTATTTTCCGAAAGGAAATGCCCCCCATGTCCCGGTGAGCCAGAACCGAAGAGCATCAATGGCTGCGGTTTGAATCATGGCGATCGTCAAACCCGCCAGGAACGGCAGCCACAACCCACGCAATTTCGTGAACCGGTTGTCCTGTCCCATGATTAATACCCAAGCCATGCTGTAAACGATGGTCAACAGGAGCCAGACACCCAGGGTGCTGATGACCGCCAGGGGGTAAAGGATTACTGGGCTCTGAGTGAGTACCAGCAGGTCAAGGATGACCTGGATGAACAGCAGCAACCCGAATACCTTCCACCCGGGAACAGCGGGCTTGTCCTTGCCATCCGCCCAGGCGGTCTGGTTAAATGTTGGAAAAAGCATCACAGCCATCCCCAAACCCATCCCGCTGCCGGTCAAAAGCCGCAGGGTATTGTTGGGCACGTACAGGTTGGGAATTTTTGGCAGGATTCCTGGTGATAACTGTTTCAGCAGGTAAAGATACGAATTGGATCCATCGATCCCGAACGCGGCCAGGAAAACACCCAGGAGGGCAAGGATGCTCCAGTGCGGAATCTTCAAATGCTTCCAGCCAATGATCGACTGGAAAACCAACCCGGTCACCGCGCCAAGGTACATTCCGGAGCAGCGGGCGCACAGTGGTAATTGCAAACTCCCGATATGAAAGGACCGTTCGCTGATGCGGTGACAGACTGCATACCCGATGGCATCCGCCTTTCCAAGCAGACCCGGTGGAGTGTTAAAGAACCAGCCGAAAAAAACCAGGACTGCGGCGGCGATGACCAGGTATTTTGATGCAGCCCCAATACGCTTGAGAGTAATGATGGGCATGATTAGCCGATTATATGGTTTTCACACCTGAAATGCAAGCAACTCCCAACATATATAGTCTTACGCCTTGCTGCTAAAACAGTTTCATTTGTTCGGGTGGCTCGATTGGATCCCCACTGAGTTCCTTGTCGAAAACCTCCCGGGTGAGATCGGTCACCCCGGAAAGACTCCGCAAGGTACGAAACTTGACAATCCGCCAACCGTCTGCCAATGCCCTGAGTGCCGGGTCAGCCTCCAGCTTATAAGATAAAAGCCCGGCCCGGCCGCCGGGGAGAACCAGGACACTGCGGTTTCGCGAGAACGGGTTTTGGCGCAGGATTTTACCTGCGACAGCGGAGGCAAGCAGGTAAAACGCATAAACTGTTTCACCTGATTCCTGCCACAGGATGAGTCGATGGGGACTTTCCTGCCGCTGGAATGTGAAGCCCAAGCGGGGTGCCATGGCAGTTAAAGTCCGGGATGCAGTTTCCAGGTCGTCCCGGCGCATTAAAGGAGCATCTTCCGGGCGCAGGCACCAACCGCCATCCTTTTCGATTGCATAGGATGCCAGTACCGCGTGTACCAGACCCAGGGAAGGGGTCAGTAAACCGGGCAGTTCTGCGTTTAGGGTTGTTTCAATGTCGCGCAGGGCCGCACCAGGTTTCTTAAATAAAAATGGGACGATGGAAGTTTCCACGCGATCGGGCAGCGAGTCGGTGGCGGCATTCCAGTTAACCAGCCCCCAAAGGCCCACCTCCGGGTTCCGGCTTTCTGCATGATGGACGAATTCCGGGCTGGTGAGCGCCTCTAGGATGGGGGCATTGATCTGGGCCAGAGCCTCGGGCCTCCAGCGCAGGCTGTGGTCAGCAGCTATGGCGGTCAGGCCGGCAGCGTGTATGTGCAGCAATGAAACCGGCTCGCCGCGTTCCTGCAAGGAGGATGACATGGCCCGGTGAACGGCCTCGGCGTCGATCTTGGGGATTTCCTTGTCTGCATGGGCGAAAGCCCGCCGCTGCCAGAGGACCTGTGCAGGATCATGCCGGGTGCGCAGGGCCAATCCGGTCAGGTCAAAGCCGGATTCGGAGGCTGCCAATAGCACAGCAGAGAGAAAAGCCGTTTCGGGCTCAGGGATGATGGCAAAGAGAGGGGCATTAAGCGGCAGATGCTCGGACAAATGCTTCAGGGCGGTGTAAAGTGCGGCAGCATGCCAGTTCCAATCATAGCGGCGGCGGCGGAGCACCGACTTGAAAGGTGCAGCGGCTTCCCTGCCCCACAACCAGCCGGCCCAAAGTGCGGAGAGTGTCCAAAATGCCTGGTTGGGCCGCGGCATGACCGTGATCACTGTTTCGATGGACATGTCTTTTAAACGAGGGGCAAGGTCGCGCATCGGACCGTCGAACAGGCACAGCCCACCGCCTTCCCCGGGGAAGGATGGCCAATTAACCGCCTCAACAGGTCCTTTCTCTCCGGGCCAAAGATCCAGACTGCGTTCAAGCGAATTCCAGACATTTTTCTCGAGGAAGCGTGTGGGGATGGTCAGTTGCCGTGGTCGCGGGCGATCGGCGGGGTGCGACCAAAGAACATTGGCCTCGTCGCAGGTGGTTAACATCAACGCCAGCATCGCCCGGCGGCGTTCGATGGACAATGAAAGTGTATCCAGCTTGTTGATGAGGGTGATCAGCGCATAGACTGCCCTGGGTAAATAGCACTTAAGCGCCTCCTCCACATACAGGCGGTCGGGATCGTGAGGGATTGCCACGCGCTCGAGGGCACGCGAGCGGTGCAACCCATCCGTGGCTGCAAAACTGGCAGCCTGTGCAAGGTCAGCCTCCGTCGCCGGAAATTCCCCACTCTCGCCACAAGAACAGTGGTAAATTCGCCCGGTTAAAACAGCGCCCTGGTGATCCCAGATGAATGCTTCCGCGGGGTTTTGCCGATGACACTTGGTACATTCAGTCATGTACAGGGATTGAAGATGGGTTTCAAGGCGCTCATCCCCCTTGCGAACTGCCGCCAATTCAGCCAGGGCGGCGTGCAGGTCAGGCAGGGTGGGTGGATTGGCGTCGGTTTCAAAAAGGAATCGCGTCACCGGGTTGTTCACGGCGACCAGCACACGGTACCCGAGCCGGGCCATTTCGAGGTCGGTGCGAGGCGCGGCGCCAAATGGATCCAGCACCCAGGCGCTTGGTCTGAAATCCCGCACCAGGAAACCCGTTGCCATCCCGTCAGCGGCAGGAGGCAGGTAACGTGCCAGCGGACCGGGATTGGATGGTTCATCCCCCGGGAGATAGGCGAATTCATCCATCAAGGGTAAGTATAAAGGTTTGAGGGAAAAATGCAATCCTGAAAACAGAACCTGCAGTAAAAGTTGAGAATGGATTTGAATTCAGGATGATCGATCATCCTTCGAGGAAGACTGCCAGGCAGTCAGGAGGCTTATTATTAAACATCAAAAATCGGGCAACTTTATTCAAGTAATAGGATTTGGATCTCATGCGGGGCGAGAACGGCGGGCAAGCCCTTGGACGTTGTCAGCAACACCTGACCGAGGCCGCCCGGCATTCGGAAATTTCTGGTCCGGGCGCTGAAATTCATTGCCACCAGCACGGATTGGTCTTCTGTTCGCCGCAGGAATGCCAGCACCCCGGGGGACGTTTCAACCGGGATGAAATCACCCTGGCGAAGGGCGGGGATTTTCTTCCGCAGGGCGATTAGTTTTTTGGTGAAGTTGAAAAGGGAGCTGGCATCAGCCTGCTGGGAGGTGACATTGCGGTCAAGGAAATCCGGGTGCAGCGGTAGCCAGGGTCTGCCTGCCGAAAACCCGGCATGCAGCGCGTCGCTCCACTGCATAGGTGCACGGCAGCCATCCCGGCCTTTGTAAATTGGCCAGTATTTCTTGCCGGGCGGGTCAAGGATTTCACGCCGACGAAGATGGATATCGCGCATCCCGATTTCTTCCCCATAGTACATGAAGGGAGTCCCGCGCAATGTCAGCAGGAGGGTCATGGCAATAAAAGGTTGGGAATCATTCTCGCCCTTTGCATAACGGCTGGCTGTGCGCGGCAGGTCGTGGTTGCTCATGACCGTGGTCGGCCAAACGTCTGCGTCCTTGAATGTTTTCTCACGTTTGATAACCTTGTTCATGACCCAGTTTGAATTCCAGGG
>Ga0315297_10002851_pt1 | contig 11027 bp, 7 predicted proteins | sample YL17G15_0_MG_FD_203628 | JGI IMG/M metagenome (GOLD analysis project Ga0315297, IMG submission 203628) | Sediment microbial communities from Yellowstone Lake, YNP, Wyoming, USA - YL17G15_0 | ecosystem: Environmental > Aquatic > Freshwater > Lake > Sediment | place: USA: Wyoming | collected...
ATGCCCAGCGTCACGCGGCAGAGGCTGTGGTGCTTGGCGATGGGAACGTTGATAATCTTGTCCGCTTCGACGAACTCCTGGATGACGTCCCATTCCTTGAGCCACTCGCCCTTGATCGCCATCTTTTTGACGTGGCGCGGGTTGATGAACGGCACGTCCGCTCCCGCCTCTTTGGCCGCGGCCTGGATGCCCGACCGAGCATAGCAGCGTTGCGCCTGGTTGGTCGTGTTGTCCATGACGATGACCTTCTTCGCCCCGGCGTTGAGGCTCATCTCAACGAGCGCCTTCACGATTTCGGGATTCGTGCAGGCGGCCATTTCCGGCGTCCGGTCCCAGCCGATGTTGGGTTTGATCATGACCACCTCGCCCTTCGCCACGAACTTGTTCATTCCGCCAAGTGCGGCGATGGCTTCCCTGGTGATCTTGGCCGGTGAATCTCCTTGAACAAAGGCTAGGTCCGGTGTCCCGGCCGCTTTCGGTGCCTGGGCCATGAGTTTTGGCCCGAGGCCAGCGATCAGGCTTCCGAGAGCCATATCTTTTATAAAATCTCTTCGGTCCATTCCTTCATCCTTTTCCGAGCGATCGCATATAGGCCAGAATGCCTTCATAAATTCCTCGGGCGGCGTGCTGGCGGTAGACCTCGCTTTTCAGCCTCTGCGCTTCCTTGGCATTGGAAAGGTGCGAGACTTCCACCAGGACCGAGGGCATCTCGCAGCCGATGAGGGTCCAGAACGGCCCTCCTCTCGTGCCCAGGTTTTTGATGTCCGAGTACTGTTGGGAGAGGTATTTTACCAGATTCTGCTGGATTTGTTCAGCCGCTTCCTTCGACTCGATGATCTTGCTATTCTGGACGATCTTCCGAATGATCTTGTCCATCTCGCTGATGGTCTTGGTCGTCGTGGCGTTCTCCCGGGCAGCGGTCTCGTTGACGCTCGGGTCGGAGCTGAAATTGAGGTAGAAGCTTTCGATCCCGCGGCGGCGCTTGTCCGGGAAGGCATTGATGTGGACCGAAATGAAGAGGTCGGCCTTCTTCTGGCTGGCGACCACGGTCCTGTTCTCGAGCGGGACATAGATGTCGGTCTCCCGGGTCAGGATCACGTTGAGCTTGGTCTTGGCCTTGAGAAGCTCTTTGAGGCGAAGCGAGATGTCCAGAGTCAGATCCTTTTCCTTGAGCCCGGACGCGTCGAGGCAGCCCGGGTCGCGTCCGCCGTGGCCCGGGTCGATGACGACCGTCTTGATGCCGAGCCCGAGCAGGCGGGCCATGCTGTAGCCGGACTTGGCCGGCTGCGGCGGTTGGGGATTTTTCGCTCCGGCCGGACCCTTCTCTTGCGGGTAGATGTCAATGACGATCCGGAACGGGTCGAAGACGTGATAAACTTGGTAGCGCCGGACGCGGGAGAAATCCACCCGGGCGGTCACGCGGACGGTGTTCGGCGATTTCTGGACGATGCGGACGAGGTTGATGTAGTCGCAATCGGACGGGATCGCTTCTTCGTGGACGATCGGATTCAGCCGCGCCTGGAAGATATCGACATAAATCTCGCCGGGGTCGCGGCTCTCCACGGGTGCATATTCCCGGAGCGTGCCGACGTCGACGACGATCCGGGTGAAGTTCGGGTGGGTGAAGTGGCGGAGGTTATAGACCTCGGCGAGAGAGGGTTGATCGGCCGGGAGAAGACCGAAGCTAAATAAGAAAATCCCGAAGAGAGGAAGGCGGCCGATGGCGGTTCTTGTCATGGCGAGGCGCTTTGGGCTGTGGCCTTTTCCACCATGGCTTCTTGTCGCTTGTTCTCGACGCAATTCCTCTTAATTATATAAAACCTATAAAATAAATCAAATATAGACCTCAAGCGCCGAACTTTTTGAGCTTGCCGGCGTGGGCGAGCATGAGCGGCATGGCGAAGATCGACCGGAACCGGCCGAGCAGGCCCTGGACGCACTCGCGTTCGGTGAAGACGCCGATCTCGTCCGGGAGCGCTGTCGGCGAGACGAGCAGGAACGGGTTGGGATGGAATGAATGGCCTTTCATGAGCGACGGCGTTGAATGGTCGGACGTGATCACAAGGACATCGGGTTTCAAGGCGTCGAGCCGGGGGATGAAGGCGTCGATCTCTTCGATGGCCCGGACCTTGGCTTCGAAATTGCCGTCCTCGCCGGCTGCGTCCGTCTTTTTGAAGTGGATATAGAAGAAGTCATGCTCTTTGTAATGGGCTTCGAGGGTGTCGAAGAGGTCTTTTGTCTCCGGCCCGACATCGTAGGTCGTCATCCCGATGAGCTTGGCCAGGCCTTTATACATCGGGTAGTTGGCGATGGTCGCGGGCTTGAGTTTGTAGAGATCCTGCATTTGCGGTATGGAGGGCGGGACCGAGAAGCCGCGCAAAAGGGCGGCGTTGGCCACGGTCTCATTCTTGAGGATCTTTACGACGTCATCCAGGAACCGGTTGATGACCTCGGCGGCCTTGGCGGCCTCTGGGGCGAGGGGCTTCGTCGGGACGGGCGGTTTGTGGTCTTTTTGGGGGTCCGCATCCGTCAGGGCGTCGGCGAGGCCGGCCGTCCTGAACCGGGCGACAAAGCGGTGCTCTTTTCCCGGAAAGAGTGTCGTCTCCGGGTCCCTTTGCCCGGCGAGCGTTTTGTTCAGGATGCCGCAGAGCCGCTCGCATTCGCTCGTCGGGATCCGGCCGGCTCGGCGGTCGACGATGAGCCCGTTTTTCAGCGTGGCGAAATTGCCGCGCGCGACAAGGTCGCCCTGCCGGACCTCGACGTCCGAGCCGAGCGCTTCGAGGATGCCGCGGCCAAGTTGATGTTTGATAGGATCGTAGCCGAAGAGTGCGAGGTGGGCCGGGCCGCTGCCTGGCGTAATGCCCATAAAGACGGGGTCGGACAGGCCGCAGCAGCCTTTCATGGCCAGCCGGTCAAGGTTATGCGTCTGGGCCGTCTCGAGCTCGGTCTTTCCCTGGACGGGCAGCCCGCCCAGGCCGTCAATGACGAGCAGGACGATCTTCGAGTCCGTCTGGACCGATAATTCTTTGGCCAGGTCTTCCCAGTTCATAGCGGATTAACTATAGAAGAACCCGTCCTGCCTGTCAATTTAAAGGTAGGGGACCGGAGAATTTGGGTCATGTCTCCGAATTCGGCACCCGTCTGTAAATTCAAGACCGGAAGAAATAACGTAATTCATGAATAATTCAGGCTAAAAAGCTTTAGGGCGCTAGGGGTGCGTCCGCGAACAGGACCCCCAAAAATAGCGGAGCGCTTGCTCCCTCGGCCCTTGTTAGCAATGCGCGGCTCTGATAAAATCACGGCATGAACAAAGTCCTCGTCCTCGATTTCGGGTCGCAGTACACGCAGCTCATCGCCCGAAAGATCCGCGAGCTCGGCGTTTACTCGGAGATCCGGCCCTTCAACACGCCCGTTTCTCGGCTCAAAAAAGAGCGTCCGCAAGCGCTCGTCCTTTCCGGCGGTCCGCAGAGCGTCTATGAAAAAGACGCGCCCCTTCCCTCTCAAGAAATTTTCGAATTGGGCATTCCGGTCCTCGGGATCTGCTATGGGTTGCAGCTCACGGCCCATCTTCTCGGAGGCGACGTCAAGCCCTCCTCAAAGCGCGAATACGGCTTTGCCTCGCTGAGAGTCCTTGATAGGCGCGGGTTGCTCTCCGGCGTCAAGGATCGGGAGCAGGTCTGGATGAGCCACGGCGACCGGTTGGAAAAAGTCCCGGCCGGATTCTCGATCACCGGCCGGACGGCAAACACACGGGCGGCCGTCATCGAGAACATCGACCGGCATTTTTATGGTGTCCAGTTCCACCCTGAGGTCATTCACACCAAGGAAGGGAAAAAGATCCTCGGCAATTTCCTCTTCAAGCTCGCCGGCCTCAGCCCCGACTGGAGCATGGGCTCGTTCATCGAGCGCAAGGTCGAAGAGATCCGACGCACGGTCGGAAACCGCGGAAAGGTCGTCTGCGGATTGAGCGGCGGCGTGGATTCCCTCGTCACCTCGCTTATCATCCATAAAGCCATCGGCAAACGTCTGACTTGCATCTTCGTCGATAACGGCCTGCTCCGCAAAGGCCAGTATCATGACCTCATGGATAAATTCCGGAAGAGGTTGTCGCTCAACGTGGACGGCGTGGACGCCGCGGACGAGTTCGTCGCGGCGCTCCGGGGTATAATTTCGCCCGAGCGCAAAAGAAAGATCATCGGCGGGCTGTTCATTAAAATATTCGACCGCGAGTCGAGGAAGAGCGGCGGCGCGGAGTACCTGGCCCAGGGCACGATCTATCCCGACGTCATCGAAAGCAACCCGGTCAAAGGTCCGTCCTCGACGATCAAGTCGCACCATAACGTGGGCGGGCTTCCCAAGAACCTCAAGTTCAGGCTCGTCGAGCCGCTTAGGGAGCTTTTCAAGGACGAAGTGCGGGCGCTGGCCCTTGAGCTCGGCATCGACAAGGACTTCGTATATCAGCATCCCTTTCCCGGGCCTGGCTTGGCCGTCAGGATCGTCGGCGAAGTCAATAAAGAAAGCCTCGAAATCCTCCGCGATACAGACGAGATCGTCATCGAGGAAGTGCGAAAGGCCGGCGTTCACAATAAGTTATGGCAGGCCTTCGCGGTCCTCCTTCCGGTCAAGTCCGTGGGAGTGATGGGCGATCGGAGGACGTACCAGCGGGTCGCCGTCGTTCGCCTCGTCCAGAGCGTGGACGGCATGACAGCCAACTGGTTCCCCGCGACTCCCGCTCTCCTGGCCCGGATCTCGACCCGGATCGTCAACGAGGTCAAAGGCGTCAACCGCGTCGTGTACGACGTGACGACCAAGCCGCCGGGAACGATTGAGTGGGAGTAAGATGTCGCAGAGATTCATCCACCTCCACAACCACTCCGAGTACAGCATCCTGGACGGCGCCGTCCGCATCGCCGACTTGGCGGACGCCGCCTTTCAAAATAAAATGCCCGCTGTGGCCCTGACCGACCACGGCAACATCTTCGGCGCCGTCAGTTTTTTCAAGGCCGCCATGGCCAAAGGGATCAAGCCCATCCTCGGCTGTGAGGTCTATGTCGCGCCCAAAAGCCGGCTCGAGAAGCAGGCCGGCGATAGAGAGCGGGTCCACTTCCATCTCGTCCTCCTCGTCAAGGATGAAAAAGGTTACCGCAACCTCTGCCGCCTGATCACTAAGGCCTATCTCGAAGGGTTCTATTACCGCCCGCGCATCGATAAAGAGATCCTGTCCCAATACAGCGAGGGATTGGTCGGGCTGTCGAGCTGCCTCAAGGGCGAAGTGTCGTTCCTTCTGGGAAAAGGTCTGGAGGATGACGCGGAAAACGTGGCCGCGGCCTATGCCGACATCTTCGGAAAAGGAAATTTCTACATCGAGCTTCAGGACCACGACCTCGAGCCCCAGAAGGAGGTCAATCCGAAGCTTGCCCGCCTGGCGCGGAAGCTCGGGCTTCCGCTCGTGGCCACGAACGACGTCCACTACCGCCATAAAGATGATTCCGAAAGCCATGACGTGCTCCTCTGCATCCAGACGAACAAGAAACTGAGCGATCAGGACCGGATCCGCTTCAGCACGACGGAGTTTTACTTCAAGACGGGCGAGGAGATGGCGGCCCTTTTCCACGAAGTCCCCGAGGCGCTCGAAAATACGGCCCACATCGCCGCCCAGTGCAACTTCACGTTCCCGACGGGCGAATATTTCCTGCCCCAGTTCAAACCGCCCGACGGAAAACCGCTCCAGGAGTATTTCGAAGAGGTCGCTCGACAGGGCTTCCAAGAACGGATGCAATCCTTGGCCGAGAAAAGGGAGAAAGGTCTGCTCGGCCATCCCCTCGAGGAATACGAAGAGCGGCTGGAGAGGGAGATCAAGCTCATCGAGAAAATGAAGTTCGAGGGATACTTCCTCATCGTCTGGGACCTGATCCGTGCGGCGCGTTCCAAGGAGATCCCGGTCGGGCCAGGACGAGGGTCGGCGGCGGGGAGCCTTCTCGCCTACAGCTTGGGTATCACGGACATCGACCCGATCGAATACGACCTCCTTTTCGAGCGCTTCCTGAACCCGGAGCGCATCAGCCTGCCCGATATCGACATCGATTTTTGCGGGAGGCGGCGCGAAGAGGTCATCAAGTACGTCACCGAAAAATACGGCCAGGAGAACGTCTGCCAGATCATCACCTTCGGGACGATGGCCGCTCGCGCCGCAATCCGGGACGTCGGCCGCGTCCTCGAAGTGCCTCTCCCCGAGGTCGATCGCATCGCGAAAATGATTCCGTTCGGACCCGACATCACGATCGAGAAAGCGCTCGAGTCGATCGGTCCCCTTAAAGAGCTGCGCGACAAGGACCAGAAAATCGCTCATCTCCTGACGATCGCCCAGAAAGTCGAGGGCCAGGTCCGCCACCCTTCGATCCACGCCGCGGGCATCGTCATCACGCCCAAGCCGCTGATCGAGTTCCTGCCTTTGTATCAATCGGTCAAGGGAGAAATCACGACCCAGTTCGAGATGGGAGACGTTGAGGCCATCGGCCTGCTCAAGATGGACCTCCTGGGGCTGCGCAACCTGACCGTCATCCAGGACGCGCTTGATCTTATCAAAAAAGACTTCGGCATCGACATCGACATGAAAGGCCTTCCGCTCGATGATGCGAAGACCTTCAACCTATTCCAGGCGGGCAACACCGACGGCGTCTTCCAGTTCGAGAGCCGGGGGATGAAGGAACTGCTCCGGAGCTACAAGCCGGACGAGTTCCGCGACCTCGTTGCCTTGAACGCCCTCTACCGGCCCGGCCCGCTCAAGAGCGGTATGACGGCCGAGTTCGTCAAGCGCAAGCACCATCCCGACCAGATCATCTACGAGATCCCGGAGCTCGAGCCCATTCTTCGGGAGACGCGTGCGATCATCGTCTATCAAGAGCAGGTCATGCGGATCGCGACCGAACTGGCGGGCTTCACTCTGGCCGAGGCTGACATGCTGCGCAAGGCCATGGGTAAGAAAGTCGGGGAGATCATGCGGGCCCAGAAGGAGAATTTCCTCAAGGGCACCCGCAAGAAGGGGATCATCAGCTTGGACAAGGCCAAGAAGCTCTTCGAAAACATCAAGAATTTTGCCGAGTACGGGTTTAACAAATCCCACAGCGCGGCGTACGCGGCCCTCGCCTACCAGACCGCCTACCTCAAGGCCCATTATCCCCACCATTTCATGGCGGCCCTGCTCACGTCCGAAGCCGAGCGGGGAGGGACGAGCCAAGTCCAGAAATACATCAACGAATGCCAGGAGATGGGAATCGCCGTTCTTCCTCCCGACATCAACGAGAGCGATTTCAATTTCACGGTGTCCAAGGACGTGGTCCGCTTCGGCCTCGCGGCCGTCAAGAACGTCGGCGAGACGGCGGCCAAGGAGCTCATCAAGATCCGTAAGGAACACGGGAAGTTCGTCTCGCCGTTTGACGTTTGCAGCCATGCCGACAGCCGCGTCATCAACCGGAAAGTGCTGGAAAGCCTGATCAAGGCCGGGGCGTTTAATTCCCTGGGCTGGCCGCGGTCCCAGTGCTTTCACCTGGTCGACAGGATGATCGAGTTTTCGCACGAAGTCCAGAAGGCAAAAACAGCCAGGCAGAATCTGCTCTTCGGCGGCGACCATGTTGAGCCCCCCGAGATCCCCGCCGAAGTCAAGAACATGTGCGAGTGGGACGAGTCGCTGATGCTTTCGTACGAGAAGGACGCCCTGGGCTTTTACATCACCGGCCATCCCCTGGCCCAGTTCAAGAATCTTCATCGGCTGATCTCGCACACGGTGAGCGAGCTCGACGACGAGAAGGATTTCAACAGCGAGGTGCGCCTGGCCGGCATCATCACGATGTTCAAGGCCATCAAGACGAAAAAGGACGAGCGCATGGCCTCCTTTTATTTAGAGGATATGAGCGGGCGCGTCGAAGTCGTTGCCTTCCCGGACGCCTTCCGGAAGAATTATGAGTTCCTCCACGAGGACCGGCTCGTCTGGCTCAAAGGGAAATTCCTGGGCGAGGGCGACAGCCGCAAGGTCCATCTGACGCACGTCATGCCCCTGACCGAGGCGTTCCAGAAACAGGCCAAGCGGATGGTCGTCCGCATCTTCGTCCCCGGGCTGGAAGAGACGCTCCTCGACGAATTGAAGAATATCCTGGACAAGAACGCTGGCGAATGCCCCGTTTATTTCGAACTCGAGACGCCTCACGCTTACCGGGTGGTCATGCAGTCCGCCGAGGTCAAAGGCGTGCTCCCGTCCGACGAGCTGACGAAGACGATTGAGAGTTTGCTCGGCGAAGATTCGGTGGAGATGGAGTATTAAGCTCGGGGAGGAGACTCGCTCCCGGCGGAGATCTTGACTTTAAATTTGTAGTTCTCTTCCTTTTCGCCAAGCTTAGCGTAGGATTGCGTATGCGTCACGGCTTGTCATTCTTTGCTAATCTGAATTATTCCTGAATTACATTATCTCTCCCGGTCGTGAATTTGCAGACGGACGCCGAATTCGGGGACATGACCCAAATTCTCCGGAATTTGGGATCGTGTCCCCCTCGTCTTGAATTCGGCGCCATCTGCGAATCCTCTTCTCGAGGAAACGACGAAATTTATGAATAATTCAGGTTAATTAGGGAAGAAAGAAATTCATTCTTGAAGAAAGCCAAATCTTAGGATACATTTAAGACGAGATTATTTTTCGGAAAGACCATGGCTTATAAAGTGATCGCAGCTGATAGCTCGCCGTCCCTGCAAAAAGCGGTGGAGCTCGCTCTGCCGGCGCCGGAGTTTACGATCTTTCCTTTCAGCGACGGCCTGGAGGCCATCAACGCGATCGCAGGCCTTCGGCCCGACGCCATCCTCGCCGGCCTTTCTCTCCCGACCAAGGACGGATACGAAGTGGCCGGTTTTGCCAGGTCGCAAGAGGGCGGACGGCAGATTGCCCTGTTCTTTGTCCGCGGGGCGTTCGAGCCGTTGGATCTGCGGAAGGTATCCGAGGTCGATCACGACGGGATCATTGTCAAGCCCTTTGATGGCGAGTCGCTGGCCGACCTTGTCCGGGAAGCGATCGACAGGAAGAAGGAACTGCCCTCGCTTCCCGAGGAGCCGGTTGTGGAAGAGGTTGTCGAGCCCGAGAAGCCGCCGGAGAGCGTCCCTGCAGCTGGGCCCGCCGTATTGGGATATCCGGGCGAACTCGAGGAAAAGATTCGAGCCATTGTCCGGGAGGAGATCCGCAACAACCGTGGCGAGCTGGAACAATTGGCCAGCGAGGTCGTTTCCGCCGAGTTCAAGAAGATGCTCGTTGAGGAGCTCAAGGGCATCGATACGAGAAAGATATAAGGAGGGGGTCAAAGCTTCGCGTCTGACAAAAATGTCAGAGGGGGAGGTTTGGCCCCCGTTTAAAAGATGAAGTTCGAGATCCACCGGCTCACGACGTGTTCTTCGACGAACGACGTCGCCAAAGAGCTTGTCCGGCAGGGCGCGCCCGAGGGAACGGTCGTTGTTTCCGAAGAGCAAACGGCGGGGCGGGGGACGAAAGGACGAACTTGGCATTCAGCCTGCGGAAAAGGCCTCTATGTCTCTTTGGTCCTCCGCCCGGAGACGCCGGAGATCACGCTTTTGCCTTTGGCCGCGGGCCTAGCGGTCCAAGAAGCCTTGGAGAGAACAGAGAGCCTTTCGGCGCGGCTCCGCTGGCCGAATGATATTGTGTGGGGAGGGAAGAAGCTGGGCGGGATCCTCTGCGAAAGCGGATTTTTGGGAAACCGCTCCGATTATGTTATTCTGGGCATAGGCTTGAACGTCAGCCACGAAGAAGGCGATTTTCCGGAGGGCCTTCGTTCCATCGCAGTCTCGATGAGAATGGCGATCCGTGGGGAGGTTGACGTTGAATCGCTTTTACGGCATCTCCTGAGGGGCGTCGAACGCTGGTATGAGATCTTTACCCGGGGCGAATGCGGGCGCATCAAGAGTGCTTTTGAAAGACATTCGGCTTTCCGGAATGGCGATCCGGTGATCGTGATGACAAACGACAAGCCTGTTCAAGGCGTTTATCAGGGCATTGACATCTCCGGGGCCCTGCTCATCGAGGATAACACGGGGCTTCGGCGCTTCACGAGCGCGGAGATCATGAACGTTATTTAAAAAAAAGGAGAACGACCATGCTGCTTGCGCTTGACATCGGCAACACGACGGTCGCCATCGGCCTTTTTAAGGATAAGAAATTGGCCCATCATTGGAAGATCCGCTCGGACCGGGACAAGACTTGCGATGAGTACGGCATCGTCCTCCGGAATCTTTTTTCTTTCGCGGGCCTGGACGCCGCGGCCGTCAAGACCGTGATCATTTCGAGCGTGGTCCCTCCCCTCACGCCGATCTTTCAGACGTTGAGCCACGACCTCTTTCACGTCAAAGCGCTCGTCGTCGGACCCGGGCTGCACACCGGGATGCCGATTCTCTACGAAGCCCCGCTCGAAGTTGGAGCTGACCGCGTTGTCGCCGCCATAGCCGCCTTCGAAAAATTCGGCGGCCCATGCATTATCGTCGATTTCGGGACCGCCACCACGTTTGACGCAGTCTCGGCTAAGGGCGAATATTTGGGCGGGGCGATCGCGCCGGGCGTCCAGATTTCCGCAGAAGCCCTGTACCTCAAGACGGCCAAGCTGCCCCGCATCGAGGTCAAAAAACCGGCCAAGGCCATCGGGAAGACGACCGTGGCCAGCATGCAGTCGGGGCTCTACTTCGGCTATGTCGGCCTTGTTGACAATGTCATCAGCGAGATCCGAAAGGAGTTGGGCGAGGATGCCAGAGTCATCGCCACCGGAGGGTTTGGCGAGCAGATCGGCGCCGAGGTCAAGGCTATCTCCTCGTATGAACCTCACCTCGTCCTCGAAGGCCTCAGGTTCATTTACGAAAGGAATAGGTCATGAATCTCTCTCCCCTGATAGGAGAAGAGCGGGGTGAAGTTGCATATCATTATGCGCTTCGCCCCTTCATTCCCTCCTATGGAGGGGAGGGGAAAAAAGGCAAGAATGCTGGACGAT
>Ga0315297_10002854_pt1 | contig 11020 bp, 15 predicted proteins | sample YL17G15_0_MG_FD_203628 | JGI IMG/M metagenome (GOLD analysis project Ga0315297, IMG submission 203628) | Sediment microbial communities from Yellowstone Lake, YNP, Wyoming, USA - YL17G15_0 | ecosystem: Environmental > Aquatic > Freshwater > Lake > Sediment | place: USA: Wyoming | collected...
AGTGTCTTCAGATGTTGGAAAATTCTTTTCTTGATTTTCAGATATTTTTTTAGACTTGATTATTCCGTGCTCCAATAGATATTGTAAGGAATTTGCTATCTCAGAGTCAGAAACCTTGTTATCCGACCAGAATCCAAATACATCTTTTATGTAGTTTGGAATTTTTGACTCGTTTTTATTTTTATCAGTTGGTAACGATGTTGGTTGTTTTATGATTATTATTTTTTGATCAATCAAATTCTCTATGCCTAAAATGACATCCTTGTCTGTAATTGATCCTTCATGAAACCACTTTGCATTATTTTTGAACCATGATGGAAAGACATTATTGCTTTGAGCAGATGCTGTGCTAATTGAAACGGTGAATATTGTGATAATAAGTATAGAAACTATGATGGTTTTTTTCAATGATTATTTTTTCTTTCAATAAATTTAAGGTTTTAAAAAATCAAAAAGAGTCAATGAGTTGTTCCCTGTCAATGCTTTTGCGACATAATTAGACATTGAAATTTATATTAGATTACTTGAAATACAACAAATTGGCAAGATCACGATATTGGAAGATAACTCCTGATGAAATGATAAAGTTTGTCTATAATGAAGAGAAATTACTAAATTGGGAAATAAAATGTGTTAGAGAGCCAGAGGTAGAAGCAATATTCATTGGCCTTTTCATGTATAGAAATGGCACACCATATGACTATGAGTCAGTTAAAGGGATTACCTATTACTATAACAACATTAAAAGAAGTGAGTTGCCATCAATCACAAGTTTCCTTCAAGAAAAATTTGGTGGGAAAGAAATGGAAAAGGGTGAAAGAATTTTCCTTAAAGGTTCAAGAGAGATTTATTCAGCAAAAGACATTGCATCATTAGCTAAAAGTATGGAACAGAATTTTAAAACCAAGGCCATCATATCCCTAGAATTCCAAGATTTGAGTCAAGAGGAACTCAAAAATGCAGGATTGCCAGAATCAAAATTATTGCCAATTCCAGGCAAATAGATATAGTTTAAGAGAGAATAGATTTTAGATGTCATCAATTGAAGGTTTCAATCAACATCTACAAGAATTAAGGAAACGTTTTTTGAGAATAATTTTAGTGGTAGGTGCAATTTTTGTATTTGTCATTTCATGTCATTTAAATCCGATTGATATTGCAGGTGTTCAACTGTACTATCCCACATTAGATCCGGTGAATAACGTTGCAGCGCAGATTACAAATTACATGAAAAATGATTTAGTGCCGGAAGGAGTTCAACTAATACAAACACAGCCAGGACAAGCTCTCTTTGCTCAAATTTATGTTGCAGCGCTTGTTGCAATAGGGATTGGAATGCCAGTGATAATCAAAGAGTTTGTATGTTTCATAAAACCTGGATTGAAAGAAAGGGAGATTAAGGTCACTCGGAGTATCGCCCTTCCAGCATTAGGATTATTCATTATAGGTTGCATCTTTTCATATTTTTTAATAATTCCCTACATGTTAGAATTTCTTTACAGTTATGGAGATGCATCCGGGTTGATTACGTTTCTCAATATTATGGATTTTATTACATTTGTTTTACAATATATGCTTGCATTTGGTTTGTCATTTCAGCTTCCAATGATAATGTATACGGTTTCAATGTCAGGATTAGTCGATGGTAAGTTTTGGAGAAAAAATATAAGATATGCAATACTAGGGATGGTAATTTTTGGTGCAATAGTTACTCCAGACGGAAGTGGAATTACAATGTGGTTTATTGCAATTCCAATGATGGCACTATATCTTGGAGGAATGTTAGTAATTGAGCACAAAAAACGTAAAAAGATTTAAATCTTAAATCGAAGACAATGATGTAGATGGCTGCGATTGGAATTCAAGAAATAGTGATAATTCTGATTGTAGCCGGTGTGTTTATTTTTGGAGCAAAAAAAATTCCAGAATTAGCAAGAACCATCGGCAAAGCCAAATTTGAAATGGAAAAAGGAAGGCTTGAGGGAGAAAAAGAGCTTAAGGATCTTAAAAATAAAGAAACAAAATCAGACTAGTTTTCTACAAATACAGCAAAAGCATCAATAATTTTTGAATATTCTTCAAGTAGATTAATTCTACTAAGAAAATTAATTATCCATGTCATGTTTTTTAGTTTCCAATCCACTTCTATGGTCATTTTAGTTCCTTGCGGAATACAATCAAATCTTTTCGTGATATGAGTACCTTTTGCATCTCCCCCAATAACAAAAATTTCGTGCAATATTGGTTCATTAATTACATGTTTTACCATCATCACTAATTCACGCCCTCCAATTCTCAAATGTTCTTCTACAACTGATGTGTTTCCTCGAATTGAAATTACTCTAATTGATGGATAATATTGTGGAAGAATTGTTTGAAAGTTAGCATAGTTTGTAGATATTTCAAAGACTTTATTTCTATCAGATTTTATAATTTTTTCAAAAACAAACTTTGGCAAATATAATCTAGAAGGTACCCCAACGAGGGTATAAACTGTGCTCAATGTCAAATTGATCCAAACACTTTCCGACACCGTGATTTACAATATCATCAATGGTTTTTGGTTTGGTATAAAATTCAGTAACTGGTGGTAAAATTACAACCCCCAATCTAGACAGTTTAAGCATATTTTCAAGATGGATTGCAGATAGTGGAGTTTCCCTCACCATCAGAATCAATTTTCGTGATTCTTTAATTGTAACACCTGCAGCTCTTGCTACCAGAGTGTCATCATAACCATTTGCAATAGCTGAAAGAGTCTTCATGCTACATGGTGCAACTATCATCCCATCAACCTTGTGGGTTCCACTAGAAACACTAGCAGCCATATTTTTTTCGTCGGAGGTATTTGTTGCAAGCGATTTGACATAATCAAGTTGAAATTCAGTTTCCATTGAAATACATTTTGTAGCCCATTCAGACATTATTAGATGAGTCTCGATACCGGATTTTTTAAGAACTTCTAACAAACGAATTCCATAGATAACACCAGTGCTACCAGTAATTCCAATAATCAATCTCATAATTAGTTATCAGAGTTTAGACTATTTTATCCATTAGATTGAATATGGAATTTGGCACTAGTTAGTTAATTTCGTTCATCATTCGTGCTCAGATCAAATTCATGCTGAGTTTTTCTTCTTTTAAGCCACAAAGAAAATCCTCCCACCGTCATCGCAGACATCAAAATTACTCCAGTCATCTGTAATTCAAGAGAATACAACAACAAGTCCACTTGGAGGTATTAGCAGAAAAGTATTGTGAATATAGAATCGATCCAGATGATTGAAAATTAGCTATATTAGATCCTGTTTTCTAGTCAAGATGTGATCAAAGCTTCTGACATAAAGAAGATCGTAGCAGACTATTCTGATATCAGAATAGGAGTAATGGGAAGCCATTCAGCATTGGAGGTAATGGATGGAGCAAAAGACGAAAATTTTCATACTGTGGTTTACTGCCAAAAAGGAAGAGATGAGCCATATCGGAGATTTGGAAGGATAGCAGACGAAATAGTGGTTTTAAACAAATTCAAAGATATGGCATTGCCAAAAATTCAAAAAAATTTGAGGGATACAAATACCATTGTTATTCCCCATAGATCATTTACGGCATATCTAGGATACGAGAATTTAGAAAATTCATTCAAAGTACCAATATTTGGGAATAGAAGATTATTCCGTGCAGAAGAAAGAACGGCTAAACGAAATCAATATTTTTTATTAGAAAAAGCAAAGATAAAATTTCCAAAGTTGTTCAGAGATCCAAAAAGTATCAATAAACCATGTATTGTTAAAGTTCAAGAAATGAAAAGACCGCTAGAGCGCGCTTTCTTTACTGTGTCCTCTTACAAAGACTATAAGGAGAAATCAGAGGAGAAAATAAAAAAAGGGTTAATTTCCAGAAAGGATTTGGAGAGATCCAGTATCGAAGAACTGGCAATTGGGACATACATGAATTTTAATTTCTTTCATACGCCAATTTCAAAACAAGTTGATTTTATAGGAATAGAGAGAAGATTACAAACCAACGTTCATGATTTTAATGCCCTTCCCGCAAAACAACAATTGGAAATAGACATTGATCTACAAAATATTGAAGTTGGGCACACCCCAGCAAGTATTAGAGAATCACTTCTTGAAAAAGTAATTAAAATGGGAGATAAATTTGCAGCGGCAGTAAAAAAGGAATACTCACCAGGAATTATAGGTCCATTTTCGCTTCAAAGTGTCATCACAAAAGATTTAGAATTGATAGTATATGATGTATCACTAAGAGTGCCAGGAAATCCAATTGTAGCAACTACTAGTCCATATACAAAATATCAATATGGTCAAACTTTTGGTGTTGGTAGAAGAATCGCCATGGAGATAAGACGCGCTCAGGAAGAAGACCGTCTAGACGAGATAGTAACATAGAATCATTTTAAATAGAAAACTACACCAAATGGTTTTTTTATAATTTTAATCAAATTATCTAATTGAATAATTTTATTGTCAGATGTAGAATATGTAACAGTAAAATCACCATACCAGATAATGGCCCATGCACAGATTTAGAATATCTCACGTATATCAATGGATACAAAATAAAATGTAAGTGTGAGGAAAATGATTGGGAGTTACTTTCCTAGTTCAATCACATAATGTTGATATTTATAAAATGAAAAGGCGTAACCCTCAATTGCAGAACACAGAGAGATTTCCTCTCATGGTCAGGACGTTAAACGCCTGATTGCCTTTTTCGTTCTGCAGGGCTACGCTGACTAATCGTTATATTTTGCAAATAACGACATCAGTTAGTATAAGACATAACACTATTTAAAACTTTATAGTAAAAATTACAATAAATATACATTTATTATATAAATTTTAATTACATATACAAAACTGAATCAGATTACAACTAATTCTCAAAGTAATTTTTCAAACAAATTTTAATTATGAAATTAAGAGTGTAAAACTAGAGAGCATTATTTTATTAAAAAGTCTATATTGTATCATAAATAGGATCCAATAAAAATTATCATCGATTTAATAGCTAAATAGTTCTATAAAATACAAAATAAAATTTTAGGTCAAATATAAAATTCAGGATTTTATTACAAAAACATATTTGATTGATGAGGTATTACATAGATGTTAATTGGCTAGATTGGGAAATAAATTGAATACCTAACGGTTCGTTTCAAATAATTAAACGGTTTTTATTTGAAATAGAATTGCTGGATGCCAGTTAACATAAAATACAAACTCTTTATTGTAGGTTTTTGATTAAAAATACGATTGTCAAGAACGATATACATCCGCGAAATAATCACAATACTAAAAGAACCAAAACTGTGCCCCACATGTAAAAAAGAGGACAAATTAGAAAAAAATGTGGTCTTTGAAAGAAGATCAAATGGTCAGACACTCTTGTGTACGCGTTGTGAAGCATTGACAGTAATTACAAATTACAATCTAAAAGAGGTTGATTTGTATGCTGCAAAAGATCACCAAGTAATGCTAAAAGAACCGCATCTCATACGAAAGGTTACCTATTAGATTTTAAATCCAAAAAGACACATAAAATTAAGAGCTAAGTTCCTTTATAACATAATTTCTAACATTTGCAAATTCCCATTCCCGTAAATTTGCATTTTTACATTCCTCTTTAATTATTAATCCTGCAAGACCCTTACTCCAAATATGTCTATGCATGTCATATACCTCTAGAATTTTTCCATGTTTTGTGATTTTAATACTTCCATGACATCTCGCAATAACTTTAGCTGCAATATTTTGATATAATATCTCTAGATTAGCCATAAAGAATTATTATAAGAAGCACATGAAAAATGTTCTGAAAAGCAATATCCAAAATTCGCCCGTTATACCCATATATCTTGGGACATAGAGCAAATCAAATGCTGATGATTAATAAAAAAGCTATATCTGATTGTTGATGAGTTTGCCGAATTATGAAGCATTTTTCATTTTAAATTGTGAATTCAAATCTAAATCCAACGGATATTTTGATAATAAACCTCTACATATGAGATAATAGCCAATTTGAAAATGGATGATTCTACAGACTTGGTTCTAGGAGCAAAAAATTTTGCCCATGAGAAACATAAAAATCAAAAAACAATAAACGGTACAAGGCCATATTCTGATCATTTAGAAGGAGTTGTCAGTAGACTCAAAAACTTGGGGATTACTGATAAGAATGTTCTTTGTGCTGCTTGGCTCCACGACATATTAGAAGATACAGATGTAGATTTTGATCAGATTAATGAGAGATTTGGGAGGGAGGTAGCAGTGACTGTTTTGTCACTAACAAAAGATCATAATCTTCCAAAAAAAGACGTGGAAGCGCATTACATAAGCCAGTTAAAAGATGCAACGCTTCACGAAAAAATTATAAAATTGTGTGATATAGCAGATAATCTAAAAGATCTATCAAATGCACCAATTTCACAAACGCAGAAGAATAAGCAGATAAAAAAAATAATGCATCATCTCAGAATAATTAAAAACGACATAATAGAAAATAGAACAATTTATCCAAAAATTCAAGAAATTATGGATGGAGTGAATATCATATGTGTCAAATTCAAACAAAAACCAATTTTATTTTAGAATTTGTATGATCATGCAATTCCAGCGATGTTTTAGGTCCAATATTCAAATCCTGGAATGTCTATCTCAAATAATTTGATAAAAAACAGAATAGAGTTCAATTAGAGACAATCATGATTAAAAGTAACTCGGGGGTTGTTTTTACCCATATTGACTTTGCATCAAGTTCATTGCAAAATGTAAATTATAGTCTATTGTAATCACAAATTATTGGTGAGAGTTACAATCATCAAATTTACTTTAGGGAGAATATTTTAAGAGGTGGATTTAACAATTTTCCAAAATTATTTTTATTATTCATAATTTATAGATAATACACTAGAAAAAACTATTCAAAATTATGATAAATCCAAAATATTCATTTAATTTACTAGGCTTCCATATGTTCTTTAAGCAGGTTTTTCCGGACTAAAATCGGAATGTTGTAAAATGCACCTAATGCCATTGCGTCGGAGGCACGATAATTTCGTAATACCATGTCTTTTTTTCCTGTAAAATACAAGTTGGCGCGAAGTACTTCACCACTATCATAAATTTTTACCTTTACTAGGACCAACTCATTTTCCTCACAAATCTCCTCCATCATTTTGTAAATTGATGGAGCTGGTTCTTCAGTACTTTCCATAAAGCTAGATATGTGTCGTGCAACTTCACCAGAAAACGCTCTCATGTGAAATTCTTTACCATCAGATGCTTTTAGAACTACCATTCCTTCAACTGCATATGGGTCAACAAAACCAACATAATCAATTTTTACGGTCTCATAATCAGGCTCTTGTGCTTGATCAATTTCCATTATAACTACATTTAATATTTCAAGTCAGTGCTTATAAAGATACTAAAGTTTTTTAGGTTTAATCATGATTGAATTTATTATAACATTCAGGCAATGGAATAAAATTCTAAAAAATTTTACGGTACTGATTTATCTTGATATCGACAAATATGAATACTACATAACACATGGTTTTACAAAATATGTTTCTACTTACATGAATAGAGATTTGCTAATGTTACAGCAAATGTACGTCCAGGGGAAAGATCTAGAATATCACAAGATTGTGAATTCTGTGAGATTATTACATAGAGGATAAAAATATGCTGGGAATTATTACAGGTAATACATATACGATTGGCAATATGTCGATCAGTATAGAATTGCGTCATTATTTCTAAATATAATTTGATGAGTGAGGCTAATTGTCATAATCCACATTATTGTGCCTAAATTTATCTAGAAAATCATCAAAAACAGAATAGGATTTAATTCGATAACAAATAACTCAGAATAATGAACACCCAAAAATCAGATACCCATAGTGGAAAAAAGTTAATTGTTTTAGGATCTACGGCAATAGCAATCATGTTCATAATATATTCTAGATATCAAGAATCATCTACATTCACTCCAGATGCATCCGATTCCATTCAACGTATTGCATATGGATTTTACATAATCCTTTTGGCAGCATTTGGGGCGATTAGTTATGGAATTTACCTATACCACAGAAATAAAGTAGAAAGAAAAGGAAAAGATCTAATTACAATTATTGCGATAACTACGTGGAATAGAAAGTCAAAAAAGATTTTTGTTTTAGCCTTTGTAGGATATGGAATTTTTTTCTCACTAGTATCAGGAACATTGGTGTACCAACCAGAAGTAAATTTTGCAATACATTATGGAGCAAAAATCCCATCGGGGTTCGTATCCCCGTGTTGTGATGATCCTGGCTATATGCCAAAAATAATCATTTACTTGACAGAACATGTTGGATTACAAATCATACCTATTAATTTTGTATTACAGGTAATTGTATCTTATTTGGTTGGATTAAACGCATCTATTGCAGTAAGCGCATATGCGATTTCAAAGAAAGGTAGGGGAATGAGCACAGTTGGTGCAATGACAGGATTATTCATAGCGTGCCCTACATGCGCTGGTACATTTTTATCTATTTTCATAGGAACTGCAAGTGGTATTGCATTATCGATTGCGCTGGCACAACTCCAAACATTATTTATTGCAGTTTCAATACCGGTGTTGTTACTTACACCTTTTGTGATGGCAAAGAAGTTAAGAAATTCTGATGGAAGTTGTAAAATAGATCCTACAAAATAAATTTTTTATCTTCAGGAGTTTTATTATTTCCTTTATCATGACAGTCACGTCTAAGAAATTTTAGTGTTGGTTTGTAAATTAACTCATCATAATCTACTTGATCCAATATCTCCATTCAAAGCACCTTGTTACGTTCATCAATTTGTTTCTTAAATGAGAGGTTTAATGATTCAGCAGTTTCTCTGCATTGATTAAATGTTTTACCATTTTTGTTTGCATGAATTCAAGTACACAGCTATTCATAAAATAAGTGAAAACTGTCCTAATTTAATTTCGGTGCAATTAAAATAAAATATTCAATATGGATTAAAAACAAAAAACAATATTGTATTATAATCTATTCATATCTGTTAGTTGTATTATTTTATCAAATTTTAATTTCGTTATAATTGGATGGATTTCTTAATAAGAATAGTGATATTCTTCCAGATATTGCTTTTTTTGTTGGAATTATTGATATTTTGATTAAATCGGTTATCGTGTATGTGTTCACTTGATGTCTTTTCTAATTTCTCAGTTTTTCTTTTAGGACTTTCTATTTTTTCATTCACGATGCCCCACACAAATTTTAGCATGGATCGACTAATGTACCCATAAAGATAAGATTCTGTTTGTTCGCAATATGACAGATTTTGAGGAGAATTATCAAAGATTCTAAATAATAATCAAAATTGTATCGGTCAAATCAAATACTGGAAATCAAAACAAAAAACGTGGGGATAAAAACAGTCGCAGATTATGTAAAATTCTACATAAATCTAGAGATGCAAAAAAGCGTAAGTTTATTGAGTTTCATAAATAATGAAAAAGTAGTTTTAAAACACAAGCTGGAAAATAAAAAAATAGATAAAGAATCGATTTTAAATGGGATTGTAATTTTAGAGGAGTTAACTGAAGAAATTAAGAATGGTGGAGAAGCAGCAGTTTTAGAAAAATATGGTAAATAGAAATGGATGGAGGCACAAAACACGATAGGATTACCAGTCATAAAAAAATGTGTTTGTCAATTCTAGGTTTAAGTAAAACTAATTCTATTTGAAATAGATATGGTAGTAGACTCAGATATTATTAGAACAGAGATAATACGTGTATTAAATGAAAATGGAAAAATTCGTGGGAATGAACTGGTGAGTAGAGTAATAAAAAAAGTTGGAAATGAAAAATTAGTTTATAGAGAAATTAGTTCACTAGTAGAATCTGGAGAGGTTGAAAAAAAAATGCATAGTAAATCACATATAGAATACAATCTGATCAACTTATCTGAATCTGTAAATAATCAACTCAAAAGCGTACATAGTGAAATTGAGATGGTTTTTGATGAAATTAAGGAATTTGGTCAAATCAGTGATCAAAATAAAATTGAATTTCAAGAAAGATTGAGAACAGTAATACATTTTATTCATATTATTCAATCCATAGACGGAGTAATGAAACTCTTATCACATTACCCTACTTTTAAAAAAGACAAAATGTTTTCACAGATCACAAGAAAAATAAGTGATTGTTGGGAAAATATTCTAGAAAATATTGCACACCAGCCAGAAGGAGAATTCCTTAACGAAGTAATAGCAAATCTAAGAATTTCACAAATAGACTCCCGCTCTATTAATTAAATAGTAATAAATAAAATATCACAAAATAATTACATTTGTTTTAGTTTCTCTACAATAATTTTAAAAATTTCATCGTTGTCTAACAAAATAAATGGTAAGTTGTTTTCATGACATGCCTGACCACTTTCAGCATCCCTTGTAATCAAAATCATGTTATTTTCTTTTGCAAAATTGATTACAGAGTAATCAGTGCGTAGTTTATGACCTCCAGTACGTAGTTTTTTGACACTATATGCATCATATCCTAACTTACGAAGTTTATCATCCCATCCATCATCCATTTCATCAATCAAAATTTTAATTGGTTTTAGCATACAATCTACTATTCAGATTTTAATATCAACATAAATAACTATTACCAAGAAAGAGGGATGAAAAACCAGATCATAAAAATAAAAAATATCCCAAGTTTGAATCAACCGTGGTAATTTTGAGCCAATTCAAATAACTTTTTACAAAAATAATTCATGTAGTTTTCAAGACTCTACAAACCTGTGGGATTCTTTATCAACATTATATTTTCTAATAAAATGTGTTGGGAGAAAATTAATAGGTCATAAACAAATTTTTTTAAATAGTTGTTTTACTTGATTTTGTCAACCAAGTATTGATTATAGTGGCATGTCATTAAATCGATTTAACGCAAAAATTTCCATTGTTTGGAA
>Ga0315297_10002856_pt1 | contig 11019 bp, 19 predicted proteins | sample YL17G15_0_MG_FD_203628 | JGI IMG/M metagenome (GOLD analysis project Ga0315297, IMG submission 203628) | Sediment microbial communities from Yellowstone Lake, YNP, Wyoming, USA - YL17G15_0 | ecosystem: Environmental > Aquatic > Freshwater > Lake > Sediment | place: USA: Wyoming | collected...
CGCTTTTTTAATTTTCATAGCATATGGATTGTGCTATATTTACATCATGAATCTGAAAAATATAGGGGCTGTATAATTATTGTTGTGTGTAAAACGATTAATCAATAAAGGTCAATACCTATGACATATTATGTTTATGAAAATTGGACAGCAAAGGATAAGGCTGTGATTCATCGAGGCACTTGTGGATATTGTAATGACGGTCGCGGTTGTCATAAGAACCCCTTAGGTAACAGGAATGGTCGATGGCATGGCCCTTTTGATTCACTTGAAGAAGCAAAAAGAGCGGCACAAAATACCGGCAGAACAGTGCAAATACATTGTTCTTAAATTATAAGGGGAATAAATGCCGATGATAAAAACTTGCGGCGGTCCTCACAAAGCAACCGAGTTTTCATATGAAGGCTCTATGCAGGATGGTTTTGTTATCATTTTTGATTCCGGAAACATTTCACTTGCCGCAGAATTTCTTCAAGCTATTATCATTGAATTTAGAGGCAAAATGAACTTCCCCCGAAATAACGGACAGACCGAAAGGTTAGGTTACAATACAACCTTAAAACCTTAGGAGGTGTGAAATGCAAGAGAGAAAAGGGAATAGGAAATACGACAAACAGTTTAAGGAAGAAGCAGTAAGACTTGCAACAGAGGCAGGGCGAAAGGTCACTGAAGTAGCCCGGAGCCTTGGGATACATGAGAATCTGTTACGCACTTGGAAACGGAAGTATAAAGAAGATATGGCAGGCAGTTTTCCCGGGAAGGGTCACCTAAAGCCCCAGGATGAAGAGTTCAGGAAGTTGCAGAAAGAAAACGCCAATCTCAAGGAGGATAGGGAAATCCTAAAAAAAGCGTTGGCCATCTTCTCAAAACACCCCAAATGAAATACTGGTTCATAGACCAGCATCGCTCCTCACACGGGGTGCAGAAGATGTGCCGGGTAATAGGAGCATCACGGAGTGGGTATTACGGATGGAAGAGACAGCCTCAGAGCAAGGGGCATAAGGACAACGAGAAGATACTTATGGAGATAAGAGAATCACATAAGAACAGTCAGAGGGTATATGGGAGTCCAAGGATCACCGAGGACTTACAGGCAAAGGGGACAAAGTGTAGCGAAAACCGTGTAGCCCGCCTGATGAAGATCCATGGAATTGCAGGCAAAGCAGCAAGGAAGTTCAAAGCGACAACAAATTCGAAGCATGATCTTCCTATTGCCGAGAATCTTCTGAAACAGAACTTTGTGGCACAAAAGCCCAATACAGTCTGGGTTTCAGATATCACGTATATTTGGACTTTGGAGGGCTGGCTGTACCTTGCAGTGATTCTTGATCTATATTCCCGGCAGGTAGTAGGATGGGCCATGAGTGACAGGCTGACATCGGATTTTGTAATTAAAGCCTTGTATCAGGCGATAGGGCGAAGGAATCCGGGATCATGTTGTATGTTTCATTCTGACAGAGGAGTGCAGTATGCAAGCGCTGATTTTCGTGATGTGCTTAACAGCCATGTCTTTATCCAGAGCATGAGCAGAAAGGGTAATTGTTATGATAATGCGGTTGCGGAGAGCTTTTTCCATACGTTAAAGATAGAGCATGTATATGATTACAGGTATGAAACACGGGCAGATGCCAGGCAGAGTATTTTCAATTATATTGAAATATTCTATAATCGTCAGAGACGGCACTCAGCTCTGGGGTATCGTTCCCCGATATCATTTGAGCTGGAGACTATGGCAGCCTAACTTAACTTTGTGTCCGTTAAATCGGGGGAAGTCCAATATATGACTATATCTTTATTGATGAGCTGCAGGATTTCGCCGGTTATGATTTGAACTTATTGGAGATGCTTTTTAATGCAGGTATTAATATTGTTGCTGTTGGTGATCCACGGCAGGCGACATTTAGTACAAACAACGCACAAAAAAATAAGCGACATAAGAAAAGCAAAATTTATTCATGGTTGAAAGAAAAAGAATGCGATAAAGAAATCACAATTGAAGAAATAAACGGTTGTTATAGATGCAACCAACAGATATGTGACTTTGCTGATGGTTTATTCCCAGACTTACCAAAAACTAAATCCAAAAATAATTGTACAACTGGGCACGACGGTATTTTTTGTATACCACATAATGGAGTGAAAGTTTATATAGAAAAACATAATCCGGTAATACTTAGATACAACAAAAGTATAGATGCATTGAATCTATCAGCAATTAATATTGGTTTATCAAAGGGTAGGACTTACGATAGAGTTTTAATTTTTACTACAAAACCGATGCTTGAGTATTTAAAAACAAAAGACCCATCAAAGGCTGGTGATAAGACTAAATTATATGTTGCCGTTACAAGGGCAAAATTTAGTGTGGCTTTTGTAGTTAGGGATAAGGACTAATTAAAAAGATTTGCTGCCCGATAGGAAAATCTTAACGATTTTCCTATCGGGGAAAATGTGTGGGGTCTATAATAGAAAAAGAGGAGAATAGGGCTTTTACGGCAATAGGCGGAAAACCGCATCAATCGGATAATTACAGAGGTGTGGGGAGAGGAGTAAACATCAAATACCGCATGGGGCGGGACAGCGGAGGCTATGAGATAAATGACCCGATACTGTAATCACGGCTTGGATGCTGGTAATATATGAACAAAGAATTTGAAGGATAAACGGAAGGAGGTAATTAATGCAGGAAAAAGACCTTAGGGTTTTAGAAAATTTCAAATCCCTTGTAGCACAGAAAGCGAAGGTTCTTGAAATCAGGGTTTTTGGCTCCCGTGCAAGGGGAGATGCAACTGCTGAATCAGACCTTGATGTGCTTGTTGTTGTTGATTATCTTGACCACTCAATCGAGAGATATATAAGCGATTGTGCATGGGAAGCAGGTTTCCCTGAAGATGTAATTGTTATGCCTATTTTGATCAGCATGGATACTCTAAAAAACAGCCCGATGCGGGAATCTGTTTTTATAAAAAATGTATTCCGGGAAGGGATTACTGTATGAATGAAGATTTATTGGCTTTGATAAAATACAGGCTTCAGCAGGCTGATGATTCCATGAAAGAGGCAGAGGTTCTTCTTAAGGAGGGTATGAGTTTGCGGTCTGTAATGAACCGCTTATACTATGCCATGTTTTATGCTGTGCTGGCACTTTTACAGGAAAAACAGTTAGGTACATCAAAACATTACGGAGCAATATCTTTGTTTGATCGTGAATTCATAAAAAGCGGTATTTTTGATAAAGAGCTTTCTAAGATATTGCACCGCTCCTTTGAACTCAGACAGAAAGCTGACTATATGGAACAGCCAGAAATTACAAAAGCAGATATAGACGAAATATTACCGAAGACAGTATCATTTATTAACGAGATTAAACAATACATCCTTAAAAACAAATAATGTCCCTTGCAGTTGATGAACCAATATTAAATAATCCCTTTGAAAAACCCAAGGAATACTGGGTTTATGAAGAATTGGCCGCTGGAGGTAAAAATAGAAGGATATCTTTGGGAGTTGGAAAAAGGCGATGTTTAAACCGCATTTTCGGTATACCGACAAAATAGTCAGCGATCTTACTCAGATAGCTGCCGCAAGGGAACTCGTAGAGTAGGATAAAAGGGGACAGGTACATTTTTAAAAGGTTATGGCTAATCTTGAGATGAAAGACATCTTTTATGAATGGATGATAAGACTTATTTAACAGACAAACCAATTCTGAAATCACGGCTCGGATATCGGTAGGATAGGAAAAAAAGAATTTTAAGGGCAAGAGAAAGAGGGCAAAGAGGCTTTTGAGAAGAGAGAAAGGAAATATGGCTTTAAAATCAGTTGAATTCCGGAAGGACACCCCAAGAGGATGTCGCGGAGGAGTCCTGCGGTTATTAGTAGAAACAGGTAAAATATGAGAACTGTAGAGAATCTCATAGAACTGGAAAAGGTAATTCTTTAAGAGAGGGAGTAACAGGTGAAAGATTCGATAAATGTTAACAAAATATCTAAAGATGAGATTCTGAAAACCCTTGGCAGCTTAAAGGCAGAGGCAAGGCAACGCTTTAAGGCCGAGATAAAAGGCATCTTCGGCTCATATGTCAGGGAGGAACAGAAGAAAAGCAGCGATCTGGATGTCTTGGTTGAATTCGAGGAAGGAGCAAATCTTCTTGACCTCGTTGGATTGGGTCTGTTCCTTGAGGAAAAACTGCATATGAAGGTTGATATTGTCTCCGAAAGCGATCTAAGGGAAGAGATTAAAGATATTATTCTCAAGGAAAAAGTTGCCGTATGAGAGACATCTCGTTATATCTTCAGGACATTATCGGGGCTATGCTCGCCATCGAGCAGTTTGTAAAAGGGATAAGCTTTGATGAATTCAAAACTGACGATAAGACATCCAGTGCGGTAATCAGAAAGTTCGAAATAATCGGCGAGGCTGCGAAGCAGATCCCGGAGGAGATTAGGAATAAGTATCCTTTGATTCCCTGGAAAGAAATGGCTGGAATGAGGGACAGGCTTATCCACTTTTATTTCGGCATTAAATATGAACTTGTATGGCATACGATTAAGGGTGTCATTCCGCAGGTGAAACCCACGATTCAGGAAATTTTGAAAAGCCTGAAATCAAACTGACATATCTCTTGCCGTAGATGAACCAATCTTAAATAACCTCTTTGAAGAACCCAAAGAATATTGGGTTTATGAACACGGACAGCCGAAAAGGATGTCAGGCAGACGTCCCGCTGGGTATTATTTCCGCACTGGAAAGAGAACTGATTCACAAGTTGAAATGTTTGTTGAGGAACAGTTCAGGGAGCTTGCGTTGGTTAACAAAATCCGTCAGAAGGTTAAAGAATGGAGAGATGGAGGATACAAGGGTGTCACAGGAGTTACTGAAAGACTTCTCCAACATTGGAATATGCCTGACAGAGAGAAAAAGCTTTTTTTCTGTCAGCATGAGTCAGTTGAAACTATCATATACCTCACCGAAATACTCCCGAAGAATCCCAAAGGTATAACCATACCACCAGATGTTCCTTTGGAAACTGACCTTGCTAAAGGGTACAAAACTCTCAGGAGATACGGCTGTAAAATGGCTACAGGGTCTGGAAAGACCCTCGTTATGGCTATGCTTGCTGCATGGTCTGTCATCAATAAAGCACAATATAGGCAGGATAAAAGATTTTCTGATGCAATCCTCTTTGTCTGTCCCAACCTTACGATTAGTGTATATATAAAAAATGTGGGGGGTCAGACACCAAAATTGACATTTAAAAAGCGTGCGGCTTTTGTGCATAAGGCGGAAAACTGCATTAATCGGATAATTGCAGAGGTGCGGGGAGAGGAGTAAACATCAACCACCGCATGGGGCGGAACAGTGGAGAGAAATAGTCTTATAATATAAGGTATAAGAAAGGAGTAAGACCATGTCAACGATTAACAAAGAGCTTAAGGCGAAAATACAGTCTTTGTCGGATACCGAGAAACTTAAACTTGTCGATTCAATCCTCACGCAGCTCGACAGGCCGGACCCGGAAATCGACCGTATCTGGGCTAAGGAAGCTAGAAATCGCTGGCAGGCGTACAAGTCGGGCAAATTAGAGTCAGTACCTTACGATAAGGTAATGGGCAAGTATCGCACCAAATGAAAGTTCGCTTTCTAAAACCAGCACAATCGGAAGTCGACGACGCAGTTGAATGGTATGATTCTCAGTCTTCCGGTTTGGGAACACAATTTCTTGATGATTTAGACCGGGCTGTTAGAAGGATAGTTGCTTATCCCTTGTCATGTCCAGAGATTGAGCCTAATCTCAGACGTTGCTTGCTTTCAAGATTTCCATATGGAATTATTTATGGTATTGATGCCAATACAACTATAGTTGTGGCAGTTTCACATCTCCATCGTGAGCCGCGATATTGGATTAATAAGATGCTTAATGAAAGCAAATAAGTTTATGTTGCAGCATGCCAGCATAGCGTGATCGATACTGTAATCACGGCTCAGATATTGGTAACAATATAGACAGTAAGTAAAAGGAGGTCAATAATGCATATACGCCGAAAAGGGCTCATCATTTCAGACCCCAAGATTCTCAATGGGAAGCCTATTGTGAAAGGCACGAGAATATCCGTTGCATTGATATTGCAAAATATCGCTTCTGGTATGACAAAGGAAGATATCCTTAGGGGTTATCCAACATTGACAAAAGAGGGATTAGACGCTGCGCTGGATTTTGCAGCGAGACGGTTTCAGGGCGAGGAAGTCAGGGTCTTTTCAGGCAAAAAATGATGTCTAAGATACTTGCGGATGAAAATGTCCATAGTGATATTGTTCGCAGACTGCGTGAGCAAGGACATGATGTTCTCTTTGTCCCTGAAATTGGACTTGCAGGAAGCAGCGATGATGCTATTCTGGAATATTCGATAAAACATAATCTTCTGTTGCTTTCCGGCGATAAAGATTTCGGCGGTCTCATTGAATTCGGGACATTGTGGGGAAGAGGACAGGTAATCCTGCTTCGTCATCGACTCATCAATATAACAAGAATTGTAAAAAACATTATGGAAGTTCTTATGAATGAAAAGGAGTTGATAAGATCAGAGAAGTCTTTTGTTATTGTTCTTTCAGAAGCTGGATATAGAATTCATAGATATGGGAACGAATAACAATGTCACTCGCAGTTGATGAACCAATATTAAACAATCCCTTTGAAGAAGCCAGGAAATACTGGGTTTATGTGGAGGGATAGAAGAGGAATTTGAAATTATTTTTATAAAGAAGGCTTTTAAAAACTGAACTGCACAAGGGGGGAAACTATGAAATACTTCAAGTGTTTATTCGCAATTTTAATATTACTCCTAATTTTTTCTGCAGGTGTTGTAAATGGAGAGAATAAACAATTCATTGCTTCTATTGACCAGGATGGTGTGCAGAGAGTAGAAGTCCTTGCAGGAGAATACTTCTTCGATCCTAATTACATTGTTGTGAAGGTAAACGTTCCCGTAGAAATAAAGATTAAGAAAGAACCAACCATTGTTCCACACAGTTTTATCACAAAGGCTCCTGAGGCAGGCATGGATATTTATGAGTCTTTAGGCTCAGAGCCTAAAATTATCAGGTTTACCCCGACGAAAGTCGGGAAATATCCTTTCTACTGTGATAAAAAATTCCTCTTCTCTAAGAGCCACCGGGAAAAAGGGATGGAAGGCGTCATCGAGGTGATTGAGTAATAGGAGAAATAATATATATTCTGTCATCGCCTGATTGTGGAGTGCCCCTGCCATCTCTGTTATTTGTGAGGAAATAGAGGGCTCCATCAGGCCCTTCTACCACATCCCGTATCCTGCCATATCTTCCATCAGAGTAGCCATTGGCAAACCATCTTTCTATCCGCGTAACTTTATATCCATCATTTTTCTGGAGGCGTATTCTTATTAATGATTCACTTCTCAAAGTTGCAATAAAAAGATCACCCTGGAGATGTTTCAAAAGCTCTCCTTTATAAAAAGCAATTCCGGATGGCGGCGTGGTCTTTTCCCAGACTATTAAGGGATCTGTATATTGCTTTAGACGTGCGGCTCCGATGACAGCAGGCCATCCATAATTCCCGCCTTTCTTAATCACATTAATCTCGTCATGGGCAAAACGACCGAATTCCCCGGAAGGCCCATGCTCGGATTCAAAAAGGTCTCCTGTAAAGGGATGCCAGGCAAGTCCCTGTGGGTTTCTATGGCCGTAAGAATATATGGGAGAACCTTTAAAGGGTTTGTCTTCCGGTACGTTACCCTCTGGTGTTATTCTCAAAATCTTCCCGCCAAGAGATTTAAAATTCTGCGCAAGTTCAGCATGAAAGGTCTCTCCAGTGGCAATGAAGAGCATGCCATCCGGCCCAAATGCAATCCTACCACCATTATGGAACTTACCTCCGGGAATGTTCTCTATTATCACTCTATCGAAAACTCCTCTTAACCCTTCATCCTTCAATCTTATTACCCTGTTGCGAAGTTCTCCACCAATTTTGTATGTATGCATGACATATATATAAGGTTTTTTCGGAAATTCAGGATGAAGTGCAAGCCCCATAAGTCCTCCTTCTCCAACATGGGCAACATCGATTGTTGCATATGGCTCCTCTTGAAGTCTTGCATCTTTGATAAGCCTGATTCTCCCCGGTCTTTCAGTCACCAGTGCCCTGCCATCAGGAAGAAATAAAAGTGACCAGGGTATCTCTAAATTGTTAACCCACTCCTTTACCTCTATAGCATCTCCTTCAAGGAGAAATATGTCTCCAATCTGTTGCGGTTTATCACCTGCTGTCTGAGCACAGGACATTTGTGAGAAAATAATAAAAAGAAAGAGGATTAAAATATTCTGCATTGCAATCTTCTTTGAATTCACTATGGCATACGTATGTTGAGATTACCACACCCTGTTTGATTTTTAGAATATTTTCCGTTATTATCACCTGATGGAAACAAAGAAACTCATTGATGAATCAAGCCTCTACATCATGAATACCTATAAGAGATTTCCTGTCATCCTGAGAAAAGGACGGGGAATGAAGGTATGGGGTGCTGATGGAAAGGAGTATCTCGATTTTGTTGGTGGTGTAGCAGTCAACATACTTGGCCACTGTCATCCACGGGTAGTTATTGCAATACAGAAACAGGCGCAGAGGCTTCTGCATGTCTCGAATTTCTATCACATTGGGCCACAGATAAGACTTGCAAAACTCCTTGTTCAGCATACCTTCGCTGACAAGGTATTTTTCTGTAATTCCGGCGCAGAGGCGAATGAGGCAGCTATAAAACTCGCACGCAAGTATGCAAAAGAGAATATCAGCCCTGATTGTTTCGAAATAATCACCGCAGAGAACTCCTTTCATGGTAGAACACTTGCTACACTTACCGCAACAGGACAGAAAAAAATTCAGAAGGGTTTTGAGCCATTAGTACCCGGATTCAAGCATGTTCCCTTCAATGATATCGATGCATTGAAGGAGGCAATAACAAAGGAAACCTGTGCCATCATGCTTGAGCCCATACAGGCTGAAGGTGGTGTCATAGTACCACATAAAAATTATTTGATGGAAGTGAGAAAAATCTGCGATGAATATAATCTTCTCCTTATCCTGGATGAAGTACAAACAGGCATGGGAAGGACAGGTAAGTTCTTCGCCCATGAGCATTTTGGTATTACTCCGGATGTTATGACCACAGCAAAAGGTCTGGGTGGGGGTGTACCTATAGGGGCAACTCTTGCAACAGATAAGGTTGCTTCAGCTTTTCAACCAGGTGCCCACGCAACAACTTTTGGCGGAAATCCCCTTGTGTGTGCTGCAGCAATAGCAACTATTGAGACACTCCTTGAGGACGGATTCATCCTTGATCAGTGTAACAGGATGAGTGAATATTTCATCGAAAGACTCGAAAATCTCAGGGACAAATTCCCGACCCTGATCACCAACATACGTGGCCTTGGTCTCCTCCTTGGAGTGGAACTTACGAGGGAATGCACACCAATAGTAAACGAATGCCTTGACTTGGGTGTGCTCGTCAACTGTACAGCAGAAAAAGTTTTGAGGTTCATACCCCCTCTCATTGTTCAGAAAAAGGATATTGACCAGCTTATACATGTTCTCGAAAAGGTATTTGGGAAACTGACGACATGAAAAAGGATTTTCTCAGCTTGCGGGATTTTTCTTCAAAAGAGATTGATTTTATCCTGAGAAGATCGCAGGAACTGAAATCAGGCAAGGACACGAATAAGTGCCCTCTGATAGGGAAAAGCATAGGTTTGATCTTTGAGAAGGCATCAACAAGGACGCGGGTATCCTTCGAAGTCGGCATATATCAGCTTGGAGCGCAAGCTATTTATATGAACCCTAACGACATACAACTCGGCCGGGGAGAAACCATTCATGATACTGCAAGAGTTCTATCAAGATATCTTGATGCTGTTGTCATAAGGACGTTCAACCACGATGCCCTTATAAATTTTGCAGCAAGTTCATCTATTCCTGTCGTTAATGGACTGAGTGATTTGCATCATCCCTGTCAGGCCCTTGCAGATCTGATGACGATACTTGAAAAGAAAGGAAGGCTGAAAGGCATACATCTTACTTATATCGGAGACGGAAATAATGTTGCACACTCCTTAATCGAGGCAGCCTCACTGATGGGAATCCATCTTACCATTGCATGTCCTGAAGGGTATGAACCTGACCCTGAAATCTTTAGAGAAGCAAAAACTGTTGCAAAAAGTGAGATAAGGATCATTCGTGACCCGAAAGAAGCTGCTGATAATGCAGACGTTCTCTATACAGATGTCTGGGTAAGCATGGGACTGGAGAAAGAAGCAGAGGAGAGGAGGAAGAAGTTCAGAGGGTATCAGTTAAACAATAAAATCCTTTCCTGTGCAAAACAGAATGCTGTTGTTCTCCACTGTCTCCCTGCCCACAGGGGTGAGGAGATTACTGATGATGTTATGGACGGTCCGCATAGTGCAGTCTTTGATCAGGCTGAAAACAGACTCCATACCCAGAAGGCGTTGTTAGAATTTCTCCTGGCTTCAAAATAAACAATACGAAAGCTGAACAAAGATGTCCATCTGTCCTGTTACGGTTTTTTCTCTTTGGCAGCAGGCTTTTCCTTAGTGCATCGATTCATAAATTCAGTAATGTATTTTCATACGGCCTGTTTTTCAACACTTGCGGATGATTGTTTTATTTTGTTCAGCAGAATATTGAGATCATTTCGGGTGAATTTCCATTCAAACGGTTAAGATATCTGTTCGTATTCATGTTGAAAACGAAGTAGTCGTTCCTGAAGTTCATCAAGAGAGCCGAAGTCATTAGGGGTAAGTGCCTTACGCTGCAGGATTGAAAAGTATATTTCAATCTGATTCAACCAGCTTGCATGTACTGGAGTGTGAACGAGCACCAGGTTGCTGTATCGTGATTGTAGTCTTTCGATAGCTTTGCTACCACGATGGGCAGATCCATTGTCAACAATCCAGAATACTCGCTGCGCTTT
>Ga0315297_10002858_pt1 | contig 11017 bp, 13 predicted proteins | sample YL17G15_0_MG_FD_203628 | JGI IMG/M metagenome (GOLD analysis project Ga0315297, IMG submission 203628) | Sediment microbial communities from Yellowstone Lake, YNP, Wyoming, USA - YL17G15_0 | ecosystem: Environmental > Aquatic > Freshwater > Lake > Sediment | place: USA: Wyoming | collected...
AGACGGACCCATTTGTCCATATCTTTAGCGGGGGAATTGACCCCTATGAGAGACGCAGGGTTGGTCGCGCTCTTGGCGCTATGGTTGGCGAAGGATCGGTGGACGAAGCCGCGGCTATGGATGCCGCTTGGCAACAGTCGGGTCCTGTCTGGGACCAAGCGCGGACGCGAGCAGTCCACGAAAGAGCGCCGGGACAACTGGCCTCCTTCTGGTTGGGAGTGGGGTTTAGACCACGTACCGTATCCGACATGACCATCGACAGGTTCTACGACGCCTACTATAGGCTTCAGTCACTCGAACCCACTATGTCGCCGGAAGAGTTCCGCAATGGGATGGACCAACTGAGACAAGAGTACCCGTTCATGGACCCGCTTCTACTCTCCCGGCCAGCGGATACAATGGACCGTGACCGAGCCTATGCCTACAACGTTCTCGGTCGTATCCCGCCAAGCCAAACAGACGACTACGCTGGTTGGGCGGGTATCCCACAGGAGTTATTGACGGCATTCTACGACTCGAAGGGCCGGTTGGACCAGTGGGGCGAAGCCGAGAGAGAACGGTTCATGCAGGGGATCATTAGCCTTGGAGCGGTACTGGACTTGCCCTCAGGTGCCACCAGACAGGACTGGGGCGAGGCCAGAGATGCGTACAACGACATGATGGACTCTGGCGAACAGATGCTAGGGGAGGGGATATGGGACCAAGTTGATGAGTATTATGGATTGCGGGGCGATAGCGCCGAAGAGATAGCCAGGGCCAATCAATACCTGGAAGCCAATCCCCGCGTCGAGGGCGCCCTCGATTTCCGAGCGGCGGCGGTCATGCAGAACCCCCTATTGGCTCAATACTATGCGAGTATGACGCAGGTTGAGTCCTACTACCGGGGAAGAATGTACGCCCAGATCGAGGCCGAACTCGGGGACGAAGTATGGGACAGATGGGACGAGTATTGGGCCATTAGAAACGCTAGCGGAAATTACCGCCTCTACGCTCGTGACCATCCCGAACTGGACAGATATGGTGAAATTAGGGACGACTGGGAGGACCGCATCTCCCGCAGACTGGTTCAATTTGGCCTGACCATGCCCGAACGGCCCGAGGCTACGGTCAGAGAGGGCGCGGGCGGTGGACTTCAGGAAGAGATACTCCAGCAGATGGAAGCCGCCCAGGCCCCACGTTGGGCCAGTTTCGGTCCCGAGGAATGGGCGGTTGTGACGGGACCATCTCTCATGGGATTGGTATTGGACTACTTCGCCGGAGAGGCCCTTCCCTCGGCCGCCAATACCCAACTCGACATACTGGCCCAAAACCTTGGCATATCTAGGGAGGAGTTGCTCCAAACCATCGACAATGCCTATAATCAGCAATAGAACATCTGTCTTGCATACATGACATAACCGTGATAGAATAGAACATAACAGGAGGATTTTGAGATGACCGAACAGACCCCGCAACCGGAGGTCCTCGGGGGAACAGAGGAGCAGAAGGGGCGACCAACCCCGGAAGTTTCAGAAGTTTCCGCCGCAGTGACACCTTCGAGCCAGCAGGTCGATACGGACGCACTCGCCGCAAAGCTGGCGGACGTGATCTTGCCCAAGTTCGAAGAGCAGGCCCGAAAGAGGGCGCAAAGCGTCTTCGACAAAACGAGTTACCAGTTCGAGACAATGGCCGAATACCTGAAAGCCGCAGGGGGAGACCCCAAGAAGGCTGCCAGGGAAATGGCCCTCGACCAGGTAGCCCAACGGGAAATGGTTCGTCAGACTTCAGAACCCGAGGTTCCTGGTAGGACCAAGGGCGAGGACGACGAGACGCGTACAGCAAGGTTTCTCAACGACCTCAAAGACGAGTCCGGCGTGGAACTCTCCGACGAAGAGTTGGCCCGTATCTGGGGTGGCAAACGCTACACCAATTGGGACGACGCCTTCAAGGACGCCAAGAAGGCCGCATGGAAGAAGGCCAAGGGCGAGAGTATCGGGGCCGGAGCAGTTGTGACAGAAGCCGGAGCCACTGCTTCCACAGATGATGTGGAGGACTTGGCGAAGGAACTGAACCAACTGCAAAAGGGAAACATTAGCGACCCAACCAACAAGAAAAGGCGCGCTGAGATCAAAGCCAAGCTCGCCGCGCAGAGGGGCTAATGCCTCTCGACTGGGACAAACTAGGTTTCGAGGAGCGGGCGCAAGCCGTCCTCGCTAACATTGAGGGCCTGGACGACGCCGAAATCTCTTCGGCATACGAGGAGTGGAAGAAGTCGGGAAGCGAAAGCTTCGACGACCTTGCGTTTACAGCTCTTGATTTACTAGCCCAGAAGAGGGGTGGTCTCTCTGGTCGGCAGAGAGCTAGGGCAGCTCTAGTGCGCAGAGGAATACTAGAATGACCATCCAGACCGTTACGTCAGCTTTGTCCGGCGGACAGAACCTTCCCAATTCCGTCCGGACGCAATACATCGAGGACTATCTGCAAGCCGCTGAAATGGCGCGCATCTACGACCAACTTGCGTCGCCTATTGGCAAAGACATGAGCAACCTCGCTCGTGGGTCCGCGGTGCAGGTTGATGTCCTCTCGGACATGCAGCCCGGAACTTCGGCAATCTCGGAAGTTGTGGACATTACTCCGCAGGCTCTCCGGGATGCCACACTGTCCCTCACGCCCACCAGCCGTGCCGAGGCTCTCCAGTGTTCAGAGAAACTTCTGCTCCAGGCGTACACCGACTATGGTGCGAGAATGTACGGCACCGTCGGCAAGGCCCTGATGGAAAGCCTCGAAGTTCTGGCTCGTGATGCTGCGTGCCAGGGCAGTCTTGTTCTTCGCCCCGCCGCATCGCGGGTGGCGCTGATCGCTTCCTCGACGGGACATCGGGCGACCGACGGCCTGTTCAGTGAGGCGGCCACCATGCTTGAGACCCTCAAGTGCCCAGGATTCAAGGGGATGGGCGGTGGACGGCGCTGGGCTGCAATCATGCACCCCGCTGCGTTCCACGACATCAGAGAAGATGGTAACGTCAACACCATCGCCAACTACCAGGACAAGAACATTGCCCTCAACTACGAGTTGGGGAGCATTGGTCCGTTCGCCCTCGTGGTTTCATCCTGGGCGAAGGTCCTTGGCGGGGCTGGCGCCGCACTGGCAAAGCCGACTTCGTATGCGTATTACACGCTATCGACTCCGGCCTACGCGCTGGACAAGACCATCACTCTGACCCCCACGACGCACCTAGAGGCACCGACGAACAAGTGGCTTACCATCGGTACGAGAGAATCGGGCGACACACACTATCCGATGAACGAAATGGTTCGCTTCATCTCTCACGCTGCCGGAGTGGCCACAATCGTTGGCGAGGGACCGAACGGCGGGTTGCGCTTTGACCATGCCAACGCTTCCTGGGTTGGCAATGCCTCAGACGTGTTCACCATCGTGTTCGGCGGCCCGACTTCGTTGGCGAAAGTCTACGATCCGGGCGTCGGAGAGTTTGGGCAGATCGTTGGCCCGAAGCGCGACGGTCTCGTTGACCAATTTGTGACTCTCGGCTTCAAGTGGTACGGGAACTACGGCCGAATGAGCGAGAGTTGGCTGGTTCGTGACGAGGTTGCGTCAAGCTTCAGCATCATGTAAGTCTATGTCCGGGCGGGTTCTCTTGAGGATCACATAGAGGCCGGTTTTGCGAAATGGGGTGCCCGCCCGGAAACTAGATAACCTCTAGCCGGAGTAATGAAATGGCAGAAGGAACCAAGACCTACAAGGGACTGGCCGTGCCTCTGTACGGCGAGTCCGAAATCAAGCAAAGCACTGCCGCAACGGACATTATGACTCTAACCGCCATCACTGGTGCAACCGGGGACTTCCTGGTTGCCCAGACCGCCGGTGGGGGCGAGGTGTTCGCTGTGGACGATGCCGGAGATGTGTCGTTGCGCCGACTCATTGTCGGGACGGTGAACTCTCCGACGACTGCGCCGACGACTGGCCTGACCAAGGGCGAGATGTTCCTGGTGTGGAAGTCCGCCACGTGCCCGACTCTTGGCATGTGCGTTAGCGCGGCCACCCAACTAGTGCTCTACACCATGTCCTTCTCGACGCACACGCTTGGCCTGAAGTCGACGGGTTCTCCGTAACCATGAGAGTCTTTGTCGCCGGGGTATCCTCGGAGTATCAGTATACACGCGGGGTTTTGGCCTTCCGTTCCTTGAAGGTCAGACCCGGCGACACAATGGCTACTCATTCTGGCGCAACGGGGTTGGCCGCCAGGAAGGCATGTTGCAGCGAGTTCCTTTCAAAGAAGGACTTCGATGCACTACTCATGCTCGACATGGACATGGACTACCCCGCCGATATACTGGAGAGGCTTCGTGAGCACGACAAGGACATAGTATGCGGTCACTACTACAGGCGGCAACTCAATCCAATGATGTCGCTGGTAGAACTGTCGCCCGATGGAACGTGGCCCTATGTCCCCATCTTGGACCCGCCGAAAGAGGGTCTCCACGAAATAGCCTGCGCCGGTTTCGGATGCGTCCTAATCAAACGAGAGGTGATAGAGGCGGTAGCCAAAACACTGCCGCCTCTGTCCCATCCCTTCGATAATGGTCCGCTTGAGTGGCTTACTGGATCGGGTATATCCCTGGGGCCAGACAAGCGGTTTTTTGCAATGGCCCGTAAGTTGGGCTACAAGATGTATCTCGACGCAACTGTTCGTTGTAAACACGCGGTGACGGCCTGGCTAGATGATGAGTTGTACGAGAAACTCCGAGAGCCCATGACCCAGGCGAAGGTCCTCGCCGGATATTGGCTAGAGAATCTTGGGAGGTTTGGAGTGAACGACAAGACCATCAAGTTTCGATTGGAGGTGTTGTCTTTGGAACGGGGGGCGCTACTTAGGCAATATGAGGCTGCCCTAGCCGCCGAGAAACCTCTTGAGGAACTCCAGCCGATGTCCCTCTCCCTAAGAGATTACGACAGCCGCATCGCGGAGTGCCACGACTGGATCACGGGTCTCAAGGCAACCGTTCACTTCCCCAGTGTCCCGGAGGAAGAACGGGGGACGGGCGAGAAAATACGAACCTATGAGCCAACCGACCTCAATAAAGAGATGCGCCAACAGGCAATGACCTCTGTGGCAATGGATTGGGTGGAGATGCTCAATGCCCGAAAATAATGAGGAGGAGTTCGCCAAGAGCTTTGCCCTGATCGGCGCAGACCTCGAAAGGGCGGACCTGCGAGGAAAGAATCTTTCCGGGGTCAATCTCACCAATGCGACCCTCCGTGGCGCAGACCTATCTAATGCCAATCTGTCCGGGGCCAAACTCATTCGGGCCGACCTATCAAGGGCGTGTCTGCGCAGAACAAATCTAGAGGGGGCGGATTTAACCGCGGCGGACATGAGCATGTGCTACATGCGGGCGGCAAACTTCAAGAAGGCCAATCTAACGCTGGCGATCCTGAAGCGCGTAACGGCCAAGAACGTCATCTTCTACGATGCCATTCTAAGGGGCACCAATATCATGCAGGGGGACTTCTACGGGTCGGTATTCAACGGCGCAGATTTGGAGGGCGTGAAACACGCAGAAACCGCCAATTTTTTTGGTACGTCCCAAGAAGTAGAAGGGGACAAATCCAATACTACCCAGGACCAGGATTAATTCGCATGGACTTCAGCGTCTTGGGTTCCTACAGTTCGAGAGAGAACGCAGGGAGAACCCCGTGGAGACGATGAACGGCGCAAGTGCGGTTGTTTGGAGGCGGTTGGGCTACATGCTTACGCCGCAGCTCGACATCTACATGCACCTGGCTAACAGACTTATCGAGAAACGGGTTCTGGAGGTTGGTTTCGGAACGGGCGTCGGCGTACTCCAATACGCCTCTAAGGCCAATGGAGTTACGGCGATTGAGATAGACCCCGCCGCCGTGGAGTTCGCCCAAAAGGTGTTCCCCATCAAGGGAATCGAATGGGAACACGGGGACATTACCGACTATAAGACACAGAAGCAGTTCCGCGCCGTCATCATGGTGGAGGTTTTGGAACACATCCCCGACTGGGAAGTGGCGCTTCAGAAGGTACATGACCTATTGTTTCCGGGGGGCCATCTGTATCTTTCGCACCGCAACGCCAATGCCGACCTGCGCAAGAACGATCTACACGAGCGGGAGTGGACGGCTACGGAAGTGAAGGAGAAGCTTGGGCGCTTCTTTGGCAAGGTGTGGCTCTATGATTACGCACTAATGGACGAGCAGACCGCAGATACCCGAGTGACGCCGATTGTTGCGGTTGCAGAGAAATGAGACACCGCGCCTTGGAGTTGCGGCTGCAAGAACTGGAACTCAGGCAGGTTTTCCTTGAGGGACAGATTGACGAGGCCAAGGCATCGGGGGCAGAGAAGGGCGTCATTGGGGAACTGATGACCCAGTACGTCGATGTGTCTGCCCGAAAGGACGAAATCTTACAGTGGCAGAAAGAGGACTCGGCCAGTCCTAAGTACGGCACACAGGTGCGGGTAGATGGGATGTGGCGGCCGAAGTTGCCAGAGTTCGGGTCTATGGAGAAAGCATTGGAGGCCCTGGCCTCCCCCTCTGGGGGGAAGGGCTGGTCCGCTTCTGCGGTAAGGGCCGCCCGAGAACGTCAAACCCAAGGAGACACGCAAGAGGTAATCAGGGCGCTGGATGGTAGAAGTCCCCTTCTTCCAGAAGATGAGCGAAAGCCGTTCGTCACAACGCTATGACCAAGATTGAGAAACGACTAACGCTTGCCTACAAGAGTACTCTCGTTGGGGGCAACCTTGAGAGGGCGGACCTGAGAGGACTGGACTTGCGGGGCATCAATCTCACGAGCGCAAACCTACGGGGAGCAGACCTAACGGGGGCGAACCTGTCGTATGCCACCATGATTAGGACAGACCTGTCTAGGGCAAACCTTCACAAAGCAAACTTCGCCGGGGCGGACATGACGGGATGCGACATGACGGGGACGTATGGCAGGGGGGCGGTATTCTACAAGACAAAGTTGTGTTCGGCATACATTCGATATGCCCAGTACAAGAACGCCTTCTTCATTGAGTGCGACCTAACGGGGGCAGACTTTCTGAACAGCTTGTTCCTGGGGTCAAAGTTCGACGGGTCTGACACCGAGGGTGTGAAGAACGCCGACAGGGCAATCTACACGTGGTGGTGGTCGCCATTGCTGACGGGAGCGATTAGTTACGATCCACTGCCTGGTTGGTATCAACTAGACGAGAGCGTAACCGGAGCGGAAACCGTCAGGGAGAACGCCGCCCGCGAACACATAGAACAATCCGTCGAGAAGTCCTGGGACATGATAAAGGGAGAAGTCGATGCCGCCAAAAAGCAAGCCCCGCAAGGATAAGCCGGTTCCGCTGGACAAACTGAAGTTCTCTGGCGATGCGGACTTTGTGCTTGCCAGGTTGAGGGCATGCCTCGATGAGAGGGACCGATACATCAATAGTCTAGAGAACGAGAATGCCGGGCTGGAGAAGTGCGCATCCAGAGTATGGATAGCACTGGAAGAGGCCGAGGGGCTGGCCGGGCGTTTCCCCCAGTATGTCCAGGATGCCGTGAACGGAAGCAAGACCAGAATGCAGGAGATGGATAGGTACAGACGCCTCTTCCAAGAGGCCAGGGGAGACTTTCAAAAACTGCGCCCATGAACATCCTACTTGTGAACCCCCCGATCCGAGAGAACCGCCCCGCCTATTTCCACCCCATTGGGCTGGCGTCGGTTGCGGCTGTTCTGCGGAACGCGGGACACGGCGTACAAATACTAGACCTGAACCGTATGCGCCCCAGGGTAGAGGATGTCAAAGGAGTATTGCCCGAGGGGCCGTTCGACTGGGTTGGCGTTAGCGGTCTCATTACAACCTTTCGGTATCTGAGGTTTCTGGTTCCGCTGTTGCGCAGGACGTATGACGTACCCGTTGTTGTCGGCGGAGGAGGTATTACCAGCGCCCCCGAGGTTTACATGGAGACTCTGCGCCCGGACTACGGGGTTGTGGGCGAGGGAGAGTACACGGGACTGGATATGTGCAGGGTAGTCGCTGGGGAGATAGAGGCGAAAGACGCCCCAGGCGTGGTTTACCTTGATGATGGGAAGATTGCGTTTGCGCCGCCAAGACAATTAGAGAAGAACCTTGACAACTTTCCCCCTCCGGCATTCGACCTCCTGGACATGAATACGTATGCGGAGGTCGTGAAGCACGGCTATCCCACCGGAAGAGAGCTGGCCATCCTGGCCACCAGGGGATGTCCGTGGCACTGCGCCTTCTGCTATCACATCTTTGGGCGTGGGGTGCGCTACCGTTCGCCGCAAAGAGTTGTGGACGAGATGCAACTTTTCGCGGAGAAGTATGGGGCAACATCCTTTCTGTTCGGGGATGAGTGCCTGACGGCCAAGAAGGCATTTGTCCACGAGTTCTGCAACGAGATTTTGAAGCGCGGGTTGCAGGTCGAGTGGATGTGCTACTCACGGGCCGACACGCTGGACGAGGAAACGATGGCCCTGATGGCCAAGGCCGGGTGCTTCCAGGTAGGTTACGGTATTGAGAGCGGGAGTCAGCATATCCTAGACTCGATGGATAAGCGCATCAAGGTGGACACGGTAAGAGAGGCCATCCTTGTGGCGCGGCGCCACTTCCGGCGAGTGGGGTCCACGATGATCTTTGGGGCGCCAGAAGAAAGCGACGAGACAATAGCCGAGACGGTTGAGTTCCTGGCGAATCTCGGGATGTACCCCTCCTTCTTCCATCTGACGGCGTATCCCGGCACCAAGTTCTTCGAGGACAACAAGGACAAGATACTGGCCCAGCACGGAACACTCGCCAACTTCTTCTCGTGCCTGGACGACGCCAGCGTGTTCTCGACCAACCTGACGCGCTGGACAAACGACGAGTATCTCATCAAAAGGTTCAACATGCTGCGGACCCTGAAAAAGCCCTACGTGGACAGAATGCTGCAAAAGGACCGCGAGAAGGATATTCAGGAAGAGTGCGCCAGGATGGGCGGGGACTTCCACCGCTACTGCCAACTGCTTGCCAGTCAACCGGAGGTGCAATGAGCCGCGTGCTTGGTATTACGGCGGTAAGAGGGGGGAGCAAGGGGGTTCCGGGCAAGAATATCCGCCTCATCAACGGCATCCCGATGCTTGCCTACACCATCCTGGAGGCCAAGAAGAGCAGGAACATTACTCGCTATGTGGTCTCCACGGACGACGAGACGATTGCCGCCGTTGCCAAGCAGTACGGGGCTGAAGTGCAGATGCGCCCCAGCCGGCTTGCCCAAGACGACATACCGATGATTGACGTGTTGCAGTACGTTACCAAGCAGTGTGAGGCGGAAGAGGAAGAGTTCTACGAAATCATAGCGGACCTCCGCTGCACCAACCCCCTCAAGACCGTGTTCGACATTGACGGGGCGATAGAGAAACTGCAACTCACTGGAGCTGACGGGGTAATCGGGGTCAACAAGCTGGACGACCACCATCCCGCAAGGATCAAGCGGGTATTCCAAGACAGGATCATAGACTTCGCTTGGCCCGAGCCAGTGTCGGGATTGAGGCAGGACCTCAAACCAGACGCCTTCATTCGGAACGGCAGCATTTACATTGTGTTGCGCGACGCACTGATGGACGGGATACTTCTCCAGGGGAGCGATAATCTTAGACCTTGGTACATGCCGCTAGAGAGAAGCGTGAACGTGGACACGGAGCTGGACTTCGTACTGGTGGAGGCCCTTCTGTGCTCTTCATAGCCGAACTCGGCAGTATGCACAAGGGGATTGAACCCCTGGTCTACGAGATGGTCCGCAGGGCCAAGCTTGCGGGCGCGGATGCTGCCAAGTTCCAGTTCGGCTGGCCCGAGAGCGGCGGACCGATACGCAGGTGGGCGACAGAGAACGGCAAGACCATTCGGCAGTGGTGTACCCATTTTGACATCAAACTCATGGCGTCCGTATTCTCCTGGGCGGGACTGGCGGTAGCAGAGTCTTGTGGAGTGGACTACCTGAAGATGGCCCACCCAGAGACCTTTGCCAAGAACGCGCCCGAGGGGGAGGATTACGACAGGCTGCTTCACCTGTGCATGGAGAGCTACAAGCCCGTGTTCGTGTCCGAGCGGTTTGTGGAGGGGGCGAAGACGCTGTATTGCATCCCTCGGTATCCCGTGTACCAGCACGAGTTGACGCTGCCGGCGCACTTCTCGACCTATTATGGTTACTCCTCGCACACGCACGGGATTGAGGATGCGCTGCTGGCGATTGCAAGAGGCGCCAAGCTCATCGAGAAGCACGTGACCCTGGACAAGACGGAGGAGACCATCAAGGACAACGCCTTCGCCCTCTCCTTCGATGAGTTCGCCGAGATGGTGAACATTGGGCGGCGCTTAGAGAAACTTGCGGAGGTCGCGTGAGAGGTCACTGGAGCGCGCCGTTTCGGGACGAGTGGCGGGACTGGGCTTGGCCCTGCGAGATGTCCTTCGACGAGGTGTGGTCTCCGTTGGATTTACTATCCGTGGCGCCCGACATCCACGTCTACTACGCCAACCCGAATGCGGCGTTTGTCCTTGGAGGGGACATCAAGAACAAGTTCCCAAATCTGTCCCTGGTGGTAACGCCATCCACGGGAGAGACGCACCTGGATAGGGTATCTCTACGAAGCAGACACGTTGCGGTTCTCTCTCTTCGAGATGATCTTGAAGCACTGAGCAAGATACGGGCGAGTTCCGAGTTCACCTTCCTGATGATCCTGAACGCCCTGCGCAGGATTGACGCCGCTATCTTAGAGGACAACTGGGGGCGGGACGAGGATGACTTGCGGGGGCAGGAACTCTACGGCAAGATGGTTGGGCTGATAGGCCACGGCAGGATTGGCAAGAATCTGGAGACGTGGCTTAGGGCCTTTGGGGCGGGCGTCTACTGGAACGACCCGGAGCAGGGAACGAACGTCTACTGCCCGAGTGTGGAGTGGATGTTCCGCAACTGCCACATCGTTGTGATTTGCTGTTCTATGAACAGGACATCCCTG
>Ga0315297_10002861_pt1 | contig 11015 bp, 13 predicted proteins | sample YL17G15_0_MG_FD_203628 | JGI IMG/M metagenome (GOLD analysis project Ga0315297, IMG submission 203628) | Sediment microbial communities from Yellowstone Lake, YNP, Wyoming, USA - YL17G15_0 | ecosystem: Environmental > Aquatic > Freshwater > Lake > Sediment | place: USA: Wyoming | collected...
CCCGACCGCAAGCGGTGCAACTATCAAAAATATCCCGAAAAAGCTGTGCAGGACGTAGTGCGACGGGTAGGCGGCCATGCACGCCAACTCGCCCGCGCATGCATCGTAAGCCGCCGATGTGTAATAAAGTCCCTCCAGATCTGGCAGCACCGATGCCGCGAGGAGCGCAGTGATATCGATCCGTTTCCTTATGGGCACCGCAAGAAGATAGTTGGCAAAGGCGTGTATGAGCGTGAACATCTAATCAGACCGCTCGAACTTTCCTTCCCCGCCCGAGGCCGCGACCTTCTTTATCGCTTCCTCCGCGGCCTCCCTTATCATCTTCTCGCCTTTCTTCGCGTCCTTGGTCTTGAAGCTTATCATGTACTTCGGCGCGGAGATGTAGTGGACCTCTATGCCTTTCTTGGCCACCGCGTCCAGCGCCTTCTTGATATGTTCCAGCCCGTCCGGCGCGGGGCTCCTGAGTTCCAGCGTCCCTTTGATGGCCGTTTCCTTGAGCTCTATCGTTTTTTCCGCCACGGCCGCTATCGCGCTTATCCATTTTTCCGGTATTCCTTTCTTCGCGAGCATCTCTCTTCCGTCGGGCGTCATGGACGTCTGGAACGCCTTCCACATTTCCCCGAACTCTTCCTGCAGCTTGAACCCGACCTCGGAATAGGCCTTGTCCAAGGTCAGGCCCAGTTCCTTGGCCGTTGTCTCGAGCATCTTTTCGGCCTTTTGCTCGCGCTTTATTTCCTTCAGCTTTGCGTCGGCCTCGTTCTTGCTCACGCGCTTCATGGAGAGCTCGACGTGTCCGCGTTCCTCCTCTACGCGCATGACCTTGACCACGACCGCGTCCCCTTCCCTCACGAACTCGCGGATGTCCTTTATCCACTTGCGCGCGACCTCGGAGATGTGTATCATCCCGTCCACGCCCGGATATTCGTCCAGCCTTACGAGCGCCGAGAACGGATTGAGCCTTATGACCTTGCCCGTGACCAGTTCCCCCGCTGTGGGAAATTTCGAGAGTTTTCTTACCGTGATTATCGCCTGAACTCTATAGAAGGACTGACTTTTAAATAGCTTTCCGCAGGAAACCCTTTCGGGGTTTCCGCGTCGTGAAACCTCGAGGTTTCACCGCCGCCCGCCGCGCCTGAGAACGTATTTCGCGGCCCTGTACCCCGCGAAAGCTAGCACCCCGTACGCGGCCGCCTGGCCCGCCGCCACGGGCGATATCAGCATCAGCGCCGCAAGTATTGCGACCGGTGCCAGGTAAATGTGCTTGTGTGCCATAACATCACTTGTTCTCACTATTAACATCGGAGACGTCAATAAAAGTCTTTTGCCATTCCTTCCCCACGTTGCCTGCGCTCTCGTCCATCAGGTCCGCCAGGCTGGCTATCTCGCCCGTTTCCATGCTCTTTATGGCCGCGCGCTCGCTGATTTCCGCGCCCACCTCCATGCCCGCGCTCGTCTCGCGCCTTGCCAGCTTGGCCGTGGTCTTTTCGCCCTGCCTGGCCGCGCGCGATACTCGGATCAGTTTTCCGCTCCTTTCGAGCACGGCCTCCTCGGGCGCGATGGCTATGCTCATCAGCATGCCCGCCGACACTTCCACGTCCTCGTTCTTTATCACGCTCCCCATCCTCTGTGCGCCGCGGAACAGCGCGCCCATCAGGATCTCGCCCATTGCTGTGAAATTTTCGCCCGCGTCCTTTTGGTTGGTCACTGAATCGAAAAGCAGCGTTGCGGCCGCGCCCGCCGCAAAGAACCCGTTGCCGAAAAGCGCGGTGGTCGCCGCGCCGGTTTCCTTGGTGAACGATGCCGCGAACTTCACGGCGCTCGATATCGGCCACGGGTACTTGTCCGCTTCCTCTATGCGTGCCGTCTGCGTCTCTTCTATCTCCGACGCCAGGTCGTTCACAGCGTTCACCACCTTGTTCTTCTCGTAAGCCACGGCCAGCGCATCCGCCATGGTGTAGCCGAACTTCTCTTTCAGGTTCAGCGCGTCCAGGAAATTGAATGCCCCGCGCCCGACCGTTTCCTCCTTGTGGGAGAAGGCTGCGGGCGCCACCATCGCGGCGGTCGGGCCCGCAGTAAAGGACAGCGCAGTGACGCTTTTCTCGTCCTTTGCTTTCGTTTTGCCGGCCGCAGCCAGCCTTGCGAGGGCGAGTGCCGCGGCCTTCTCGCGCTTCTTTTTCAGTCCGTATTGCCGCATCTTCTCCGCGTACTCCTCGTCCATGCGCCTGATTTTCTCTTTCTCGGCCAGGACCGCGGCCTCGTTTGCGCGGCCCGCAGCGGTCTGGTATGCTTTGAAGGAACTGCCGCCGCTGGTCGTGTAAGAGCGGTAAAGATAGGCGCCCGTCCCGATTGCGGCTATTCCGACCAATCCTGCTAGGGCCAGGTACTCGGTTGCTTTGCTATTGTCCGGTTGCGCAACGCCCTTGTTCTGCTCGAACGGCGAGCTGACGGAAACCATGCCCATTGAAGAACGGTCGATGCTGCCATCAGGTGCGTCAGGCAGAACAATCGGAGCTGCCACGGTTATTTCATAGTATTCAAGGAGCTGCGACCTGTCTGAGAGCTTGACGCCTGATTCTGTTTTTCGTTCAGCCCAGCAGTCGTTTTCGTTCCACGGGACCGTGCAGGTTATTCCGGGGCCGGGCTTCACGCGCTCGGCAATCCACCAGTCCACGGTCGAATCGGGCGCGAACGAAGAAGCATGGAGCGCTGTGGCCTTGGGCATCTGGATGAGGCGGAGCTCCACACGGTAATCCCCCGGTTCGGTGAGTTCGAGCGCCTTTTCGGGGACGGATGCGCTCAGGGAATGATAATATGTGGGATAATAATTGCGGATGTTGTCATACTGCGGGGCGGTGTCAAGTATTTGCCGTGAGCCGTCGGGATCGATAAGGACGCGGTAAACGATGTGGGAGCTCGGCGTGTAGGCGTTCTCGTAATTGTGGTACCGGCAGACCTGCGGTTCCACGCAGACCGCCCAGTATTCCCAACTTTCCAGATAGACGGCCTTCGCGGGGAGCGTGAAGGGTTCGGCGAGCGCCGCGCAGGGCAACAGCAGCAATAGCGCTAACGCAAACGCGCCAAAGCTTAGAAAAGCGTGTTTTCCCCCCAAACCAACCGTAATAGATTGAGATGACTTATTGAAAAACTTTCGGTCGGTTCGTCGCCTGCCGAACTAATCCATGACCTTCAGCTTTTGCTGAACGGGCATGCAAACCAACTAATCCATGACCTTCAGCTTTTGCTGAACGGGCATGCAAACCAACTAATCCATGACCTTCAGCTTTTGCTGAACGGGCATGCAAACCAACTAATCCATGACCTGAATGACCTTTGCCTTGACCTTGGCTTTCCCGCCGCGCGATTCGGCCAGGACGGCGTCGCAAACAAGGCACTTCACGGTTGTTGCGGCCTTGTTGTAAATGATTTGTTCATTCTTGCATTTGCTGCACGTGACCTTCAAAAATTTGGAAGTGGGTCTCGGTATGAGTTGCATGTTCATCCCTTTGTCATCTCGAACTTCTTCACCCTGAACCCGAGCCCGATGCTGTGCTGTTTCTTGCACACCTTGCATTCGTAGCGAAGGTCCAGCTTCTTTGTGGGCTTGGCCCTGTCGTGCGGGTTGCTCTTCGGGAAGCTGCCGAAGCCCGTCATTTTCCTGAGGAAGCGGCGCTGTCCCATAGCCATGGAGCGCCTTTGCTTGCCCGAGCTCACCCTATGTATGACGTGCTCGGTGTGCTTCTTGCACTTCGGGCAAAACCTGTTCTGCACCTTGGGGATGTTCATTTTCCTCACTCAGTTGACGGTTTCCGCTGCGCGCCTTATTGACAGGAGCTTGAACACGTCGTCCGAGACCTCGGCCGTGTCGCCGGCCTTGAACGGCCCGTATTCCGCCCCGTTCATGTCAACGAAGCGCGGAAGTTCCATCAGTATCCTTACCTTTTTTGTGCTATTTAAAGGTTTTAAAGGGTTTTGGTCGTTCAATGCGGGTTGTGAAGTCTCTATTTTGCTTTCTGCGTTAGTATCTGATTGTGAGATCGGTTTGGACTGTTCCACCGCTAAGGTCTCCGTATGCTGCGGCTGTGCGGAGGGCTTCATAATTTCCTTATTAATCTTCATCTCCTCAATGCTCTTGCGCGCCTCCTCCATTTTCTGCTCTATCATGAAGCTCGCGCCGAACAGCCGCTCCTTCATTTCGTTCTGCTGCGCCTTGAGCATGGAATGCAGCCTGTCGAAAAGGCCCGCTTCGTCCGCGGTCATGTTCGCGGGCGGCGCGGAGCCGCGCACCGAATCCAGGGCAGAGGTCATTATTTTTCTCATCCGAAGGTTTATTATGTATTCGAGCAGCTTTTTCGCGTTCTCGACCTCAAGGATGGCGGCCGCGTCGCCCCTGCTTTTCTTGTGCGAGAGCCACAGCTGCACCGCCGGGAAGAAGCCCTCCGGCAGCCTGCTGAGCTGCAGGCCCTTCTCCGCCCTGTGAACAGAACTTATCGTCTCGTAGGTTATCATTGCTTCCACAGTGAAAACCTCTTATTTTCCTCCGTGAGTTTTCACGTAAGTAAGCCAATCTTTCGATATGATATATGTCTTGCTCATTTTGTACACCGTTACTTGCTCGCCCGCTTAATCCTTTTGCCTTTAACGGATTTATGCTTGATGTCGTCTAACCCGCGGTCGGGTTTGACGCTTAGCGTGCGAAGCACGCTTGGTCTCCTGCTCGGCTGCCATCCGTAGCTTGGCCGCCCTCATCATCGCCTTGAACGCATAGTTCACGGGGTTCTTGATGCGCTTGGCCGCACAAATTTCGTCGGGCCTGCATATCCCGATGGAATCATAGAATTGCTCGGACACGCAGTTTGCGGGCATCAGGTCCCTGTTCTGGCGCTCATGCCACCTCATCTGCGTGCGTATGGTCCGTTCGGGCAGCGGCCCCTTGTGCAGCTTGTTCGTCTCAAAGACTTTCTTTTCTATGTCCTCTTCCTTCCAGTTGACCGAGCGCAGGAATGCGGCCAGGGTAAAGACCGAGCGCTTTCGCCCGTCCGTGAGCCCGCCGAGGATTGCCTTTATGCACGGCGGGAAGAACTGCTCCGCTATTGGTGATTTGGGCCCTGCGGGCTTTTGCCTAGGCTTCACGGCTTCTACAACCTTCAGTTTTGCCGCATGGTCCAGCGCGTCAAGCAGCAGCTCGTACCCTTCGCCGTCCTTGTTTGAGAGGAAAGGAAGATTTGCCGTTACGTTCTCCGGCTTCGCCGACTCCTTTGAAAAACTTCGCAGCTTGAACACCTGGACGGGCGTTGAGACCAGCCACGTTTTATCATGAAGCGAGTAGGGCGCCCTGAAGAGGTGGCGGCTCCCCCAGTCCTTTTCCACCTCCACGAAATGGTACGGCGACAGGTCCGGCATGCTCTCGACCGTGGTCCGTAACGCAGCAAGCCCGCCCTCTTCCGCCACGAGCGCTTCCATCATCCTTTCCTTGCATCTGTCCTTGAGGAACTGGACGATGGCCTGCGGCACTTCCGGATAGCGCTTGGCGATGGGCCTGAAGTCCACCTCGGGCGGGAACGCGTTGCCCGCCACCGCTATGTGGAAGCCCCGCCTGCCGGAAAACTTTACGGTCGGGCTCACTCCGTAGTCCTTCAGAAAATCAACAACTACGGCCGCGGCCGCGCGGCCGTGCTCGAGCTTCGCTTTCGAGTCCATGTCGATTATCAGGTCCCAGCCCTTCCTTATCTCGTCGAGGTTGCCCTGCTTGAGCGCGAGCGGCTGCGTCCACCTTTCGACCGAGATGTGGAAGGTCACCGCGCCCTTCTTCACCCTGTCCAGCACGTCCGACGGATAGAGCAGTATGTCGGGCCTTTTCATGTACGTGCCGTCGCGCATGGCGCACCCGACCTCCCTGTCGCGGGCGGCCGAGGCTATGGCCCGTTGCACGTCCTGCCGAGAATAATAGGCGAGTATGTCCATCTGGTGCATACGGATTGTTCGGTTACTAAACTATTTAAAAAGATTGAGCTGAATGATGGTTGTATGGAAAAGAAGGACCTGCTGAGGAGGGAAGTCAGGGACATGAAGCTGGGAACGAGCGACATTTCCGAAATAGTCAGGCAGATGGGCGAGTCGGGCGGCTTCGGCGCCAAGAACTTCGCGGTCGGAACGGAAATCCTGCGCAGCATGATTGACGATAAGAAGTGTTTCAGGTTCTTCAGCTTCCCCGCCTGCATAGTCGCTACGGGAATGCGCGGCGCCATAGCCGAAGCGATAAAAAACGGCTGGTTTGATGCGATCGTTACGACCTGCGGCACGCTCGACCATGATTTGGCCCGCGCCTGGGGCGGCAAGTATTACCACGGTTCCTTTGAATTGGACGACGAGAAACTGCACAAGATCGAAGTGAACAGGCTGGGGAACGTTTTGGTCCCCAATGAGAGCTACGGCATCCCGCTGGAAAAGCACATGAACCCCATCCTTGAGGAGCTGGTGAAGAAGAAGGAGGACTGGTCTGGTGTGGAACTGCTCCGCGAGTTCGGCCTGCGCCTTAACGATGAAAATTCCATATTATACCAGGCGGCCAAGCGCAACATCCCCGTTTTTGTGCCTGGTATAACGGATGGCGCGTTCGGTACGAACCTGGTCTGGTTCTCGCAAGACCACAAGTTCAAGCTGGACCTGCTCGCGGACGAAAGGGCGTTATCGGATATCGCGTTCAAGCAGAAATCGCTCGGTGCGTTGATGGTCGGCGGCGGCATATCAAAGCATCACGTAATTTGGTGGGCGCAATTTGCAAAAGGTCTCGAATATGCCGTTTACATCACGACCGCCACTCAGTACGACGGCTCGCTGAGCGGAGCGCGGCTGGAAGAAGCGGTCAGCTGGGGAAAAATAAAAGAAACAGCCAAGTACGTGACGGTCGACGGCGACGCGACCATCCTTCTGCCGTTCATGTTCGCAGCGCTTGGCAAAAAATAATACATATATACATAATCAACCAATTCTCTGTATGCCTAAGGAAATCGAAAAGAAGTATTTGCTTCAAGGCAAAACCAAAGGTAACGTCCTTTACGTAAAGGGACTGCCAGAAATCCATCTTGACAAGGGCACCAAGATAAAACAGGGCTACCTCCCCATGGACATGGTTATGGAGGTTGCGGGTATCCTGAACCTGCCGGAAGGCTTCAAGCCCGCTGAACTGCGTGTCAGGGACAAGGGCGGGAAGTATTTCCTGACCGCCAAGGGCTCGGGCGGACTGGAGCGCGACGAATATGAGAAGCCGATAGACAAGAAACAGTTCGAAGCGCTTTGGCCCAAGACCGAAGGCAAGAGGATAGAAAAGGTAAGGGTGCCTGTGGGTTATGAGGGGCACGAAGTGGAGCTCGACTTTTTTACGGACAGGAAGCTCATCCTCGGCGAAGTCGAGGTCAAGTCCGTGGAAGAGGCCAAGAAAGTCCGTTTGCCCGGAAAGGATGTCACCGAGGACCAGACATACAAGAACAAGAACCTGGCGAAGTGAACGGCCTTAGAAGTTTCATCAATCATCTTTTCTAAGCTTCACCGACAGCGTCCTTGAACGTTATCAGGTCCATGGGGCCGTGAACGCCGTAGAGCAGCGGTATGAAGCCCTCCATGGGAAGCGAAAGCAGCGCTTCCTTCACCGCTTTGTTCCCGAGCCCGTATCCCGGCGCGTATATCTGGCCTAGGAACGGGTTGTTCAGCCACTTCTCGACGTACCGTTTGCTCCACTCCTCGTTGAAGCAGCACTCCTCTCGCACGTATTTCCTGACGTGCTCGTTGCCCTTTCCTTTCTGGAACTTCAGCATGCTGCCGTTCAGCCTGCCCGCCGCGTCCAGCTGGTCGCGCAGCATGGCTATCTTGCAGCTCTTTTCAAGGCCGTCCCCGCACTCCATGAGTATGTACGGCGCGGCCACCGCTATCCCCTCCGCCAAGGCCGTCTGCGGCGTGCCCATCGTCGTTATGGCCGATTCCGCGCCCGCAAGGTTGCGCTCCCACAGCGCCTGGTTGATGACGCTCTGCATGTGGTGCCCGGGCAGGAACTCGTGCATGGTCATCGTGCGCAGCTCGGGCTCGCTCTTGGTGATTTTCATGTTGTATTCGTAGCCGCTCAGGAACGTCTCCCCGTCGCGGTTGCCCAGGTAGTTGTTCGATGCCGCAAAGAACGCCTCTTTCAGGCCCGTTATCTTGATGTGGTCGAGCGGCACGTCATTGACACTTGCCGGAAGGAGCGGCATGATGAGTTTTCTTACCGTCTTTTCCAGCGGCTTGATGAACATCCTTATGTGCTTCCCTATCTCGTCGTTCGTGATTATTTTCTGGTCTTTTGCCCACGCGTCCAGCGCCTCGTGCAGATTTTCCTGTTTATAGCCCTGCCCGGCCAGCTGCTCGCCGAGCAGCCCTTGCAGCGGCTTTATGTCTATCATCTCGGGTTCGGCGCCCACGCAGGTCCTGACCACTTCCCCGTACGACGGCGCGGCCGCCAGCCCGAGTTCGGACTTCTTGATGCCAAGGAGCATCATCAGCGCCCCGACCTGGCCGTAAAGGTATTTCTTCCTGCGCGGGTCCTCGATGACGTCCGCGACATCGGCCAGGATGTCTATCGAGTCGCTCCATTTTCCGTTCTCTATCCATGCGGCCGCCTGTTTTGGGAAATCTTTCCCGCTCTTGGACAGCTCCCTTATTTTGGCCGCATTCTTGTCCTTGTACACGGGATTGGTTTCGACACTGCCCAAGCCCGTGAAATAGGCGTCCAGAATCACCCTGTAAAGCCCGCTCTCGCTCGCGCCGTCCCCGCCCCAGGCCGTGTCCACGTAAATCACGGCTGACGTCAGCGCATCATTGATTTTCCTTTCGAAAGCGATGTCTCGTGCCATAATACCGCAAAAGAAGTTGGGCGGAAAAGCATTTATGCTCGGCGCGCGCACCGAAAGCTATTTATGCCGCTTTGGGCCGCGCCGTTCAGCCCTGCGCCTTCTTTGCCATTTTTGCCTTCTCGTAGTCCTTTTTCACCTTGTCGACCACGCTGTTAGCCGTTTCCACGCTCGTGCGTTCCGCCTGCTCCGCCTTTTCGGCGTGCACCTTGGCGACGTCCGCCAGCTGCTGTATCTGTTCTTCTTCCTTAACCTTTTCCTTGGCGTAGCCTATGGCGGTTAGCATGCCCGGCATGTAATTGCCTTTGTTCTCCTCGAAGAATTTTTGCAAGCCCTTCGGCAGCTTCTTCTTGATGTCGTTTGTTATGGTCTTGACGTATTGTTCCTGCGTTGCCATGTTCCCACATCACTCTTCGCTCACTCGAGGAGCAAGGACGAACCCTATCTTCACCTTGTCGCCGGTAAAGTCCATCCTCATCGGATAGTCGTTGCCTATCTTCAGCGTGGTTTTCGGCGCAAGTTTTGCCGCCTTCACCATCTTCTTGAGGTATTCGAGCGGATAGCGCGCCTTCACGGCCTCCTTGGCGTCCACCGACGTCAGCGCCACCGAGCCGCTCTCCAGATTGAGTTCCGTCTTGCTGCTGTCGCCCTCCGCCCACATCCTGACCTTGCCGGGCGCCAGCTCTATCATGATGGAATCGGCTATCACGTCCGCGTCGTCTATGCCGTTCGACAAAACGTCCGTGCTCAGCTCCGCGTTCGCAGTAAAGGCGAACTGCGTTATGTTCGGCACGTCCTCCGCGTTGAGTTCGAGCAGCGGTATTGCGAACTTGCGCGTCGATTCCCCGGTCAGCGTCAGCTCAAGGCGGTTGTCCGTGCTGTTGAGCTTTATGCTAAGCTTGTCGCCCGCGCCGGCCCTCTTCAAAATTGTCAGAAAGTTGAGCAGGTTCAGTCCGACCGCCGCAGGCGCGTCGCAGTTGTAATTTTCGAAGGCATTGGCCGATAGCTTGAAATCGACGACCGCGACCATCGCGCGGTCCGCCGCGAGCATCTCCAGCCCCTCGGGCTTCAATCTCAATACTCCTTCGTCTATTATCTGCGCTATCGCGTCTATGCTGTCCCTGAGGATTTTGACGTCCGACATGGTTGCTGAGAACATGAAATCACCTATGAAGTAATAATGTCCCGCGCACGCTTATATAATTGAAGGTCAAGGCCGCTCATGTCCTGCACGGCTTCGCCGCGCAGTGCGAACCCGTCTATCAGCGGCAGCACGCGCGCAACGACGCGGACAAGCTGCCCCCGTTCAAGGCCGGCCGTCTCTTCGGCCGAGTCGAACTGCACTTCCGCCTTGCTCGTCCCGTCGTCCAGGAGTATCGTGGACTCGCTCACGTCCAGGACGGTGCCCAGTATCCTTACGCGGATGTCCTTGTCCGGGGAAATGTCCGCTATGTGCTTCTCCGACGAGGCGACGCGCTTCTTCATCGGGTTCTTTGCAGGCTCCGCAGGCATGGAATCTGTATGGCTCTAAAAGAATAAATACGTCCTTTCACAACTTGGTTTTGGTGCTGGTGTGGACAAGGCGGTTTCTAAGTGGGCATTTTCAGGCCTGGCGCTAGTTTTTGCGCTCATTGCCGTAGGTTTGTACTTTTCCGGTTCGGCTGCGCCGACCGCGGCCGCGTTTGTGGGCGCGGGTTGCGGGGGCGGACCCCCGCCCACGGGCGCTTGGACGATTTCAGGCGGCGAGTGCCTCTGTGCGGATGAAAACGTGACGGTGAACGGCGACCTTCTGGTCGATACCGCCGACTTCAGGATGAGCAACTGCACCGTACGTATCAACTCGAGCTATACAGGCCAGTACCGCGTGTTTGTCGGAGGAAGCGACATCAATTTCACCATGGATGACAATTCCTTGATAACGTATGGCGACAATGTTTCAGCGAACTTCGGCTTCTCCATCATAAATGACCCGAGCTTTTACACCGTTGTGGTCATAAACAACTCCGAGATTCGTGGGGCGGGGTTCCCAAGCGCGCCCCTTAGCAACACGGGCGTTTACATCTACGACGCCGCCAACGTGACCATGATCAACTCCACGATAAGCGGCGGCTACAACGGGGTTGTCCTGAATTCCACGAA
>Ga0315297_10002862_pt1 | contig 11011 bp, 11 predicted proteins | sample YL17G15_0_MG_FD_203628 | JGI IMG/M metagenome (GOLD analysis project Ga0315297, IMG submission 203628) | Sediment microbial communities from Yellowstone Lake, YNP, Wyoming, USA - YL17G15_0 | ecosystem: Environmental > Aquatic > Freshwater > Lake > Sediment | place: USA: Wyoming | collected...
GACGACTCAGATGTGCCTTGAGCTCGCGAATGCCCACCGTGTCCATGGAATCCAGTCCTCCGATTGTGACTACAATTATAACATGATGTAGTCACGATCGCCATGGCCTGCCGCAAGGACCCGGCCGAAGGGACGTTCGCGCCGCTCTCCTCGACGGACGAGCCGGCGGGAAGCCAGCGGCCAGCCGCCACGTGCGTCTTCACCTGCTCGTGGTCGGCCGGGGTGTCATCCTTCATCGTGCGGCAGCCGTTCGAGCCGCTGAAGTTGAGGACGTAATGGGGGTACTTCTCGAACAGCGCGACGTTGATGGCGTACGCCTTGTCGATCGTCTTCACCGGGTTGCCGAGAGCCTCCGCTTCGGAATTGGCGATCCGCTCGGCCACGACCTTGGCGTGACGATAGCAACTGTCTTCGAAGTCAAGCGTTCTCTGATTGTCCAATCTGCTGCCACGTCGTGTTCGCCCGCATCATCGCGTTGAGGATGGTCAGAAGTTTGCGCATGCACGCGATGAGGGCGACCTTCTTCGGCTTGCCGGCGGCGACGAGGCGAAGATAAAAGGCGCGAATGACTGAGTTGCGTCGGGCGGCGACCAACGCCGCCATGTAGAGCACCGCGCGGACCGGCGCGCGGCCTCCCCAGACGGCTCGCCTCCCTCGGCAGGTCCCACTGTCACGGGCAAGCGGTGCCACCCCGACGAGCGCCGCAATTTGCTTGCGATTCAGCCGGCCGAGTTCGGGGAGGTCGGCCAGGAGCGTCCGGCTGACCACGGGCGGAGCCGCCACCTCCAGTGCTATAATCCCGCCTGTCGTCGCGCGCCATCCACGCACACCGAGAGGTCCCCATGACCCTCTCCGCGGGAATGCGCCTCGGACCGTACGAGATCCAGTCGGCCATCGGGGCGGGTGGAATGGGCGAGGTCTACCGGGCGCGGGACAGCCGGCTGGAGCGAGACGTCGCGCTGAAGGTCCTGCCGGCCGCGACGCTGGGCGACGAGACCGCGCGGGCGCGGCTGGTGCGTGAAGCGCGGCTGGCCGCGCGACTCAATCACCCCCACATCTGCACGATCTACGACGTCGGCGAGACGGACGTCTCCGTCGATGCGTCCGGCTCGCCCGAGGCAGGCTCGGGCCCGCGGTCGGCCTACATCGCGATGGAACTGGTCGAGGGGCAGCCGCTCAGCGCGCGTGTGGCCGAGGGGCCGCTGCCGACCGACCAGGTCGTCCGGTACGGCCAGCAGCTGGCCGATGCGCTGGCGCACGCGCACGCGCGCGGGGTGGTCCATCGGGACTTCAAGAGCGCGAACGTCGTGGTGACGGCCGAGGGGCAGGTCAAGGTGCTGGACTTCGGGCTGGCGAAGCGGCTGACCGAGGAGGCGCTGGCCGAGGTGACCACGGTGGCGCCGCTCTCGCTGACGGCGCCGGGGATGGCAGCCGGGACACTGGCGTACATGGCGCCGGAGCAGTTGCGGGGGCGTCCGGCGGACGCGCGGAGCGACATCTGGGCGCTGGGGGTCGTGCTCTACGAGATGGCGGCGGGGCGGCGGCCGTTCCAGGGCCAGACCGGCTTTGAGCTGACCGCCGCGATCTTCAACCAGCCGGTTCCGCCGATGCCAGGGCCAGTGCCGGAGCCGGTGGCTGGCGTCGTAGAGCGTTGCCTGGCCAAGGAACCAGGCGAGCGGTATCAGCGCGCCGGTGAAGTCAAGGCGGCGCTCGAGGCGGTGGCCTCGGGGCGCGACGTCGCCCGCTGGCCGACCTGGCGCATGGCCGCGTGGCGCCGTCGCCGGCTGCTCGGCCGGGCGGCGGGCGCACTCGCGTTCCTGCTCGTCGTCGCCACGTTGGCCTGGCTCGACGTCGGGGGCGTGCGGTCGCGGGTGATGGGGCGAGCGGACCCCATCAGGTTGGCCGTCCTGCCGTTTGCGAATCTCTCCGGCGACCCGGCGCAGGACTACCTGGGCGACAGCCTGACGCAGGAGATGATCACGCTGTTCGGGCGGTTGCATCCCGAGACACTAGCTGTGACCGCGCGCACGTCGGTGATGCGCTACAAGAAGGGGGACACGCCGCCCGGCCGGATCGGTCGCGAACTGGGCGTGGACTACATCCTCGCGGGCAACGCGCAGCGCCAGGCGAGCCGCCTCCGCATCACGGCGGAGCTGATCAAGGTGGCGGACGAGACGCTGCTCTGGACCGATACCTACGAGCCTGATGTCTCGGCCATCCTGACAGTGCAGGGCCGGGTGGCGCAGAACGTGGCCAAAGCCCTGGCAGTCAAGCTGCTCCCGGCCGAGGAGGCCCGCCTGGCCATCGTCCGGACCGTCAACCTCGAGGCCTACGACGCCTATCTCAAGGGGTCTGCGCTCTGGCAGTCGCTGAAGGCCGCCGATATCGAGGCGGCTCAGCGCTACTTCGAGCAGGCGCTGGAGAAGGACCCCTCCTACGTCCCGGCCGTTTCGGGCTTGGCGGTCGTCTGGCTGGTCCGCGGACAGATGGGGCTCGTGTGGCCCACCGAGGCCGGACCGAAGGCCAAGGCACTGGCGCTCCAGGCCCTTGGCCTCGACGACAATTCCGCGGACGCGCACGAGGCACTGGCGCAGGTCCTGGCATGGAGCGAATGGGACTGGCGCGGTGCCGACCGGGAGTACAAGCGCACGCTCGAGCTCAACCCCAACGCGGCCAACGCACACGCGTACTACGCCCACTACCTGGCGATCATGCGACGCGCGACGGAGGCCGTCTCCCACAGCGAGCGGGCGACCAAGCTCGACCCGTTCAACCCGCTCTACCACAGCATGTATGGATTCGTCCTGATGTACCTTCGGCGCTACGATGATGCCCTCGCCGCCGCGAACTCGGCCATCTCCATTCGTGCCGATACGTCGATCGCGTTCAGTCTCATGCAGCGGGTGTATCTGGCCAAGGGGATGCGCAAGGAGCAGCTGGCTGAGCAGCGGCTGAGGATCGCGCAGGATCCCGAACGTGTCGCCGCGTTCGACAGGGGCCTTGCGGAAGGCGGATACGAAGGCGCGCAGCGGGCTGTCGCCGACGTCCTGGCGGCACGGTACGGGAAGTCCAAGACTCCCAACGCCGCGGGCAACTCCGCGTCCATCGCCATGCGGTATCTCGACGCCGGCGACAAGGAGCGGGCCATCGCCTGGCTCCAGACGGCCTACGACGATCACGATCAGAACCTGCCCTACATCGGCATGCCCAACTGGGATCCCTTGCGCACCGACCTGCGCTTCCAGGCGCTCCTTCGCCGCATCGGCCTCCCGCAGTGATCTGAGGCCGGCCGCACATCCCGCCGACGATAGGAAGCATTAGAGCGGTCTCCGCTCGCCTGCCGCTCGCGAGTTAACGTAACACCCGCTATCAGACGCCGCCCGGGCAGACGCTCGCCCGGGCACAGCTCGCGACGGCAGGCGTGATCGCCCTATCGCGCAGCCACGCATTCGCTCAGAGGCACGACCTCGACCCGTTTGCCCAAGCTGTAGCGACGGGCTCCCGGATACACCACGCGCAGCTCATCCAGCTTCAGATCGCTCAGGGCGACGCGCATCGAGGGCGTCAACCTGGGGGCGTCCGCGCGTTTGCATTCCACGCCAATCCGGCGTCCGTTCTTGAACAGGAGCAGGTCGAGTTCGGCGCCGTTGTGGGTTGCCCAGTAGTACGCCTCGTCTGGTCGCAGCGCCTTGAGGACCTCCTCCACGGCATAGCCTTCCCAGGAGGCGCCCACTTTGGGATGATGCTCCAGATCGTGGCGGTTGGTGATGCCCAACAGCGCGTGCAGCAGCCCCGAATCGCGCACGTAGACTTTGGGAGCCTTGACCTGCCGCTTGGCTAGGTTCTCAAACCAGGGGGACAACTGCCGGATCATGAACACGCCGGTCAGCAGATCCAGGTACCGACGGACCGTGGACTCCCCCACCGACAGCGCGCGCGCCAGTTCCGCGCCGTTCCAGGTCTGGCCGTGATAATGCGCCACCATGTTCCAGAAGCGTCGCAGCGCCGACGACGGGATGGTGATCCCGAGTTGCGGGATGTCACGTTCCAGGAAGGTCTGGAGAAACTGCCGGCGCCAGCTTGCCGAATCGGCCTCGCTGCGCGCCGTGTAGGACAGCGGGAATCCGCCTCGGAGCCAGTGCCGATCCTGCTTGGCGGCCCCCAGGTCGCCGAGTCGGAACCCTTCCAGATGGACCGTCTCCAGCCGCCCTGCCAGCGTCTCCGAGGATTGACGGCGTAGCGCCGGGGACGCGCTGCCCAGAATCAGGAACCGGGCCGGGCGGGGCTGACGATCCGCCAGCACGCGCAGCAGGGAAAACAACTCAGGCTGGCGCTGGATTTCGTCGATGACGACCAGGCCCTTGAGCGGGCGCAGAGCGGTTTCGGGCTCAGACAGCCGGGCCAGGCTGGTTGGGGATTCGAGGTCGAAGTAGTTCAGTGAATCGGGCCGGACAAAGGCACGGGCGAGGGTGGTCTTGCCACATTGGCGCGGGCCAAGGATGGCGACCACCCGGCTGCGCTTGAGTGCGGTCCTGACGGCGCGGATATCGGCTGACCGGTCAATCACGGATGCCATGCTATACCATGAATATCTGCCACGCAATGGCGGAATTGCATGATTACATAATTGGCTGGCCGCTCTGCACCTCGGCCTTCAACTCCTCGAACCAGTTCAGGATGAAGTTGACGTCGGTGACCATTGGGGCGGTATGAGGCGTCACGCACCGGACCGCGGAAGACAGCTGCCCGTCCGCCAAAGTTGAAGCGCCATGACGATGGGCAGGAACGTATCACGCTACTGCGGGAGGCCGACGCGGCGCAGCAGATCCTGGTAGCGCGGGTCCGGACGCAAGACGTCGTAGATCGGCATGCCGATGTACGGCATGTTGGCCTCCCGATCCTGGTACGCCCGTTCGAGCCATTCGATCGCACGCGCCCGGTCGCCGGCGTGGAGGCAGCGCAGTGCCAGGTCCACCGCGCTCACGCCGCCCGGCTTCCCGAAACGCCTGGACCAGACCTCAACGAGCCGCCGCTGTGCTCCGGCGTAGCCCGCCTCGGCGACGCCCCGCTCCAGCGCCGCGGCGATCTCGCGGTCCCCGGCGAATCGTTCCTTGTCAGACGCGAGCGCCTCGTCGTACATCCCCTTGAGGAAGAGGGCCTGAGACAGGGCATTCCTCGCGACGAACGAGTCGGGTTGCAGACGCAGGGCGGCACGAGAGGTCGCAATGGCGTCGTCGTATCGACGCACGTACACGAGGTCGGTCGCGTAGAAGCTCTGGGTCCTGACCGAGAGCGGGTCGACCTGGAGGGCCCGCTCGATCTGGGCCATGGCCTCGTCCGGGCGGCCCACGTTCATCAGGAAGTGCGAGTACCCTTGACGCGCCTCCGCGCTGTTCGGGTTGAGCGCGAGAATGTCCTTCCACTTTCGCTCGGCGGCCGGCCAGTCCCAGTCTCCCCAGGTCAGGATTCCGGCGAGCGCGCGATGCGCCTCCCACTCGTTCCCGTCGAGTTCCAGGGCCTTCAGCGCGGCCGCCTTCGCCTCGGGAACCGCAACCCGCGCCGGAGCGATGCCCATCTGGTGGCGGCCGTTCCAGACTCTGGCGATGCCCGCCCAGGCCGCGGCATAGGTCGGATCTTCCTGCAGCGCCAGCCTGTAGTACCGTTCTGCGGCGTCATAGCCGGCCGGATTCAGGACCTGGCGGTAGTGCGTGCCCTTGAGATAGGCGTCGTAGGCGGCGGGGTTGACGCTGCGCACGTTTGCCAGCCGCGCGAGCTCGGCCGGGAGGAGCTTCATCGCCAGCGCCCTGGCGACCTCCCTGGCCACCTCGCTTTGAAGGACCAGGATGCCGGACAGCTCGCGCTCGTACGTGTGCGCCCAGAGTTGCGCCTGATCCCGCACCTGGATCAGTTCCGAGGTGATGCGAACGCGACCGCCTTCCCGGCGCGCGCTGCCCTCGAGGACGTACTCGACGTGCAGCTCGCGTCCGACCTGGTCGACCGGCGTGTTGCCTCCCTTGTAGCGCATCACCGATCCGCGCGCGATCACGCTGAGGCCCTGGGGATGCAGGCTGCCGAGCTCGGCGATCAATTCCTCAGTCAGGCCGTCGCTCAGGTAGTCCTGCTCCGGGTCACCGGTGAGGTTCACAATCGGCAACACCGCGAGCCTGACGGCGCGCGCCGGCATCGCGGCTCCGCCCCGCAGACCGGTTCGCAGGCCGCCGACATCGAGGGCCACCAGCGCGACGAGCGCGGCAACGACGCCGACGATGGCCACAAGGCCGACCGCCAGCGCCAGCGAGCGGTGCCGCGCCAGCCGGTAGCGCCACGCGGCCCACGGCGCCAGCGTGCCGGCCTGGGTCGCGTCCAGCGCCGCGCGCACCTCGCCGGCCTGCTGATACCGCCTCCCGGGCTCCTTCTCGAGGCAACGGGTGATTGTCGCCCCCACTTCCGCCGGCACGGACGCCGGCAGCGGCGGCGGCGCATCTTTGAGAATCGCCGAGGTCAGAGAAAACCCCGTCTGGCCCTGGAACGGCCGCACCCCGGCCGCCATCTCGTAGAGCATGACGCCCAACGCCCAGATGTCGCTCCGGGCGTCGGCGGGGTCCCCGCGCAACTGCTCCGGCGCCATGTAGGCCAGCGTGCCCACGACCATCCCCGGCGCCGTCATGGAGGCCAGCGAGCGGGTCACCTCGTCGCGTTCGTGCTCGTCCAGCCGCTTCGCCAGCCCGAAGTCGAGCACCTTGGCCCGACCCTCCGGCGTGATGACCACGTTCGCGCCCTTCAGGTCGCGATGCACCACCCCTCGGGCATGCGCGTGCGCCAGCGCGTCGGCGACCTGGCTGCCGAAGCGCAGGAACTGATCGGCGGGCAACGCTCCGCCCGCCAGCCGCGCGCTCAGGGGCTGGCCCTCGACCAGCTCCATGGCGATGTAGACGTGGCCGTCGGCCTCGCCAACGTCATGGACGGTGCAGATGTGCGGGTGATTGAGCTGCGAGGCGAGGCGCGCCTCACGCAGCAGCCGCGCGCGCGCGGTGCCGTCTGCGAGCATCGCGGGGGGCAGGACCTTGATCGCCACCGTGCGATCGAGGCGCGTGTCGCGGGCCTTGTAGACCTCGCCCATGCCCCCCGCGCCAATCAGGCCGAGGACGTCGTAGGGGCCGAGCCGCGTGCCCGCAGCCAGGGACATCGTGCCCTCCGCCGCGCATTATAGCTCCGTGCCGCGCCGATGACCTGCACGGCGGCCGGCAGGCGTCAGAGCGGCCTCTGACGCAGATGGACGCGGTCGGCGATGCTGAGATGCTTTCGCCAGACGATCTCGGGCCGGGCCAGAAGTGCCTGTACGAGTGTCGTCACCTCATCAGGATTCTGAGGCGCCAGCCGTAAGAGCAGTACACCGGCCGTGGGCTTCGGGAATGCGGTCGCCGCCAGCAACCCGAAATCGAGATCGAAGGTCAGGATCAGGCGATCCTCCTCGATGGCCCGGGCGATATGGGCGTTGTCCGATGCGCCCTGAGCCGACTCGCTCGCCGAGAAGACATCATGGCCGTCGCTACGCAGTGCCCGAATCGTCTCAAGCGGGATGTTCTCGTCGGCGAGCAGTCGGATCACCCGGCACCACGCCGGACCGTGAGCAGCGTCTGGTCGTGCAGAGCTTCAGCGGCATAGGCGAACGCGGCGCGGAGGGCCTCGTCGGTCAGCTGGGGGTAGTTCGTGCGCAACTGCTCCAGCGTCCAGCCGTCTGCGAGGAGACGAAGTACGAACTCAACGGCCAGCCGCGTGCCCTTGATGACAGGTTTCCCCCCCAGCACTTGCGGATCTGCCTGGATATGGTCGGTCCACGTCATGGCCAGTTCACCTGAACGGTACCTTACGCCAAGCCGGATCGATCTCACAAGCACTCGGCGCCGACGGTTCGCCTACTTCGCCTGCCCGCGGCGGTCCACCGTGACGAGTGTCAAGTCGGCGTACGGCACGACCGGGCCGGGCACCCAGGCGAGGGTGCCCGTCGCGGCGACGGCGAACTGCCCGGCGCCCGTGACGTCGTGGTTGTTGCCCGCCGTCAGCGACTGCGCCATTGTGTCGAGCACGGGCACGTCCGGGCCGAGCGTCATCCCGATCACGGTCGACTCTTGGTCTTGCCTTCGGCGAGACCTCGCCGTAGCTCGCGCATGGTTCCAGTGCGAGCGAAGGCGAGGCCCCCGGCCTGCCCTGAGCGAAGTCGAAGGGCGCCAATCAGGCCGAGGATTTCGTAGGGGCCCAGCCGCGTGCCCGCAGCCAGGGACATCGTCGCTCCTGCGGCGCATTATACGCCGCGGTGCGCCAGGAGGCCGGACCTATTGTCTCGCGCGCGGGAACACCTCGCGCTGTGTCTGGGCTCGGAGGGGGCGCCCACGGCGTCCGATAGCGGGAGTTACGTTAACTCGCGAGCGGCTGTGTCTGGGCTCGGAGGGGGCGCTGTGTCTGGGCCGTCGGGTACGCTGGGCATCCGGCTCCGGGCTCTCCGATAACGGGTGATCTGTTGAGCTGCGAGCGGCAGGCGAGCGGAGACTGGTCTAGTGCTTCCTTGTATCTTGATTCAGGACGGTCTATTCAATAGCCCGTCCATCCGCTGACGACAGCTCGTTGCTTCCTAAGGTCAACCAGACCGCACGATAGCGTGGGCGTCGTCGGCGTCTCGTCGTGAGCCCGAACAGTTGCGTGGGGGCGCGACCCCGCATCCGCAAGGCCGGGCCAAGACGGATCTTGTGCCGTGGAGGACCCGATGACAGCGACCGCCGCCTTCGTGGGCATCGACATCGCCAAGGCCGACTTCGTAGTGGCCTGCCGTCCAGAGGAGACGTCGTGGACAGCGACCAATGATCTGGCGGGCATCACCGCCGCCGTGGATCGGCTGCGCACCCTGGCGCCGACGCTCATCGTCCTCGAAGCCACCGGCGGCTACGAAACGGCGCTGGTCGCGGCCTTCGCTGCCGCGGCGCTTCCCGTGGTGGTGGCGAATCCGCGCCAGGTGCGCGATTTCGCAAAAGCCACCGGGCAACTCGCCACAACCGACCACGTGGATGCGCAGCTCCTCGCGCTCTTTGCCGAACGGGTGCACCCCACACCTCGTCCCGTGCCGGATGCGGCCCTCCAGCAACTCGAGGCGCTTATGACACGGCGTCGTCAGCTTCTGGACATGGTGACCAGCGAGCGCAATCGCCTGGAGCATGCGGCGGCGCCGATCCGTCGAGACATCAGCCAACATCTCCGCTGGCTCGAACGTCGCGTCGCGGCCGTCGATCGCGATCTGGATAACACCATTCAGAAGAGCCCCGTCTGGCGAGCCAAGGAGGACCTGCTCCGCACCGCACCCGGCGTCGGTCCCGTCGTGAGTCGCACGCTCCTGGCGGAGCTCCCCGAACTCGGGCAGCTCAATCGGAAACAGATCGCGGCGCTCGTGGGCGTGGCGCCGTTCGCCCGTGATAGCGGTACCCGCCGAGGCAAGCGCGCCGTCTGGGGCGGCCGCGCGTCGGTCCGCGCCGTGCTCTACATGAGCGCGCTGGTCGCGGCCCGGCGCAACCCGGTCATTGGCGCGTTCTATCGTCGCCTGGTCGCGGCCGGCAAGCCGAAGAAGGTCGCCCTCATCGCCTGCATGCGCAAGCTCCTCACGATTCTCAACGCGATGATGCGGACCAACACCATGTGGCACCACACCAGTCAACTCGAGAGCGTTTGACTTTGAAGACAGTTGCTATCGTCCCCGCTGTCCGCCGAAGCAGAGGTAGACGGAGAACAGAAACGAGACGAGAGCGGCCATTGGGGAGTTTACCGCGGCAAAGGAGAGGATGGTGCGGATCTGGAGAATCCGAACACGCCGCAAGTCATCTAGGATCAGTATCCTGATCGAGTTCGACGCTCAGGCGCTTCCGCCATTCCTTCTTTCCGCTCCTTCCTTTGGAATCCGCTGATTCCGCTGCCCCCCTTCTCGCCGTGGTGCTGAGACAGAGCCGGGGGACCTCCCTTGGCTCCTGGTGAGCAGGGTGGCGAGGGGGAACCAGGGCAATTGGTCAGCAGGCCGCTGACCGATTGGGCCGGTGGGCAGTCCTCGGCGAAGACCCGGGTGTATTACACGCCCGCTGGGGCCCTGCGCGCAACGGTCACACCGCCACCGCGAGATGCTGCAGGCGCTTCAGCGTGTCCGGGTACTTGCGCACGAGCAGAATGAGCGCCGCGGCCTGGTCGTTTGGCTTGCTTCGGCCCTGCTCCCAGCGCTCCAGCGTGCGCGGGTTGACGCCAATGCGGTACGCGAACGCCGGACGCGACATATGCAAGCGCTCGCGCGTGCTCCGAATGATCTGTTGATCGATGCGCGGCAGCGACAACCGTTCGACCTGATGGGAACGTAGCGTAATACGGCCCTCACGCTGGGCTTGCATGGCCGAGACGCCCTCCATGAGTTCCCCAAACAGATCGCGCTTCTTCACTGTGTTCGTAGCCATATGGTCATCTCCGTCGTCGCGCACTGCGCCGCGCCTGGCGAGTCTTCCGTTCCATCTCTATCGCCGTGCGCAGATGCGCTTTCTGGGTCGGCGTCAAGTCGGCAGCCTCGTCTTTTCCGTATAGCGTGAACAACCACACCTGATCATCCTCGGGAAGGAAGAAGTAGATAATGCGCAGGCCGCCACGTTTGCCCTTGCCGCGAGTGTCGTCACTCCAGCGCAACTTTCGGAATCCACCGGTGCCCGGCATGATCTTCCCGGCCTCTGGGTGGTCGATCAAAGCGAGTTGAAGCGCCAACAGTCCTGCGTCGTCGAGATACGCGCCGAGATGGCGGGTGAAGGCGGGCGCCTCGAAGAACTCCACAAACTACACTATACGCTAATTGCGTATGGCGCGCAATCCTCTTCGGGCGACTCCAAAGACCGAGTACGACGCGCGTGACGATGAGCAGGCCAAGGTGGCCTGCGTCACACAACTCGCTGTGCGAGATTCCCGGTGCGGTTCAGCAGAAGGACGTGTGGGAACTCGAGAA
>Ga0315297_10002864_pt1 | contig 11007 bp, 11 predicted proteins | sample YL17G15_0_MG_FD_203628 | JGI IMG/M metagenome (GOLD analysis project Ga0315297, IMG submission 203628) | Sediment microbial communities from Yellowstone Lake, YNP, Wyoming, USA - YL17G15_0 | ecosystem: Environmental > Aquatic > Freshwater > Lake > Sediment | place: USA: Wyoming | collected...
ACCACGCCCCGCCGGGAGAGCGCTGCGTCGTCCGGCCATCGCCGTGGGCGGAGCGCGCCTGTCTTGACAAACACAGTGCTACCCGTGGGGCATAATAGGCTCTGTGTCTGAGCCGTCCGGGTACTCTGGGCATCCGGCTCCGGGTCGTCCGATAACGGGCGTCACGTTAACCCGCGAGCGACAGGCGAGCCGAGACCGGTCAATGCGTCCTGTCGTCCGCCTTCGTCCCTTTTCCTCTGGTCACTCCCGTGGCGATGGCAATGGAATAGCGAGACCCCAAAGGGAAACTTATGAAACACCTCACCGCCACTTTCCTTGCCCTGGTTGTCACCGGCATCTGCGCCGCGACCGAGCTGCCCCTGGTGAAGGTGTTGTCCACGGGCGGAACCATCGCGAGCCGCTACGATCCCATGCAGAAGGGCTTTGTGCCCGCCCTCTCCGGCGAACAGCTGCTCGAGGGGATCCCCGAAATCAAGACCGTCGCCCGCGTGGAGGTCGAGACTGTCGCCACGATCGGCAGTGCCGACATGACACCGGACATCTGGCTGAAGCTCTCACGGCGGGTCAACGAGGTGCTGGCTGATCCGGCCGTCGCGGGGGTCGTCGTCACGCACGGCACGGATACGATGGAGGAAACCGCGTACTTCCTCGATCTTACCGTCACGAGCCAGAAACCCGTCGTGGTGGTCGGGGCGCAGCGGGCGGCGTCGATCAAGGATACCGACGGCCCGCGCAACCTCTCGAACGCGATCCGCGTGGCCATCTCCCCCGACGCCGTGGGCAAGGGCGCGATGATTGTCATGAACGACGAGATCAACGCCGCGCGCGAAGTCACAAAGACGAGCACGCTTGATGTCGGAACGTTTCGGACCCTCGAATTTGGCAAGCTGGGTTATGCCAGCGAGGACGGCGTGCGCTTTTATCGGGCGCCGCTGCGGCGGCAGACGATACCGCTCGCGGCGGACACGCGGCTCGGCCGCGTGGAAATCGTGATGCACTATGCCGGCGCCGATGGCCGGCTCATCCGGGCGTTGCTCAAGGACGGCAATCTCGACGGGCTCGTCATTGCGGGGCTCGGGCTCGGCCACGTCAGCGGCGCGATGTTCGATGCGATCGAGGAGGTGCGGGCGAGAAACATTCCGGTGGTCATCAGCACCCGCGTCTACACCGGCCGCGTGCTTCCGCTGTATGCGGCAAAGGGCAGTGGGGTGTCGCTCGTCAAGATTGGCTGCGTCGAGGCGGACAATCTTTCGCCCCAGAAGGCGCGGGTGTTGCTGATGCTGACGTTGACGCGGACGAAGGAGACGAGGGAACTCGCGGCCTACTTCGATCGCTAGCCCGCGTGCCTTACCTGCCCCGGTCCCCGTTCAATCTCCGTCCCGCGTACGAATGAAGGTGGACGATCTACGCCGTCTGTGCCCGGGCGAGCGGCTGCCCAGGCGCCGCTTGGGTTAATTTGGGTTTTTGCGGGCGTCGCAGGGGATCGCAAGAGATCGCTTCGGATCAATGGGCCGTCAGTACAGATGAGGTCTGATCGCTACAGATCGCTGTTTCGACGCGCCTGTTAACCGGAGGGTTGTCCGCCTTCGCTCGCCGAGATTCGGGGCGAGCTTCGGCGAGATCCCGCCGTAGCTTCGCACCCGTACTCCGCGAAGCGTAGGCGGATAAGTTCGAATCTTACCTGAGGAGCCGAACCCTTCAACGACTTACAGCCACGCCCACTTCCGACGTTTTCAAATTGTGGGGACACCTCCGGAGAAATGTCCCCGCAGGTGGTGACCGTGCGTTTTCCTTTACCGCTCGCGGGCGATGGACTTAGAATCACGCCCGAGGCAGGAAGAACCACATGACGCGCACACTCATGATCGGGTTGCTCGTTGTGATCGCAGCGTTGTCCGCCTGTGCTCCAGTCTTGCCTCCACTGAACGGCCCGGGCGCCTTGGATTTGCAGCATTGGCAGGTAGCCACCTTGGAAGAAAGCCACTCCTGTTTCATCCTGAAGCTCAACCGTGACGGTGACGAGACGGCCATCTACGAGAGGGGCAAGCCCAATTATGCCGATTATTTCAGACTCACGCCCGGCCGCTATGTCATCGCCTATCAGTGCTGGTACAAGCACGCTGACGAGTCTCGCTCCGATGCCGTTGATCTCAAGCCGGGCCGCGTCTATCGAGTACACAGCAAGAGAAACATCTTGTCCAACAAGGTGACCGTGTGGATCGAGGACAGCGAGACGCGAGAAGTCTTGGCCGGGAACAGATAGCCACCTGCGCCTTGTTTCGCGCTGGCGGCCATCTCCAAGAACAACAGCAACCGGTCTGAGTCTCGCTTACCACCCTGCTAGCGCGTCGGCGGTAGGGTCCCCCGGCGGAACGAGCGCCGCCGGGCAATGGACTGTGGGGGAAATTGTGGGGACCCCACGTCTGAAACCGTACGATTCCAGCTTACTCGGACGGTGCTCGGAAACACCCGTAACTGCTTGGTTTGTCTACAGTAGACGACTCAGTACGACACGGTACGAGAACGGTGCGGTGTGCCTGTTATCCGGAGGGTTGTCCGCCTTCGCTCGCCGAGATTCGGGGCGAGCTTTGGCGAGATCCCGCCGTAGCTTCGCACCCGTACTCCGCGAAGCGCAGGCGGATAAGTTCGAATCTTACCTGAGGAGCCAACCCTTCAAGCACTCACGAGGCTCGCGCCAGTGAACAATTCTGGCGGTTGAGCATCCGGTGCAAACCGGATGATTCTCCATCGCGGGCGCAGCCCGCAATTCCCAGCGCTACAGCGTGATGGCGGCGTACGCACACACGCCCGCAGATTCGGCCGTGGACATTTCTGAGGTTTCAACGGGACCGATGTCTCGACAATGGGTAGTCCAATGGACTACACTGTTCACGTGTCGAACTGTCCGCCTGTCACAGTCGTCGAGACGCCGGAATTTCTCACGCGCATTGACAAGTTGATGACGGATGGGGAGCGGGAACAGTTGATCGCGTACCTGGCAGCCAATCCGACTGCCGGCGACCTCATCCCCGGCACGGGTGGCGTCCGCAAACTTCGCTGGGGTTTGGAGGGGCGCGGCACACGCGGGGGAGCGAGGGTGATCTACTTCTATCAGAAGGCCAACCTCCCGCTATTCGCTCTGACGATCTTCGCGAAGAACGATCGGGCGGACATCAGCCAGCACGATCGCAACGCTTTACGCGGATTGACGAAGCTGTTGGTGGACACGTACCGGAGATCGAGACGATGAGCAAAGCAGCGGATAGCATTCGGAAGGGACTCGAGCAGGCCGTTGCATACGCCAAGGGTGACACCTCGCGGCGTGCATACCGCGTTCATGTTCCCGCCCACGTCGACGCCAAGGCGATCCGAACGAAGCTCGGCATGACGCAGCAGGTGTTTGCCGCGCGATTCGGCTTCAGCATCAACACGCTTCGCCACTGGGAGCAGGGCAAGCGGGAACCCGAAGGACCGACGAGGGCGTACCTTTTGGTCATCGAGCGCGCGCCACGCGTCGTCGAGAAGGCGCTGAAGATAGCCTGATGTCGTGGGTGCCAAAGACAGCGGGCCGTCGGGATGACGCCCACGGCGGAGTCGTCGCGTCGATCAGGAGGGTGTGGTCCAGCCGCAACGTCGCCCGATGTATGTTTCGCTAACTCGCGAGCGGCAGGCGAGCGAAGGGCGCTCTAGTGCTATCGTGGGAGTGTGCAGATGTCATCCGTATCGCCGCAATTCGATCTCACCGGAAAGACCGCGCTGATCACCGGTGCCTCATCGGGCCTGGGGGTGGAGTTTGCCCACACCCTCTCGCGCGCGGGAGCCAACGTCGTCGTGGCTGCCCGCCGCGTCGACCGGCTCGAGGCCCTGGCCGAACAGATCACCGCAGCCGGTGGCGCTGCGCACGCCATTGCATGCGATGTCACCGACGAAGCCCAGGTCGCTGCCGCCGTCGCCGCGGCCGTCGAGCGCTTCGGGAGCCTGGACATTGCGGTCGCCAACGCCGGCTCGGTCCCGGAGGGTGGCGCGATGCCCGAGAAGATGACCGCCGACATGTTCCGGCAGTCGATCGACGTCAATCTCACCGGCACGTACCTCACCGTCACCGGTGCCGCGCGCCACATGCTCGCTAACGGTGGCGGATCGATCATCATGATCGCGTCGGTGGCGGGCGCCGGGGGTCACTTCAACATCCCGGTCGGCTACGCTGCCTCCAAGGCCGCGACGATTCACCTCGCCAAGTATCTCGGGATGCACTGGGCCGACCGTGGCGTGCGGGTCAACGCGATCGGGCCTGGTTGGTTCCCCAGCGAGATGACCGACCAAGTCTTGGCCGTACCGCCGTTCCGCGCGCGCATCGAAGAGCAAACCCCGATGCGGCGCATCGGACAGCCCGCGGAATTGCTCGGGACGCTCTTACTGTTAGCTTCCGATGCGGGCAGCTACATCACGGGGCAGACGATCTTCGTTGACGGCGGCATGACCGCGTCGGTCGGCGCGAGCCCGTACCCGGCCGAGCTCTACGGCCTGCACAGTCAGATCATGCCCGACGGCTTGGGCGACAGGATCCTCCCCAACAGCTGATCCGGCGCTCCCTGGCGGGCACGTCGCTGTGCGTCTGGGCTCGGAGGGGGCTCCCTCGGCTTCCGATAACAGGCGTTGCGTGCCCTCGCGAGCGGCAGGCGAGCGAAGAGCGCCCTGATACGTCCTATCTTGCCCCGTGCTCCGGGGCGCAGTTCAAAACGCTGAAGTACTGTCCCACCTCTTCGGATCGCTTCGGGTCGCTGAAGGATGCCCGCACGTTCGGACAGGTGTTCTTCCTGTGGTACAACGACGAACACCATCAGAGCGGTTTGGGTGATCCTCCCGGCGAGGGGCGGCGCTTGGGTTAATTTGGGTTCTTGCGGGCGTCCCAGGGGATCGCAAGAGATCGCTTCTGATCCATGGGCCGTCAGTACAGACGAGGTCTGATCGCTTCAGATCGCTGTTTCGACGTGCCTGTTAACCGGAGGGTTGTCCGCCTTCGCTCGTCGACAGAACCTGACGGCGAGCTTCGGCGAGATCCCGTCGTAGCTTCGCAGCAGTACACCGCGAAGCGAAGGCGGATAAGTTTGAATCTTACCTGAGGAGCCATCCCTCTCTATCGCCCGATCCACCGACTCGGAATGGCTCCGAAATCTCGCCATAGCGCAAAGCGCGACGGCGGATGAGGAGCCACAAACGTTAGGAAAGTCGCTCGGTTTCGGCAGCCCCTTCCAGAACTCCACCGCATTCCACCGCACTTGGGTCGGATACGCTGCATCGGCATCGGCTTCGTTGAGGATGCCGACGAGCTAGCTCTCGTCGAATCTCGCTTTCCGCGTGACCACTCCTGAGCCAGGAGCAGACGACCAATGACTGTCGACCTTGAGGGGAAGCATGCGCCAACAGGTATACCCCGAGGCGCGCGCCGCGAGAAGGAACCCGCGAAGCGGTTCGTTCAATGCGTGCTATCGTCCTGATCCGGAGAACATGACTATGAAGCGGCTTCTTGTCCTCGTCCTCCTCGCGCTGTCAATCCCTGGCCTGTCAGGCGCTCAGACCAAGACCGCTCAGGCGACCACGTCCGCCGTCAGGTACGGCGTCAACGCGACGGCCGGACGCACTTTTACGCACGACGGCGTGACGCTCTACTACGAGATCTATGGCGCCGGGGAACCCCTCTTGCTGGTGCACGGCAACGGCGGCAGCATCGCCGGCCTGAGCGCCCAGATCGATCACTTCCGCAAGCGCTACAAGGTGATTGCGATGGACAGCCGGGATCATGGGAGATCCGGCGACAGCCCCGACAAGATCACGTACGAGAAGATGACTGACGATCTTGCGGCGCTGCTCGACCACCTCAAGACCGGGCCAGTCAACGTACTGGGTTGGAGTGACGGGGGCATCGAGGCCCTGCTGCTCGGGATCCGGCACCCGGCGAAGGTGAAGAAGATTGCCGCGATGGCCGCCAACCTCAATCCGAGCGCGGACGCCTATCACCCGGAGTTCATCGCCGTGATCAAGTCGATGATTGACGCGCCCCCCTCCGCCGCCAGAGACACGCCCCAGGGGCGGCGTGCGGCGAAAGTGAGGCGCATGGCGATCGACGAGCCGCACATCGACGTGGCGGCGCTCGAATCTATCAGCGCACCCACCCTGATCATGGCGAGCGATCACGACATCATCCGCGACGAGCACACAGTCGAGATCTACCACCACCTCCCCAACAGCCAGTTGGCCATCTTCCCGAACGCGACGCACATGGTGCCGTTCGACGACCCGGCGTTGTTCAACGCTACAGTGGAGCGGTTTCTTCGCACCCCGTTCGTGAAGAAGGACCGGCTCCTCGACGCGGCCGCGTCCATCAAGAAACAGGCCGCCTCTGTGGATCGGCACCGCCCGTGAACAGCAGCGTGACACGCGGTGCGATCCCCACAGGGAGCGTGCCAGGGCGGCATCTGACAACGGGAGTTCTGTTGACCAACTGAGCGGAAGACGAGCGGAGACCGCTCTAAAGCCATCGTCTTCGGAGCTGAGGATGACGAGGAGGGGAGACGACACCTATGGATTTTACTCACGACATCTTGCGGGTTCTGCACGTCGTCAGTTTCGTATTCATGTCGGTGCCACTTTTCAACCTGATCGTAGTCAACGAGCGCGCCATCATCGGCGGCGGCCTGACGTATGGGACTGACCGGTACATGGAGAACATCATCCGCCGCGGCGCCACGCGCTGCTATGTCTTTCAGTCGACAGCGTTCGCGACCGGTGTGGGGCTTCTTCTGGTCGGCCCGCTAGGACTTTCGAGCCTGTGGGCGAGTTGGGTCATCTTGGCCAAGTGGATCATTCTGCTCGCCCTGATGGCCCTGTTGTCCTTCGTTCACCTGCGGCTTCAACCGCGCATCGAAACGCTTATCTCCGTTTTGGATCCCAATACGCCCGTGTCGGCGGACCTCGGTCCACAGCTCAAGCCGCTTCGGGTGTTGCGCAAACGACTCGCCACGATCTGCCTGTTCCTGGTGCTCAGCGCCATTATCCTCGGGATGCAGGTCTATGGGACTTTCTCTCCCACGCTAAATGCCCTGCTGTTCGCATCGGCTGCGCTGTTCGCGTGGCGTGCCAACCGCACCGTTGTGCGCTTCGGTTGGCTGTAGCTTGGGGCGCCGATGACTCCGATCCGGATCTGTGCCCGGGCGGGCGTCTGCCCGGGCGCCGCTTGGGTTAATTTGGGTTTGTGCGGGCGTCGCAGGGGATCGCAAGAGATCGCTTCTGATCAATGGGCCGTCAGTACAGACGAGGTCTGATCGCGACAGATCGCTGTTTCGACGCGCCTGTTAACCGGAGGGTTGTCCGCCTTCGCTCGTCGACAGAACCTGACGACGAGCTTCGGCGAGATCTCGCCATAGCGCGAAGCGCGACGGCGGATAAGTTCGAATCTTACCTGAGGAGCCATCCCTCTCTATCGCCCGATCCACCGACTCGGAATGGCTCCGAAATCTCGCCATAGCGCAAAGCGCGACGGCGGATGAGGAGCCAAAAACGTTAGGAATATCACTCAGTTCCAACCGCCGGTTTTAGAACTTCACCGCATTAGGGTTGGGAACATCGCATCGAACCGGTCGGGTAGCTACAGTCCGCGGAGTACGAAGCGCGTTCCGATGATCAGGCCAAGGTGGCCTGAGTCACACAACTCGCCCTCCGGGATTCCCGGTACGGTTCACCGTGCACCGTCCTGTTCCTTGCGCGGCTCCGCATTCGCCAGCTGGAATTGCTCCCGGGTCAAACGCCCGCCAACCGGTTCAGACTCTTGCGGGATCGTGGTCGTTCCGATTTCGTTCGCGCAAACCATTGAAAAATGATAGTTTGCGTCCATGACATCGGATGTTCCCCAGTTGAAGGCTCGGCAGTACCTGGAACGACTCGCGTCCCGGGGTCGGCATAGCTTCAGTAGTGCTGAGGCCCAAGCCGCCCTTGGCGTCTCCGCTGACGCCGTCCTCCTCGCCCTCAATCGACTCGCCAAGCAGGAGCTCCTGGCTTCGCCGGCCCGGGGCTTCTACGTGATCGTCCCTCCGGAATATCGCTCGCTGGGCTGCCTACCGGCAGAGCAATTTGTTCCCGACCTGATGAAGTGGCTGGGGCGGCCCTACTACGTGTGTCTGCTGTCAGCCGCGGAGTTTCACGGTGCCGCGCATCAGCGCCCGCAGGCGCTGCAGGTGTTTCTGGAGGGCAAGCGCCGGCCGATCGCCTGTGGCCGCGTGCGTGTCGACTTCATGGTCCGCAAGGGATTGGGTGCCGTGCCAGTTCAGACCGTCAACACCCCGCGTGGCAGGTTGGTCGTTTCAACACCCGAAGCGACTGCTCTGGACCTCGTGGGGTACGAGCACCGAGCGGGCGGTCTGAACCTCGTTGCGACCGTGCTGTCAGAGTTGGCGGAGCGCGTCGATCCCCAGAAACTCGCGGCGGCAGCGAATGCGGCTCCGATAGTGTGGGCGCAGCGACTCGGCTACCTGATGCAGCAGGCCGGCGCCGGCGACCGGGTCGGTCCGCTGCAGAAACACGTACGCGAGCATGCGCGCGATGCTACGCCACTAGCCCCGGGACGGGCGTTTCGCACCAGTTCCCGAGATGCCGCGTGGAAGGTCTACGTGAACGCCACCGTGGAAGGAGACCTGTGATCCCTCGCGACTACATCACCGAGTGGAGGAGCGAGGCGCCGTGGATCCGCGACGACCAAGTGGAACAGGACCTGGTCATCAGCCGCGCGCTGGTGGAGATCTTCTCGACCCCGCTGCTGCAGGACGCGCTGGCCTTCCGCGGTGGCACGGCCCTTTACAAACTCCACCTCAAACCCGCCGCCCGGTACTCGGAGGACATCGACCTCGTCCAGACGAAAGCCGAGGCCGCCGGACCGATGATGCATGCGCTGCGCGAGACCCTCGATCCCTGGCTAGGCGTGCCCAAGTGGAAGCAGACCGAGGGGCGAGTGACGTTTGTCTACCGGCTCGATTCGGAAGACATCCCGCCGCGGCCCTTGAGGGTAAAGGTCGAGGTCAACACGCGTGAGCATTTCTCGGTGTACGGGCTGAGGAAGGTGCCGTTTGCCGTCAGTTCCCGCTGGTTCGAGGGGGCGTGCGAGATTAGCAGCTATGAGCTCGACGAACTGCTCGGCACGAAGTTGCGTGCCCTGTACCAGCGCAAGGCGGGGAGGGACCTGTTCGACCTTGCCGTGGCGTTGGCCGACGGCAGAGCCGACCCCGCGCGCATCGTCGCGGTGTTCTTACGTTACATGGACCACGGTGGGCACAAGATCACGCGCGCCCTGTTCGAGCAGAACCTGGCGGAGAAGATGCACGACCCCGAATTCCTGGCTGACATCAGCCCGCTGCTTTCCGCGGACTACAAGTGGGACCCGGAGGCGGAAGAGCCGCTCATCTCTTCGCGGCTGATCGAGCGTCTACCCGGCGATCCGTGGAAGGGCGGCGCGTAGCGCGCACCCGATTCCGACGACCAAGAGCACATCTCGGACATTCGCCTGGCTGTTACCGCTGTGGGAGACGGCGTGCTCGTCGCGATCGGCGGTATCGGGTCCGCCGTGGCGGGCCTTCCACACCTGGGAGCGTGACCTGCGCGCGAGCGAAACGGGGACTGAACTTCACCGCATTTGGGTTGAGAAACGGGGCAGACACTCTTCGCGTCGATGTGGATGACATCCGAACCGAGGAGTTCGCCGGCCACTTGGCGGCGGGAGTCTCCAGCCTCCAGAATCATCTCGGACAGTAGTGACCGGATCCCGGATCCGGGTACATTCACACCGTGGACCTCGACGTCATCGTTCGAGACCTGGCGCCGCGGTTGCTGCGGTTCGCGTTTGCGCTGACCAGGGATCGCGATCTGGCTGAGGACATCGCACCGGAGAGTCTCACCGCCTTGATTCACGCCTGGCGACGTGCCAGCCCGCCGGAGGTGTCGGCCGCCTTTGCCTTTGCTGTGGCCAGGCGCCGGGCGGCTCGGCGGCTGTTCCGGCGGCGCCGCAGTCGCCTATTGGATGCGGGCGCCGGCCTCTCCCGCAGGCGAAGAGTCTCGCCTGTTCTATGTCGGCGATCTCGCCGTGGTCGTGGACACCGACGGATCGAGCTGGGTGGTCGGACCAGGTCCGGCTTCCCCGGACATCAACCATATCGATCTCATCATTGTGGAGGAACAAGAACCATGACTCGTCAAGTGGTACGCGCGTTGGTGCTCGCGATCATGTTCGGACTTGGGGCCACGACAGCCTGGGCGCAAGCGGCACTGTCGAGCCGGACGTCCATCGACGTTGCAGGCGCCGCCCCCCAGGATGTGTTCGGTTCGCTGGCGAAGACGCTGGAATGCAGCCTCGATCTTCAAGCGGAGATTCAGACGCCGGTGACGCTCAAGGTGTCGAACATCTCGGTTCGCACCGCGTTGAGCGTGCTCTGCGAGACGCTCGGGTGCAGCTGGTCGATTGACGGCGGTGCATTGCGTATCAGGACCGTGCGCACCTCGATCGGGACGAAGGTGGCGATCATCGGAGTACCGAAGAATGGCCCGGTGCTGCTCCAGAAACTCAATCGGGACTTGGGCCCTGGTCAGCGTTTTGAAAACAGGTCGGTACTCGACGTGCTCGCCGCGCTTTCGAAAACTGCGGAGATGGAGATCACCACCGACGAACCCCTGGCAAGCAGAGTGATCACAGTGGACCTCTCGAACCGCAGCATCGATACGGCCCTGCGGGAGATCCTGAAACAAGCGGGAGCTGGAAGCGCCAGCTACCTGGCGATCGACACAAAGGACGGCCAGCGTGTGCGGTTGAAGCTCGTTGCCAGGACGGCAAAGGCCCCGGCAAGAACCATCAGGCTCGGCAAGGACCGTTAAGGCCAGCTACTGCCCGATGACGCGCACACCAACGATCGGATTGCTCGTTGTGATCGCGGCGTTGTCCGCCTGCGCTCCAGTCTTGCCTCCACTGAA
>Ga0315297_10002865_pt1 | contig 11005 bp, 9 predicted proteins | sample YL17G15_0_MG_FD_203628 | JGI IMG/M metagenome (GOLD analysis project Ga0315297, IMG submission 203628) | Sediment microbial communities from Yellowstone Lake, YNP, Wyoming, USA - YL17G15_0 | ecosystem: Environmental > Aquatic > Freshwater > Lake > Sediment | place: USA: Wyoming | collected...
TGAGCCAAATCCCCGCTTCAAGCAGGATCTGATGAGTTTCTACACCATCGTTCACATACCCGCCGACCGAGAGGTAATCAATTCCGACGGTACGCACCTGCCTCTCAACCAGGTATTGCGCCGCTGACGCGCTAATATAGACAAAATCTTCCACAAACTGGTCTGTTTTCCAGCAGCGTTTGGAATTCAGGGTGCGGAACAGCACACGTTCCCCTGCCTGCAAGTTGTGCGCTTCGAGCTCTGAGGGAAGGATCGCCTGAGGGTGCTCGATATTAATCACCCGCGCCGTTCCAATCGTGGCATCGAGGGGCATTTCATCGAGTCCCACACCATCCGCAAGGAAATGTCGCGGTGCATCCATGTGCGTGCCGGTATGTGCACCCAACTCAATCTTGGATACATTGGCGGCATCACCATGGGCTAGATCCATAATTCGCTCGATCTTCACGGGCGGATTGTCGGGCCAGTGAACCATGCCCGAATAAATCGGCACCGAGATATCGATCCAGGTCCCGGTTGTCTCATCGCTCAATGGGCTGATGCGGTCTTGCAAAGGGAACTTCCATCCATCCGAATTATTCATTAGACCTCACTAAACTGAATGATCACTTTGACATCATCTGGTTCTCTCTCCAGTGCATGCTTGAAGTTCTCTGGCTTTTCACGGCGCGTGATCAGGCGGCTTAGCCATGCTGGATCCGAATGAGCCAGGTTTTCACCCGCTTTGTACCAGTGGCGCTTATTTGCATTTACGCTGCCGACAATCACATTGTTCTTCAGAACTGCTGCCGCGGCAACATCTGCTACGGCCCCACCCAGGGCACCCCCGGCTCCAATCCCTGTAAGGCAAATAATCCCGCCCGAATTCACCTTCTTGATCGAGTCCGCGATCACCACTCCTACACCGGTACACTCGACGATAATGTCGGGATTAAATCCAAGATCCATAATGCTCTCGGTGTGGTAGGTCGCACCCAGATCATGCACGAGTCCTGGTTTCGGTCCGGTTGCAGCTCGATCAAGGACATGGACCTCAAGGTTTCTCGTACTCAAGCGGAGAGCAGCCAAAAGGCCAATCGGTCCCGCACCGGTTACCAGCGCTGTCTTGGGTTCCCAATAGGAGCGCATGCCAACCATGAGGACTTGTTCCAAGGCCTTAGTGATCACCGTCATCGGCTCGAGCAGCACGCCCAGGATTCCCAGAGAAGGGTCGACCTTGATGGCGTATTCAGGTTCGGTGCGCCAGCGTTCCGACATAAAGCCGTGGATCTCCTTGATCCCCCGCTCGGTGTACTGGCCATTGGTGCACATGTCCCATTCGCCTACCGCACAGTTCGGGCAGGGTACCGGATCCGGTCTTCGGACAATACCTACCACCAGGTCGCCCTGCATAAGGGATTTGCTAGTACCTGGATCGATGACACGACCAAGGGATTCGTGCCCCAATACCAGGCGCGTCTTCCCAGGGGGTGCCCAGCCGTATTTCCCCTCGACGATTTCGACATCCGTCCCGCACACACCGACTGCTATTGCTTCGACCAGGACCGATCCCTCGCTCACATCAGGCTCTGGAAAATCTTCGTACCGGGCTGTCCCAGTTTTTTTTGGTTCTACTGTAATCGCTTTCATTGAGTAACCTCCAAGATAAAAGTATGATAAGACCAGGGTTCCATATCAAGGTAGAGACCTCGCTCGAGTAAATCATTCCCTTCACGGGTGTAGCAGGCAGAGCCAAGCAAGTCATTGAGCTTGACGGTGTGGTTTTTGATTTCAGGAAAAGTCAGGTGAACGTAGCATTGGCTCTGATGGGATACGTAATTCACCACGATCAATATCCGCTCACCGTGTGATCCTTCCCAGGAATGAGCTATAAATGCGTCCCAGGATCCATTTCCTTCCCAGGCAGGTTTACAAACCAGCCACTGCCATGTTCCGCTTTTCAATACAGGTTTTCGGAGGACCGCCAGCAAATGACCATAGAATTCCTCAATCTCTTTGTCCGGCGATTCTTCAGGCGCCCGGATGAGATGTGGTGAAATGCGTTTCTTCCGACCTTCAAACTGCCCCTGATGGAAGAAACGCAGACCCGGAATAAAATATGTGATCACTGCTGCTGCCCGGTGAACGTCAGGATCAAATGTGGAGGCAGCGCGAGGCTCATCATGATTTTCAAGAAAGCGTGCCAGCTTAGACTGGAAATCAAGCTCGGCGTGGAGGTGCTCGCGCACCGGTCGGGGGTCGCCTGCACGCAGGCGGTCATACAGCCGTTTGTCATAAGTGTAGTTGAATCCCTGTTGTTGGAGGGTCCATTCCAGGTCCCAGTATACTTCAGCCATAAAGCAAAAGTCAGGATTCCATTCATGTGCAATCTTGATTACCCGCGGCCAGAACGGAGCAGGTTTTCTGCCCCACGTTCGCTCAAATACCTCAGGAAGAATTAACATCGCCATATCACAGCGCACACCGTCGCATAGTACCGCAATCTTCCTGAGTTCCCCGATCATCGCTTCCTGGGTAAAAGGATTGCTGTAATCAAGCTGTACGGTATCTGGCCAGCCTGGGAAGTACGGGTCCCGGCCATGAGCCAAGATCATCTCGCCTGTTTTCCGCTTGATCCGGATATAGTTCTGTGGTTCACGAGCTAACAATTCTTCCGTCCCCGAGATAAAATACTCCGGGTGGTCCTCCACCCAGGGGTGATCAAGCGCCATATGGTTCGGAACAAAATCAAGCATTAACTTCAACCCGCGTTTGGCCATCCGTTTGCGCAGTCGAATCAAGGCTGCATCGCCTCCAAATTCGACCGGGACTGTATAGGAAGCAATTGCAAAACCGGAACCGCCGATATCCTCGTCTCGTAAATCGGGCAGTGTGTCTTTAAACTCCTTTAACCAGTCAGGGTTTTCACGAGAAATTCGCTGACCCACTGCCCCTGTTTGCCACACGCTTAATAACCAGACCCAATCAAAACCCATTTCAGCCAACCGGTCCAGTTCTGTGTCTGGTATATCGTCTAATCGCGCCGGTCGGCCAAGTGTATTTGACAGCGATGTCAACCAGATACGCGTATTGGCTTGATAGAGGGATGGATAATGAACTTGCATCATCTCTTCTTCACCGGTTGGGTGGGCTTACCCACCGATACTCCTTTGCCCTGTTCGAGCAATTTTTGCGCTTCAGAAGATCCAAACAGTCGCATGATCCGTGCAATCGCACCAGTCCATCCCGTCTGGTGGCTCGCGCCGATCCCGGCGCCGGTGTCGCCGTGGAAGTATTCATAGAATAGGGGATAATCTCTCCAATGGGGATCTTCTTGAAATTTCTCTGAAGCTCCGTGCACAGGTCTTTTCCCTTGCTCATCCTTCAGGAATATCTTGGTCAGTCGGCCCCCAATCTCCTCCGCCACTTCGTAGAGGTTCATCTGCTTCCCTGATCCCGTCGGACATTCAATGGTGAACGAATTCCCGTAATATAGATAGTACTGAAGCAGCGCACGTAGAATCAGCATGTTGACCGGCATCCAGATCGGACCGCGCCAGTTCGAATTGCCACCGAACATACCGTCGTTCGATTCCCCGGGAAGATACGGTACCCGATACTCCTGATCGCCGAACCGGTAGGTGTAGGGGGCTTCCTGGTGAACTCGGGAGAGGGCTCGAATTCCGAAGGGGCTCAAGAATTCCTTCTCATCCAGCATGATCGTCAGCACCCGGCGCAGATTGGTTTCATTCAAAATCGATCCCAGGCGTCTCTCTTGATAGCCTGGCTTCAGCGGGTCATGAATGAAAGCTGTCAGTCCCGGGTGTGCCTGGAGATACTGGCGGGCGGTCTGGCCGACCTGAGGATATTTCTTTACCAGCTGCCCTTCGAAAATGGTCACCGCGCAAAGAGGCAGCAGCCCGACCATCGAGCGCACCTTCAGGCGTTCGCTCCGCCCGTCTGGCAGGCGCAGCACATCGTAGAAGAAACCGTCCTCGTCATCCCACATCCCACCTTCCTCGCCCGGCCGGATCATTCCCGCAGCGATCAAGAGAAAGTGCCCGAGCAATTTCGTCGTGAGATCGATATAGGCCGGATTGGCCAACGCCAACTCTGCACTGATCTCAATCATATTCTGACAGAAGAGTGTCATCCAGGCAGTGCCATCGGCCTGTTCCAGATATCCGCCGGTTGGCAAAGGCGAGGATCGGTCGAAGACCCCAATATTGTCCAGTCCCAGGAATCCCCCTTCAAAGGCGTTGTTTCCAGAGCGGTCTTTCCGGTTCACCCACCAGTTAAAGTTAAGCAGCAGCTTGTGGAAGGATCGCTCAAGCCAGGCAAGATCTCCCTGCCCGCGCTGCGCTTTCTCCAACAGGTAGGTGTAGATCGTTGACCAGGCATGGACCGGGGGATTCACATCTCCGAAGTTCCACTCATACGCGGGGATCTGACCGCTGGGGTGAAGGTAACGGGACTTCAGTAAGAGTTCCAACTGTTCTTTGCCAAAGTCCGCATCGACCAGAGTCAGAGCCGTGACATGGAAGGCGAGATCCCAGGCGGCATACCAGGGATATTCCCATTTGTCCGGCATCGAGATCACATCCGCGTTGACCATGTGTCCCCAACGGTCGTTGCGGATAGAACGTTGACTCGTTTTGTACGGCTGAATGCCATGGTCTTTTAGCCATCGGCCGACGTCATAATTAAAGTATTGCTTGGACCAAAGCATCCCTGCCAGAGCCTGCCGCATGACCAGGGCTTCGTCAACGCTTAACGAGGCAGGAATAATCGCTGAATAGAACTCATCGGCTTCCTCGAACCGCGTCTTGAAGACGGATTCAAACGCGTTCCCACATAGTTGCTTGATCGCCTTTTTGGGGTCTTCCATCGGTTGGTCACTCAGGCGCAGGCGAACCGTGCGTGATTCTCCGGGTCCCAACGTAAGCAGGTAATGGGCTGAGACTTTTGTCCCCTTCTTACCGGGATTAACCGCATTTTGATCACCGTGCACGATGAAGTTGCCAATGGCATCTTTCACATAAGGGGAGAGATTGGGCGTGCTGAAAAGTCGCTGCGAATTGGTCTCATTCTCCGTGAACAGGAGCGCTGAGGCTCCTTGCGCATAAAAGAAGCGCTCACCGAGATCTCGATGAGAGAGCGAGACGATACCGCCAGTTTTATCCTGAATGAGCTGATGAAGGCTAGGGCGGGCTACATCATCTCCCCATGCCCAGTCATTGCGGAACCAGAGTGTGGGCAAAAGATGGAGCGTAGTTGGTACCGGTCCGCGGTTATGAACGGTGATCCGGATGAGCATATCCTCAGGCGACGCTTTGGCGTATTCCACGAAAACATCAAAATAGCGGTCCTGGTCAAACACGCCTGTATCGAGCAGCTCGTATTCCGGTTTGCCTCGGCCGTGGTTACGGTTCGTCTCGATCAGATCGCTATATGGATAGGCATTCTGCGGGTATTTGTAGAGGTACTTCATATACGAATGTGTAGGCGTAGAATCAAGGTAGAAATAGTACTCCTTTACATCCTCACCGTGGTTGCCCTCGCTGTTGGTTAATCCAAATAACCGCTCCTTGAGAATCGGATCTTTTCCGTTCCACAGCGCTAGGCTAAAGCAGAGGCGCTGTTTGTCATCGGAAATGCCAGCAATGCCATCTTCACCCCAGCGGTATGCTCGCGAGTGAGCCTGATCATGGGTGAAGTAATTCCAGGCGTCTCCGCTTTCACTGTAGTCCTCACGGACGGTTCCCCACTGACGTTCGCTCAGGTAAGGTCCCCATTTCTTCCAGGGAGCTTTCTTCGTGCGGGCTTCTTCAAGACGGGATTGTTCGGCATTCATCGATTCCCTCCGGGCAGATCAAGTTCATATTGAAAATTCTGGCGTTTTCCTCTAAAGGTTAACTTGATATCAGCATCGAGCGTGACAGCATGCCTCCGGCAAGGGTATTCGCTTTGAACCCATTCTGCAACAGGATGCGCGTTGCATAGTAGGCTCGTTGCCCCGAGCGGCAAATAATGAGAATCTCTCGGTCACGGGGGAGTTCCCCAAGGCGTGCGCGCAGCTGCGGTAGCGGTATGTTGATTGCACCCGGAACAGACTCCACGGCAAGTTCCGCAGGATTGCGTACATCGAGCAGGAACCCATTGTCCACAGAGTTCCAATGGCTGAGCGGCATGTCACCGCGCAGGATATCGGCCGCAACCATCCCTGCGAAGTTCACCGGATCTTTTGCACTACCGAACGGGGGAGCGTAACTAAGCTCGGCCTCTTCCAGGTCGTAAATGGTACAGCCCATCTGGATCGCCATGGCATAGGAATCGATCCGCTTGGCAACACCATCCTCGCCGAGCACCTGTGCGCCAAGCAGGCGTCCGTCGGATTTCCGAAAGATGACTTTCATGGCGAGGTATTTGGCACCCGGATAATACCCGGCGTGCGAATTCGGGTAGAGGTAGATCTTCTCGAAATCCGTCTCCCCAAGCTGAGTAAGGACCTTCTCTGTAGTGCCAGTCTGGGCGATGGCAGCTTCGAAGATCTGGCAGATCGAGGTGCCCTGTGTGCCACGGAAACGGCTGTCGCGCCCAGCGATCACATCAGCTGCGATGCGGCCTTGCCGGTTTGCTGGTCCAGCTAGCGCTACCAGGGACCACTGCCCGGTGACATAATCTTTGACCTCCACTGCATCGCCGACCGCAAAGATATCCGGATCGCTCGTGCGCATATGCTCATCCACACGGATCCCACCGCGCTGGCCGATCTCGATCCCAGCCATCTTCGCCAGGACTGTCTCAGGACGCACACCAATGGCGAGGATCACGATATCCGCTGGATGCCTCTTGCCTGAACTGGTGAGTACTTCGAGTGAGCCATCTGCGGTCTGTTGGAATCCAGCCACACCGTCATTGAGCTCGAGGTGGACACCATGCTTAACCATGTAGCGTTCGACGAGGAGCGCCATTTCCGGATCGAGTGGAGGCATGACCTGATTTAGTTTCTCGATCAGTGTCACTTCGAGCCCGCGGTGGATCAGGTTTTCCACCATCTCGAGACCGATGAATCCGCCACCGATCACTACTGCACGCTGCGGTTTAACCACCGTCTGGTAGCCTGTGTACGAATTCATACCAGATCGATCTGCGATATCCCGGTCAAGCCATTCGCGTATACTCCTGGCGTCTGGCACGGTTCGCACGGAGAAGATGCCCGGTAGATCAATACCAGGAAGCGGCGGTCGGATCGGCGCTGCCCCGGGTGACAATACGAGTTTGTCGTAGTGTTCGTTGGTTACCTCCCCGGTTGCGTGATTCTTGAGTTCCACAGTCTTCTTTTCCGCTGAGATCCCTACTACCTCACAGCGCGTCCGACAATCGATGGCGAACTGTTCTCGAAAAGTCTGTTCCGTCGCCACTAGCAGGCTCGACTCTTTTTCTATTGAGCCTCCAACATGGTATGGTAATCCACAATTGGCGTACGAAACGTACGGTCCGCGTTCCACCATGAGGATTTTTGCATTTTCATCCAGCCTGCGCAGGCGGGCCGCACATGAGGCGCCGCCAGCCACTCCACCAACAATGATTACCTTCATGTTCTCTACCTTTCTCCTAAGTGTCAATGATTAGCTTACCAGTAATTTTTGCTTGGCTGCTGTAAACTCTTCATCGGTAAGCACACCTGAGGTGTGCAAGTCGGCCAGTTGCTGAAGCTTGGCGGTTAAATCCGACTCAGGAGCTGCAGGAGCTGCTACCGGCGGGGGTGGCACATATGCCTGCTGCTGAGCCTGCGCATCAGCTGCACCCTGTTGATAAGCCTGGTCATATTGCTGCTGTGCAGCTGCATCTTGTCCTGCATATTTCTGGTTTTGGTGGTGATGTACCGCGCCGGCAGTACCAGCAACGACTGCCGTACCTACAGCAACCCTGGCTACACTTCTTCTTACCATTCTTCTTCGCATCATTTTGACCTCCTGGTCAATATTTCAATTGAGTATTTAATTGCTGCTATCCTTCAGCCTTGGCAAATATCTCCATGACTTCATTCACTGTCTCGAAGGGGATCCGTTCATGCATCACCACCCGGCCATTCGCCCTGAGTACCGCTTCACCAAATTTGATCGCCCACAGATTTTCGACCATCAGCAAGGCCGCGGTAGTGTTGTCCTCCAATTCCTGGCTGATCATCTCGATATCTTCGACCTGGATCATGCCACTGATTTCGACCTGGAGTGGATCGAAGATGGCGATCGTTGCGGCATCCATCTGTTGCAGCTCGAGTGTCTGATATTTGCCATCCTGGACCATGACGATGACCAAATCGATCACCCGCACGATCTTTTTTTCCACCAGCTCTCGCAGAGCTGGAAGGATCTCACCGCTAAACTTGTTGCCCTTGAATTCAAGAGCGATGAAATCGATTGGACCGTATGTCATTAGATTTCTCCTTTCGTACATAATTTATATTCTCATGTTGGAATAACATTTGGGGGGTGGGTATTTACTACCCTCACACCCCCAATATTATTATCAATGTGTAACTTATACTAACAAGATTCATCTTTTACCCAACTCAGCCCTTACTGTCGGTCTGGGATTTGGCTTTACTGATATTACACAACCGGTTGGGCGGGGGGAGGTGTGTAACCAGGGATGGCATTGCGGTTGTTATAGGCGGTATGACCATAGTGCCCAAGGTCAAGGAAAAATGCCAGTATCAACCAGAACCAATCCCAACCATATATACCTGTTACTCCCCATGACAGGATCACATACATCAGTGTGGTGAAGGGTAGGAAGACGATCCCCAGGATTGCCCACCACCATTTATCGTTGAATGTATTCATGAACTGGGTTGGGCGAGCGATCCAGATGAAAATATCCGCAAAACGTGGAAACATTCCAGCAAATAGTGCAAATAGACAAGGCATTTTATTTTCTCCTCAAAACTGAATTTGTTATGATTGACTTTTTCGAATGCCATTCATGGGCATTCCCGATTGGTGACCTTTGAGGTCGTCGAGACCTCAAAGGTCTTTTGAGATTCATTATATAGATCAGTTACGGAACTGTGATGTATACATAGAACTGGCAGAGTACTGTGCTGCCCATACCAACATCCCACAACTCTCCGTATGTCCCGGTATCATAGGGTGCGATCATCGACACGGTGAAGTTGTAAGTGCTGCCAGATGGAACATCCGCAGCCAGGTCATACATATCTGAACCCTGGTGCATGGGAACATTAGCCGCTGCACCCAGGTAACGGATGTCAATATCACCCGTTCCCCAGGTTCCAGAACCGGTGTTTTGCAGCACCCAGGTGGTTTCGAACCCTGTTCCCGCGGCAAACTGTGTGTAATCCGCCGGGGACTGCGAGACAAGCATACAGCCCGAAGTACTTGGGGGAGGTGGAGGTGTCGTCTCAACGGGGGGAGGCGCTGCTGGTGTATCTACCACCGGTATACCAGATGTATCTTGGGTGTACACCCAATCTGCCGATACCCAGCCTAAACCGTCCGCAGAGTAGGTTGTGGAGATCTTTACCTGCCACCAGAAGCCATCGGCACTCTTACCAGTCACTTCTCCGGCGGCATTTGGCGGTGCCACTACCAATATCGGATAATTTGTGCCTGGTCCACTGCGTACGTTCACATAGTCAACCGCAATAGCCGTTGGTACACCAGAGGGAGGCGGAGGTGGTGGTGCAGTCTGATAAGTGTCTGGGTTTTGGATAGTCTGGATCCCATCCACATTGCTGGCCTGAGTGTATGCACCTTCCACCCAGCCATAGCCTGCGCCGATCTTCTCAGGATTAAGCCGCACTACCCACCATAGCCCATCCTCACTTTTACCGATGACGCGACCAGATACACTAGCCTGAGCAATACCATAGGCCGGGTAGTTGATTGCTGGACCGGTGCGCACGTACGCGTTGGCGATCACCACTACTTGTGGATCCGACCCACCGGGTGGGATTAGCTCGGTCGTGGGTGGCACTGGAGGTGTGGGTAATACAGGAACACCATCTACCCCACTTGCTGTCACCCAGCCTGAACTCACCCAACCTGCTCCGGTTGGAGCAACCGGTACACTGATCGCCCACCACAGACCATCTTCGCTCTTCCCGACTACCTTGGCAGTTTTACCGCCGAGCAGGGCAGCGTATACTACATAATTGGTACCCGGACCGCCAAATATGACTGTATTGTAGTTGGCAATCGCAGCTGGCTCACCAGCCGCGGGTGTTGGGAAGACTGCCACTGGAATGTTTGGATCCGGGGTTGGACCAGGAGGCGGCGGTGTTTCAGTAGGCACAGACATTGGCACCACCGTAGGGGGAGGGGCTTGTGTGGCTGGGGGTGGTGCATTCTGGGTTAAATCTGCCACCACGGTTTGAGCTGCCTGGGTCTGGATCAGCGCCACATCTTGAGTGGGTGCAGGGGTAGGTGCTGGAGCACAGGAGCTTAAAATCAGTGCTCCTATGATTACTAGACTGAAGATCAACAGCCCCATTTTTGTTTGATTGTTCTTTCTCATAAACTCTCCTCTTATTTAGTTTTTATCTTGCATCAGACAGACGGATTCTTATCTTCTTCCGCCTCAAGCGCAGCGATCTCCTGGTCGGTTGGCTCCTGACCTTCAATGCCAAGATCAGCCATGGCGGTATCCAGTTGTTCTTCTGAAAGGTCCTCAACCTTCTTACCGGTTTGTTGCTCTACTTGCTGCACTTCACTTTGTGACATCTTGACTGCACTTGTTCCAGCAGCAACTAATACTGCACCGCCGATGATCATTCTTCGTCGCATTCGCCGGCGCATCCGGCGATGCCTCCGCATAACCATCCTTCTTCCTGGACCCCTTCCTGGTCCACCTCTTCCTGGTCCACCTATTCCTCGTCCAGGCATGATATTTCTCCTTTCTTTTTATAATGCTCGATATGTACTTTATTTTGACCATCCTCTGTAACACAGGGAGCTTGACATAGATAAGAGTGATGGCGTTTATATGACTTCCTTTT
>Ga0315297_10002866_pt1 | contig 11005 bp, 9 predicted proteins | sample YL17G15_0_MG_FD_203628 | JGI IMG/M metagenome (GOLD analysis project Ga0315297, IMG submission 203628) | Sediment microbial communities from Yellowstone Lake, YNP, Wyoming, USA - YL17G15_0 | ecosystem: Environmental > Aquatic > Freshwater > Lake > Sediment | place: USA: Wyoming | collected...
TTCGGGTTCCAGTTCGGGTCGCTCAGAGAGACCGCGCGTTCGCTGGTTCCGAGCCTGCTGATGGCCTTGCTGTCGGGCACTTGCTGCGCTTTCGTGTTCCGGCACTTCCGTCCGACCCGAGCTGGCCCGGCGCGCGAATGAGATGTCAATCGTTGCCGCCGGCAAAGACGATGGCCTTCACACGCGGCATTCCATGTTCCAATGCGTATAAGGAATCCATGCCTGGTGTGTCAGCGTGCCGCTGACCGCGTCACAAAGCCCGTGCGGCAGGGCACAGTAACCCTCGGCGTCACGCACATGCTGGCCGCGATCGCGTGAAATCATGAAGCGCGCGATGGGATTCTGCCCGGGCGCATAGCACGGATCGATCGTGTAAATACGCCCTCCTGGTTTCAGCGCGGCCTTGGCGATGGCCATAAACCGCCTTGCCGTAGAGTCATCGAGGTGGTGCAGTACCCCGATGCCCATCACAAGGTCGAAGGGCTCGAGCGTCGCGACCTCTGCTTGTTCCAACAACCGGCAATGGAACATGCCGCGGCCTGCGAACTTCTTTTGTGCGGATGAAATGTAATCTGGGCTAATGTCGTAGCCGACATAAGCAATTTCAGCCGGCATCGTATTGAGGATTTCTGCGGTGCCGCAGCCAAGGTCGAGAATGCGCATGCCAGAGAATGGCCGCACGTAATCGCGGACGATGCGCACGCGTACCATCTCCGCGCCCATGATGTTCTGGAAGGTCTCGTAGACGAGAGGATGCGAGAGTATCGCCCGAATTCCAGTAGTCACTTGCGCCACATCAAAGCCTCTTTGTCAGCCGCACATCCATGACGGGTTGAAATATCGCGGGCACGAGGGATGCCAGGCGCAACAGGCGCAACGTGCTGAACATGCGGATGGCAGCCACCATCCAGCTCGGGCGACGTTTGGCGAACTCGACGTCGCTCAACGCGCGCTCGAGCATCCAAGCCAGTGTACTTGTACGAAAACGTGCTTCGAGCGACTTATCGGAGCGTGCTATGCGCTTCACTTGCGGCACGGTAATCCAGTTAAGCGACTTCCACAGCCCTGCGGGGTCATCCAAGCTGGTGTTACGTTCGATGCGTCCGCGCATCAACCACTCCGTCAGCGCCTTGCCGCCGGCGGTGGGGATATTGAAATGCGGCTCGTAGGGGAAGAGGTAATTTGGACATAGGAAGCGATAGCTACCCCCGGGCGAAAGGACGGCCGACACCCGCGCGATCGCCAAATCCGGCGCATCTACATGTTCCATTACGTTGACAGAGAAGGCGAATGCGACGCGGGCGCTATTCGTGAATTCCTCGGCTCTGCAGCGGCCGATAGTGGGCACGGCGCCGTCGAGCGCGGCCAACGCCAGCACCGTCGCCGCCAGCTCCTCGAACGAGCCGAAGCCGACACCCGTGGGTTCGACCGCAGTGACCGAGAAACCCTCGCGCGCCAACTGGCAAGTGAGGAGAAAAACCCCGCCCCCCACCTCAAGGATCGGTGCTGCTTTGGGCAGACGCTTCAGATCTTCATCCAGCCATGCACGGGCGAAACGTGCCTCCCCCGCCATGACATCGAAAAGTGCCCGCAAGTGCGGCATCTCAATATCGATGTGATGGCGCACACGTGCAAGAAAGTCTTCCACGTTCACGCCACTCGACTGACGACAACGACACCGACAAGAATGAGCGAAAGACCCACCAGGTGCTGGGCAGATATCGTCTCCTTCAGCAGCAGAGCACTGCCAACCGTCACTATCGCGAACAGCACGCCCACATAGGTCGGAAACGCGATAGATACCGGATATCTCTCCGCGACATAGAGCCAGGCGATCGCGCTCAGTAGCGAGAAAACATACGCGCTTATGATGTATGGGTCGGTCAGGTAATGAGAGGCCCGCGCCGAAACACTCGCTGACTCGCCAGCGGTCGCGGCAAGGGTCGTGACACGCCACTTTATGATCAGTTGGCTATACGCCGTGAGCAGAATCGTCGGGAACATTGCCAAGAGAAGTTTCATGCCCCCCTCAAACGATCAGGATCTGGCGTGACGACAGCAGCGGCCTCACAGCACTGAATTCGACTACATCATTCAACGTTTCGTCTCCCGGTGCTGACCCGGCCGAAGGGCCAAGTGTGCAACAACCGGCCCGATGATACGATGCCCGCTCGGATACTTCGGCGGCGGTTGATGTCCCCGGCGCGTGGCGCGTGTGGAGGTGCAGATGGCTTTCCTGACCAGCGATCAGCTTCAGCAGATGTCGTTCAGAAGGCTGGGCACAAATGTGCGCATCAGCGACAAGGCGTCGATCTACAACGCAGATCAGATCGAAATTGGTGACCACTCGCGTATCGACGATTTCTGCGTCATTTCCGGCAAGGTAACCATAGGCCGAAACGTCCACCTTGCAGTGTATTCCAACGTGGCGGGCGGAACTGCAGGAGTAACGCTCGACGACTTTTCTGGACTGGCCTACGGTTGTCATGTGTTTACTCAGAGCGATGACTATACGGGCGCAACGCTCACGAATCCGACGGTTCCCGCAAAATACAAGAACGAAATCAAGGCCTCCGTTCACATTGGACGGCACTGCATCGTGGGCACGAACTCGTTGATCTTTCCAGGCGTCACCCTGGCAGAGGGATGCTCCGTCGGCGCCCTTTCGATGCTCGTCAAGTCGACCGAGCCTTGGTCCATCTACGTCGGCATACCCGCTAAGAGAGTGAAGGAACGAAAGAAAGACCTCCTTGAACTCGAGAGAGCGTACCTTTTGGATGAAGCGCGACAATAGCTGCCGCGACGACCACTCGAAGTTCGCCGCCCCGGCGTGTAGCGAATTTCAATCAAATTGGTTCCGTTCAAAGCAAGCCGAGCAGATATCGGCCATAGCCGCTCTTTTCCAAGGGCCTCGCTAGCTCGGCAAGCTGCAGATTATCGATCCAACCGTTGAGCCAGGCGATCTCTTCCGGGCAGCCAATGCGGAGTCCCTGCCGTTGCTCGATCGTCTGGACGAACTGACTCGCCTGCAGCATCGACTCGTGAGTCCCGGTGTCGAGCCATGCGAAGCCTCGACCCAAACGCTGAAGGTGTAGCGACCCTTCATCAAGGTAGCAACGCAGCAGATCGATGATCTCAGTCTCTCCGCGTGACGAAGGCTTCAGTCCAGCGGAGAATGTCGTTGCCTGCTCATCGAAGAAGTACAGCCCCGTCACCGCGTGATTGGATTTTGGCTTTGCGGGCTTCTCCTCAAGCCCTACGACCCGGTCGTCGCCATCGAACTCGACTACACCAAAACTCGTCGGGTCCTTGACGCGATATCCGAAGATGGTGAGGCCCCTCGGACGGTCGTCGGCGCGCCGCAACATCGGCGTAAAGCCCTGTCCGTAGAAGATGTTGTCCCCGAGCACCAGGCAACTCGAACCACCCTGCAGAAACTCCTCGGCGATTACCAGTGCCTGAGGCAGGCCTTCGGGCCGCGACTGCTCCGCATACGCAAAGTGCATGCCCCACTGGCTTCCGTCTCCCAACAGCCGCTTGAAGAAGAACTGCTCCTGGGGCGTGTTGATGATCATCACCTCGCGGATCCCCGCGAGCATCAGCACGCTCAGCGGGTAATAGATCATAGGCTTGTCATAAATCGGGAGCAGCTGCTTGCTGATGCCCAGCGTAATCGGATGCAGCCGGGTGCCTGCGCCAGCGGCGAGAACGATTCCCTTGCGATTACTCTGGATCATGTCCGCCGCCCCAGCCGCTGCCCGCGGTAAATGCCGGTCTGCGCTCGTCGAATCCATTCGGAATTCGTGAGGTACCAATCCAACGTCTGGGATAGTCCCTGCTCGAAACTGACCGTGGGCACCCATCCCAGCTCGCGCCGGATCTTGCCGGCGTCGATTGCGTATCGGCGGTCATGACCCGGCCGATCCTCGACGAAGGTGACCTTCGACTCGCGCGACAAGACGTCCGATCGAGGCACGCGCGCATCGATCAGTCGGCAGATCTCTCTCACCAAGTCGATGTTTCTCCGCTCCGCGTTGCCGCCAATATTATAGGTCTGGCCGACTCTCCCCGCCTCGAGCACTCGAACGATGGCCGCGCAGTGATCCGCAACGTGAAGCCAGTCCCGTACATTGCCGCCGTCGCCGTAGACTGGGAGTGGCTCGCCAGCGACCGCCTTAAGGATCATCAAGGGGATGAGTTTGTCTGGAAACTGGTAAGGACCGTAGTTGTTCGAGCAGTGGGTCGTCAGAACAGGCAGTCCGTACGTATGGTGGAACGACCGAACCAGGTGATCGGAGGCCGCCTTGGAGGCCGAGTACGGAGAGTTGGGTGCATACGGCGTGGTCTCGGTGAAATACCCCTCATCGCCCAGCGATCCGTACACTTCGTCCGTCGATACGTGCAGGAAGCGGAAGGTTGCCCGATCGCTGCCAGTAAGCGACTTCCAATAATCGCGCGCCGCCTCGAGCAGCACCAGCGTTCCGACGACGTTCGTCTGGATAAATGCCGCCGGACCATCAATGGAACGATCCACGTGACTCTCCGCCGCGAAGTTGAGGATCGCACGCGGGTGGTGGTCAGCCAACAGGCGATCCACCTGTGCCCGGTCGCTGATGTCGCCGCGCACGAACACGTGGTTCGGGTCCGCATCCAACGCTGCAATCGTATCGAGATTACCGGCGTAGGTAAGGGCATCCAAGTTCACGACGCGCACCCCGGAGCCCACCGCGCCCAACACAAAGTTGCCGCCGATGAAACCTGCACCACCGGTTACCAACAGCACTCCGGCTGAATCGTCGAATCGCATGATTTCACATTCCGCCTAAGTTCGTTCCCGAAAAAACCGCAGCGTGGCATCTATGACCCTATCCAGGTGTTCCTCGATCCCTAGCCATAAAGGCAGCCGCACGACGCGACCAGCGATATTGTCGGTGACCGACATTTCGCCACGCGCCCGTCCAACCAGAAGACCGTGCGGCGAGGCATGCAGTGGAACGTAGTGAAAAACGCACTGTATTCCCTGCCTTTTCATGTGCTCGATGAACTCGGTCCTCTCCGCGAGATTCCGCAGCAGAAGGTAGTACATGTGGGCGTTGTGCCTGCAACCTTCCGCAACAACTGGACGACGCAGTTGCCCGTCGCGCTCGAGGGCCTCGAAGGCGTCGTGATAACGCTCCCACAAAGCAAGGCGACGCGCGGTGATGGCGTCGGCGTCGTCCATTTGCGCAGAAAGGTACGCTGCGATGATCTCGCTGGGCAAGTATGACGACCCTATGTCGACCCAGGTGTACTTGTCCACCTGCCCCCTGAAGAACTGGCTCCGGTTGGTCCCCTTCTCGCGAATGATCTCGGCACGTGCCGCCGCGGCCGGATCGTTTACCAGCAGGGCACCGCCCTCGCCGGAAACGATGTTCTTGGTTTCGTGAAAACTGAATGCGCCGAGGTGCCCCAAAGCCCCAAGCGGCCGACCGCGAAAGGTCGACATGATCGCCTGCGCCGCGTCTTCGATCACCAGTAGGCCGTGACGCCCAGCGATCTCGAGGATGACGTCCATGGCACAGCTGACTCCAGCATAGTGCACTGGCACGACCGCACGGGTTCGAGCCGTGATTGCCGCCTCGATCTGGCGCTCATCCAGATTGAGCGTGTCTTCCCTCACGTCGACGAATACGGGGACCGCGCCGCGCAGCACGAACGCGTTGGCGGTAGACACGAAGGTGTACGAAGGCATGATGACTTCGTCCCCCGGCTCGATATCGGCGAGAATCGCAGCCATCTCCAGCGCAGCCGTGCATGAATGGGTGAGCAGCGCCTTGCCACCGCCGGCACGCTTCTCCAGCCACGACTGGCACTGCCGGGTGAAGGGCCCGTCCCCAGCAAGATGGCCGTTGGCTTGGGCCTGGGCGATGTACCCCAGCTCCTTGCCCACGATGTGTGGTCGGTTGAAAGGAATCAGCGTCGTCAAAGCGATTCACCCGCGCAGTGTTACAAAGCGATCTCGCGAGGCTATCTGCGTTCCTGTCCAAGCAACATGTGCATCGTCAAGCACGGGAGATATCCAGGCGCCGCAGCCTAGTCACGATCCGATCTGCTGGCGCACCACATATGGGGGCCGTTCCATCGTACGAAGATGCATCCGCGCCAGGTATTCGCCGATGATGCCGAGCGCCAGCAATTGCGCTCCAGAGAATATGGCGATGATCGACGCAAGGAAGACGAATCCATGAACCACACTGCCGTCCAGCAGCCAGCGGATCAGCACGTACGCCAGCACCGCCACACCGAACGCCGCAAACCCGAATCCAATGACGCTGGCAATTTGCAGAGGCCGGACCGAGAAGCCCGTCATCATGTTAAATGCGTGCCGCAGGAGCTTTCTGGTCGTGTATCCCGACTGCCCGAACCGACGTGGCTCGTGCCTGACCGGGAGGTAAGAAAAGCGCGAAGTTGCCCAGGTTAACAGCACATCGACGTTGACGGTTGGGCTGCGATAATCGGCAAAGCCGTCGCGCAATTTCGTCCTGAATACCCGCAACGCACTGACGTGACGGGCATTCTCGGCACCCATCGCGCCCTCCAATGTGAGCTTGGTAATCTGCGAGGCCAAGTTACGCAGCAGACCATGCTGCTGCCGGTCCGGCGGACCATAGACGACGTCATACCCCTCTTCTAGTCGCTCGAGCAACATCGGCAACTCCTCTGGCGGATGCTGCAGGTCGTCGTCCATCGTCACGATCACTTCACCCCGCGCCTCGCGTATGCCGCACAAAAGCGCGTTGTGCTGACCGTAGTTGCGACTGAGCCGGATGCCGCGCACGCGTGGATCCGCGGCCGTAAGCGCCTGGATGACATCCCAGGAACTGTCGCCGCCGCAGTCCTCAACGAACAGGATTTCCAGGCCGCCGTTCGATGCGCCGAACACCTCCACGAGGCGGCAGTGCAACTCGGGCAGGCTCGCCGAAGCGCGAAAAACAGGTACGACGATGGAGAGCATTCCTGGTCAACTCCAACTCAATGCCGGCTCAACGAGCCCGCGGATAGTCCACGCGAAGAACGAACACACGCAAGGGGCCCATCGGCTGGAACTCCTCATAGTTCTTCCAGATTCGTTGAAAGCGTGGATCCCGCAGGTAGAACGACACATCATCGAACTGACGCCCGTTCATGCCCAGACGGGCGCGATTGCGCTCCGCGAATACAATGGAGGGCGGCCTGCGTTCGAAATCTTCAACAACAATGCGTCGCTGGAATTCTGCAGCACGAATCACTTTATCCCTGAGGGCCGGATCCGCAACCTCGTCGAGGCGAGCGAAGGCCGGAATAATCGACTGCGTGATGGCCCTGCCCGACCACTCGGCAGCCGTATAGGACGCCGTTGGAAAGCCAGGAAACGGATGTGTGGTGAAGGCAAAGAAATACGACTGCGGGGTCGGGGCAAAATGGTTGACGGTATCGATGACCGCCTGACGGAACTGACCAGTCGATCCCCAGGCAATGTTGTACGTGAAGTACCAGCGCACCACGCCATCGTGAACTTGCTTGACTGGCGGCAGCGCGAGCACCAGCACCGCTGGCACTAACGCAAACCGGAACGAACTCCCGGACTCTCGCCATCCAACCCACGCACGAGTCACGCCCTGCGCGAGACAGACCCCAAGGAACGCAACTGCGCACACGAGCACCGGGTACGCATGGTAGACGAAGCCTTTCGACTGGACGAAATAGCTCACCGTGTACCCTAGCCCTGCCAGCAGCATCACGGTGTGCTGTCTCGTCCAGGTGCGCGTCAACAACGCAATCAGCACGCCGTATAGCGCCGGTTGCGCGACGATCTTGTATCTTTCAACGATGGCAGAGAAGCTCCCGGAATCGTATGCCCAGTAGAAGGAGCGGGTCAGTTCTATTGTGAACTTGAGATAGTCCGGAATGAGGAGACCGACCGTTACGACGTACGCGAGCACCGTGAGCCCGAGCACGAGACTCTCTACGCGAACGAGCAGCGATCGCCATCCGAGCCGTGCCAGCAGCAGCAGCTCCACGAGCACCGGAACGGCGAGAAAGTACGGCTTCATCGCGAAGCCGATCCCGGCGAGCAGACCGATGGACACCGCAACGGACTTGCGGAGATCCTGCGCCCCCTGCAGTCGCAGGACGGCCGCAGCGAGGTACGGCATCGCGAATAGAACGCTAGCGTGTTCCCGCTGGCCAAAGCTGAACCCGGGCGCTAGCGTGGCGACGAGGGCGAAGGCGACTATCCAACCGATCGAGGCAGCACGGTCTCGGCTTTCCAGCCGTGACAGCACGCCAATCAACAACGCCACGCTGATGAGAAAATAGATCCAGAAGACCAGTTGCACGGCCAACGGCTCGTCCAACAGGTTCGACTGCACAAGCGCAGCCGCCGGCATGAACAACACCCATACCATGGGGAGATTCATGTCGAGCAAATCGCTGCCCAAGGCCCGGCCCTGCAGCAGCCACCTGGCGAAATGAACGAAGTAGGAGACGTCGTGATTGAGGTGAACCCGCGACTGCAGCCACTGCCCTGCGAAGGTCAATGCCAGAATAGCCAGCGCCCAAACCAGAACGGGCGGGACCCGTCGTTCCAGAATTTCACGTCGTCGCATCACCGGACCGCTTGGACGCCAGCACCATCTCGGGCAGCATTTCTCGCCAACGCGTCCCACGGTCGCTGGGCTACAGGCCCATCTCCGCCCGGGCGAGATATCAGCAAACGCAACGTGATTCCCCTGGAAATCCAGATAGACATATTGATGTGCATACGGACCTGCAGGCAAGGCCGCCGGCAACTGGTTTTGAGCATGGGCCGCGCGCGCTTTGTAAGCACGGGCCAGCGAAGCGTACGCGAGCTTGATGTGAAGCCGGGCGCTCTTTGCATCGACTTCGCAGAAGACGGAGTCCTGGCGGGAAGTGCCATTCTCGTCCACTCCCGGTCCGCACGACCATGCTCGACGTTTCCTAATGGCTGGCGACGGCAACCGTGGCCGCGGGTGTTCTCGTCGCCAGGAACTCCCCCCACTCCTTTTCGATCCTCGGCCAATCGGCCGGCGTGATGCTCACCGCAGGCTTCAACTCGTTGCCGTAGTGATCCACCATGGCGTCCCACAGCCGTTGGGCCTCGGCTGACTCATCTCCTGGCCGGCCCATCAGCAGCCGCCCGCTGCCGGTGGCAAGGTCGAAGAACAGGTACTGATGTGCATCCGGTCCGGCCGGCATCGCCGCCAGCAGGTGGTCCTTCGTGAATGCCGCCCGCTCCTTGTACGCAATCGCGAGAGGCGCATAGCGCGTCCGAATGTGCAGGCGCGCAGTCTGCGGATCGACCTCGAAGAACATGGCGTTCTGCTTGGCGGTTGCGACCTCGTCGACGCCGCCGTTGGGATTCGGCAACACCTTGAGATCCGTTTCCGTGAATCGGATGCGATCCGTTGCCACGGACCGCGCTGCTCCGGGTTCCGAGCGCAGCGCCGGCGCCAGCGACTTGCCGGTCACCGACAGCGGGTCACCCGGCATGCGCAGCAGGTCGAGAATCGTGGGCGCGATGTCCTCGACGGTCGATGCGGCCGCGAGGTCGCGACCGCTGGCCGCAAACGCGGGTTTCTGGCCGAAAGCACGGAAACTCAGCAGCACGTGGTACTGGCTGGGGGACAGCACGCTCTGGCCGTGGCCGAAGTCCACGACCTTCAGCGGAGCGCGCATGCCTTCGACGACCGAGGTCTGCTTGAAAAACGCGTCACTCGGGAGGCCCAATGCCTCGCCATGATCCGACAGCACGACGACGATGGCGTTATCGAGCGCACCCTTGCCGCGCAGCAACGCAACCATCTGGCCGAACATGCTGTCGGCGGTCTGCAATCCAATCCGGTACATCGGCCGATCGTCGGCGTGCTGCTGCTGCGAGACCCCGAACGGCGTCTCCGACGTGTAGTAGGGCCAGTGGCTCGCGGTGAGATGCGCAATGAACAGCGTCGGCCCGTCAAAAGACACCTCGCGGTCCACGCGCGACAGGTAAGTCCGCGGCTGGAACATCGTGGCGACGCCACGGTTCCCGTAGGAGAAAGGGAACAACAGCTGGCCCAGGCGCGTGTTGATCACCACTGAGGCCAGGGGCAACTCGTTGTACGTGCCGATCAGGAAGTCCGACGCTCCGATGGGGGGCGTCACCACCTGGTCGAAGCCGTAACTCGCGTCGATGTTGGCGTAACGAACCTCGTCGGTCGAATAAATGGTGCGGTACCCGCTGCCGCGCAACACGTCGGCCAGGGTGGGGTTGGCCGCAACGATCCTGCGATCGGCGAGGTTGAACCGCGCTCCCGTCACCGTCGGGCTGCGACCGGTCAGGATGGCAACCCAGGATGAAAACGTGCGTGCGGCCGGGGTGGTCGTTTCCTTGACGACATCCGCCTCGGCGAGGAATCGATCCAGGTTCGGCGTCACGCCGGTGCCACCGAACCGCTTCAGCTGCTCCAGTCGCAAAGAATCGATGCCGAGAATGATGACGTTCGGGTGTGCCTGGTCAGCGCTGGAGATGCCCCCGGAGCGCTCGCTGGCCCAGATCGCCGATCCCAGCCCGAACGCCGCAATCGGCAGTCCAATCGTCAACGCGCGACGCCAGGCGATGGATTGCGATCGTTTCATGGCAACCGCGGCCGCAGAGGCGACAGTGATCACGGCGGCTGTCAGGACCCCGAGATACAGAACCTGACCGATCGCCAGCGGCCCGACGCTCGGGGTGAGTGCATCGTGGTAATAGGCGCCGAGCAAGGTCCTCGGAAACCACAAGGCGTTGTAGACGAGCGTCGCCCCCGCCAGCAGGCAGAACCAGCCGAGGACGATGCGCACGAACTTTTCCCGTGCCGTTGGGAAGATGATCGCGCTGGCGCAGGCCAATACCCACGCGAAGGCCGCAAGAGCCAGGTGAAGGACGATCTGGGCAACCACGAAATAGGCGATCTCGCGGCCAATCTGTCCTGACCAGGCTCCGCCC
>Ga0315297_10002867_pt1 | contig 11005 bp, 14 predicted proteins | sample YL17G15_0_MG_FD_203628 | JGI IMG/M metagenome (GOLD analysis project Ga0315297, IMG submission 203628) | Sediment microbial communities from Yellowstone Lake, YNP, Wyoming, USA - YL17G15_0 | ecosystem: Environmental > Aquatic > Freshwater > Lake > Sediment | place: USA: Wyoming | collected...
CTTCTTTTCTCTCTTCATACAAAGTAAGAGGCATTGAAGCTCCTGGTTTATCGGGTAGCCTTCTTATAGTATCCTCAACACTGTTGGCTATTTCATGAGAGTCATCATAGTCTTTATGAAAATATTTCATAAATATATACTCTATTATCTCGTGAATAAGTATCTCTTTATTATCTACAGGATCTCTTACAAGCTCAGACCAGATCTCGTCCTTTGAAATATAATTATCCTGATATCCATGACCACCACCAATGAACTCATCATTTATATTATTACGAATCCAACTACCATCTACCATAAATACTTTTGTACCATCCCAAAGCTTATGAATGAATTGCTTATGATCTTTCTCAAGATCTTGTAAATTAGCTATTCTTAAATAATATTCAATAGAAGATGTTAAATCTGGATGATGGTAACTCACTCTATTTATAAAGGATTCCGCTGTTTCATCTTTTACCTCAGTTATAAGACTTAACATTTCCTTTAATTCCTTTAAATCTATATCTCTCTTTCCTATTGGGATAAGTTCTTTAATAGTATTAAAGATATGATTTTTTATTCCCCGTATTTCACTTAAGATTACTTCAATCTCTTCACGAAAAGATTCCTTTTCTTCTTCACTCAAATCTTCAGCATCAAGGCCCTTTAAACTCAAAGCACGATCCTTAACATTGTGTATCCACTGGTAATATGCTTCTATAAAATGAGTATTGTCCCCTCCTTTGTGAGGAATACTATCTATAAAACTTTCCAATCTATCAAGACTTGTAATCATCTCATCTAACATATCTATCTCTCCTCTGGTTCTATATAAAAACAAAAATCATTCTTCTTTTTTAAGTTCATCCTCAACATCTAACAACTTATTATAATATTCTTTATTAAAACCAGGTCCTTCAGAAAGGTGATCATCATTAACCTTCTCTGAAAGAAGATCTATAATCTCTTGAGGAAGTTCTGCTCCTTCAAAATGTTCTTGTTCAACTTCAACACCCTTCTCAGTTTGATCTTTATCAAAGTCCTTATCTTTGTTTTCAGGAAGGTTTGATCGTCCCTTACCCAAGAAAGCTCCTAAAAGACTGTAGACTTCCTCTTCTAATTTGTCTGGTTCTATCTTGTTGCTTTCCGCAAAACTATGAATTGCATCATCTTCAGGTGAGGGATTTTCCTTAAAGAAGTTGATTATCTTTTCAAGGATAGGAACTTTGTTCTCTTCTGCTAGTTTAATCCAGGTTGTGTTTAAAGAGCCCTCTGTGACAGGATGAGGCCACTCTCTGCTCTTTGTGAGATCCTTTCCCGGTATCTCCTTTTCTTCCCCTGCATTTGCAGCATTTATTAAATCAGATGCGATAAGATTAGCAATCTCATCAGAAGACCCTTGCCCTTCCATTATATAATCTATAAGAGCCTTGTCTGTTTCTGTACTAAAGCTTAATGCTTTAGAAATATTCTTTATTCCTTCTTCTTCTGGTTGTTGATAAAGATCTTTCATTCCTTCCATCACCTTTCCATATAAAGGAGGGCTCAAAGTTCCTTCCTTGTCTTCTATTTGAAAGGGTTTCTGAAATTGATACTTGCTATTAATATTCTGTATGATCTGATCAACTTTTGACTTTCTGTTGCTTATATCTAAATTTTCAGATACCTTCTTAAGAAGTTCTTCTAATGAGGGAATTCCTCGAAACATCATAATCCATATCCTCCGGATTTGTCAGATTTAAGAACCAATTCAACCGTGGACGGCGAGATATAATATATCCGAATATGCCACATATCTTCTTCTATATAAATAGCGTCACCAGGTCCTAATGTCTTTGATCCTAAGATACTTAAAGATAAGTTGTAATCAGGTCGATTATAACAAATACGAACATACCCAATTCCTATATTATCAATAAGATTGTACTTAAAAGATTGTCGAACCGGGAAACCAAAGTAATTTATAGACCCATCCCGAAGATTAAAATCCGCATAATTACCAGCCATTCCTGAAGAAGAAACCAGTAATACGAGGGATAAGGATAAGTCACTTGGAGAATATTGCTGTATCGGACGAGCCATAAGAAAATTCCTTTATAATAATAATAATGGAAACTTCGTTAAAATTAAGTTAAAATTGAGGATATACCTAAAAAAAGAACCTCAAATAGAGGTTCTCAAATGGAAGGTTTTTGATGTCCTATCTCCCCACATTGGGAATAATATTGCCTTTAACAATGAAATCCTTTCCAAATATATCACTCGTTCCAGGAGAAGATGACCCAAATATACTAGAGTCATATCCAGACATCTCCTGATCCTGCAACCCTTTAAGATATATACCTGCTGATCGTACTGTAGAAAACTGCTGAACGATAGGAAGTATGAAATTGTCTTTCACACCCTGGTTAATAGAGTCATTGTAAACTGACCAAACAACTCGTACAACGGCATCAGCCGAATCTTTTTTTCCGCTTGGCGGATGTTCAATTTTTTCCCTCCCGCCACTAGTTCGTATTCTATTAAGCTGACGAAGTTCAGATATAAGCTGTTGATCATTGGGAAGCTCTATCATCCCGGAATATATAAGAAGTTTAAGTGTTTCATACATTTCTATAGTAGCACCAATCTTTTCTGTGTAGAGACCCTCGGAAAATAATCTTTGAATACTCTCTACACTATTCCATTGATCAAATAACACTCGTGTAACGTAGAATTGCTGACCTAAACTTCTAATAGTATCCTCAACATTTTGAAAGGATACCGTTATTCTATCAGCCTTATTAGGTCTCCACTCTTCCACAAGATCTATAATTATCTTATACCTTTTTATCTTTTCCATAACTCCCGCAGAATTAGGGGAGTCTATCACAAGTTCTTCTCCATGACCCATAGCTACTACAAAGGAGTCCTTTACCTCACCTTGATCACAGCATATAATATATCTTTTAAATTTGTCCGTTTTCTGAGGGTACATTTTCTTTCCAACATATCGTCGTATTTCAAATTTATCCGGAGTATTGAATGTCTCTTCAAAATAAGTATTTTCAAACAATGCGACAGGAATTTGAAAAGAATTAACACATGAATCAATTTTCTCAGGGTATTCAAAGAAAGGAGATAGCGCATTAGGAGGTATGGCCCAGAAGTCCCTCATAGCTGCCGTGGGATTAGATATCTTTTCCATCTGAAAGCTCGCCTCAGTGAATCCTGAGGGGTTCTCAGGGGTCCTGGGATTGGCCTCAAACGAAGTAAAGTTATAAGCGATCATTCGATCCGCTTTATTCGGATACTTAACCCTTAAAGAGTCCATTATAGACTTATTAATACCACATTTAAACTCACCTGATACATACAAAAGCTGCATACCAAAGTCATTCTCATACATAGGTGACGTTGTAACAACAATCTTGCTAAAAGGATACAGCGACTTTGTTGCCCTCGAGGCTGTGTAATAAATAGCCTGCGCGGTTCTTTTTTCTGAATGATCCTGAATCGCACCCGTTACCACGTCAGCTCGAGAGATCTCCTCAAACGATACAAAAAATGCAGTAAGACCGGCAATAGATTGAGAGTTAGAATGAAGACTCAATATCTCCAGATTCTTCTCTGGAAAATATATTCTTCTTTGAGTCTGAATAAATAAAGTCTCTCTTCCTTCTAACTCTTCTCTTTCTTTAAGCCAGCCTATATATTTTTTCCACCAAGGGCTGCTTGATATAATATTTTCAAAAGAAGAGTATGCTGTCTGTTTACTTTGTTGCTCGGAGTTTGCAATAAAGCTTCCGGAAAGTTTATAGTGAGGAACTTGCCCAAGTTCTTGAGCAGGATCTTCCATTGATAAAAGTCTATGAAGTAAAAAAGAAGCTATGACTGAATTAATTAAACTTTTTCCAGAATTGTGCGTAACAGTATAGTCTGATAAACAATAAAGACTATCTTTATCTACCTCTATCCCCGCATATTCTCCATTACCAAGAGGTCTTATTTCTAAAGAAGATAAAACATTTTTATTACAAAATTTGGATTTGTATCCTTTATACAAATCTCTCCATTCTTTGGGTTTTTTCAAATATTCTTTTATAGATATATTTAAAATACTTGATATAATAATACCTTTTTTCTTTAAGGATAAAATATGATTTTCATTTATTACATAAGTCATAGCATGGGATTGTTTAACTTCATATAGCTCAGATCTTCCTCTAGAAGTATTAAGTACTTTTCTTGGTTTTGAATCGGGACCCATTACCAATTCACCAATTCCAATATCCTCTATTTTTTTCAATGTACCATCATACATCAATACTTCTGTCCCCAAACCTAAGCATCTCATCCCCAGTATAAGAGTCGCCACATCAAATCGAGGAATTCCAGCGGAATCAACAGAAAATATATCCTCTACAACTTCCCGTTGAAAAGGCCTGAGAGTATATTGTAAATACCCTTCAACATATTCTATAGGATCCGTTGTAAAAGGAACAGGGCATTTCTTTAATCTGTTAAAATTATAAACTTCAGGATTGAAAACACCATCAAGAGGTTTATAAGAATCATCTCGAAGCTTATCGCCTATTCCCATTTTACTTGCTCCGGATCTTACTTAAAGCGGTTGAGGCAGTATCAATTATAGTATTCATCATACCACCACTATCCTCTGGGGACTGCTTGGAAGATCTCTTCTGGAATAAATAGGTAACAGCACTCGAAAGAACTATTAACATATACCAGAAAGAATCTGACATTCCTTTCATGCTTTCTGATATTAAATTTCCTGTGGCTGGATCATATATCTTTACAGTCGAAGTTGCAACAATGAACTCGGTCTTCATGGAAACACCTATATACACCATAACTATTACAGCAAGAGTTATAGTCCAGGAAGGATTTCCCCGGGAATCCGATAAGATGCATTGACGAATTATCCATTGAATAACACTCTCTGCCGGATTGGGCCGAGATACTAAAAAACCCCACACTTTTTTAAGAAAGTTTTTTACCTTTTCAAAGAACGAGGTCTTAGCCTGAACTGGTGTTTCAATCTTTTTCATTTTAATTCCCCTTTGTTAGTATTTCTTCATAAGACCTGCGACAAGGAAACCCCGTCCCTCGTGGGCGGGGTAATTGACCTTTATTCATATACATATATTTATTATTTTATCCATTTTTTCATCAATAGCCATTATTTTAACTTTGTTTTCCATACTTATTTTTCTGGCGCTATCAAACACATCCACAGCAATTTCTTTTAATTTAGGAACTATATCCATATTTTTATTATAAAGTTCCTCTCGAGTTATATCCTCCTGGAAAAAATACAAGTTGTTCAAAAGATCCGTTCCATAACTTAAAATATAATCTATCTTATCAGTAACAAAATTTGAGAAATCTTTCTCACCCATTTCATCAAAGTGATCTTCTCTAAAGGATTGTCTCAACAATCTTAATACCTCAAAATAAGCTGCCTTAAGCACAATCTGATATGCCAGGAAACTATTGCTGGATACAACCTGAGGAATGTTTTTTTCTGAAAGTATTGATAAATATTTTCTCTGAAGAGCTGCTTTAGCTTGCTCTGCTTTTTGTTCAGCATAGTTCATTTGATCTCGAGTCTTTTCTATATAAAGAAGCTGCCATCTTTCTGAACGAAGTTTGTCTAGATCATTTAGAAGTATAACAATATCCCGGGAATAAGGACAATTTTTATGAGGAGATTCCTCCTTACTATGTTCGTGTTTTTCTCCTATACTTATTTTGAATTTTCCCCTGCTGATATCTATCCCATTTTTAACTATTAAAAACAAAAACAATATCAATAGAATGATAGAAAGTATTTGTATCCAGACAGGCCATGTTACAACAAAATCCCAGAAGCTCATCGTTTTTTCCTGCTAAATCTATAATATATACTCTATACGAACGACATTGATAAAACCATAGGTTATTAAAACCTCTTCTATATAACTGCCTTTTCTCATTTTAATAACCACGTTTTTTCCTTTTTTCATTGTATTAATTATCAGACTAATCATCAGAGAATCTATATAATCAGAATTTTTAAAATTTACTATAATATTATTAATTGGTGTATTTTCTAAAGACAATTTCATTTTGTAGGCGTACTCAAATGTTGATTCTGTACCTGGAATAAATTCCAAGGACTCTTGACTTTCAATGATTTCTAAATTATATCTTTCTATTGGAAGAGATGATTGATTCTTAATCATAATCATTCGCCTGATCAGTTAAGTGCAAAAGAATTTCTGAATATTTATTTTCAACTGATGTAAATACACTTTCACAATACAATGTTTTAGATCCTACAATATCAGGAGATGTTTTAAAAAATAATCTTCCTTCACGACTCTCCGCTATAAAAGGAATATTCAGAATTATTTTGTCCCTCTTTTCTCCAGCACTATCATAATTAATCTCGTATGAGAAAATACCACCAATAGGTCCACAAGAATTAAGAGTGTTGCTTCTGCACTCAAATAAAGATACAAAAGAACAAGGAGAAACCTTTGAGGTCGTTTTAAGAACTTTTCCTTGAGTGATACTAAAATCAGAAAGGCTTAAACCAGTAGAAGTATTGTTTGATAACAAGCACAAAATCTTATTCATATATACCCCCTCATGAAAAGATCAGGCTATTTCATATTCTCCAACACCCTTCTTATTAAAATTTACTTTGTTTTTTAGGAATTCTTTCTCAAGTCTTGTCCAATCAAATCCGGGTCCTGGACATCCCTTTGGAACGAACCTTGAATATTTTTGCATGTTATGATCATGAGATACAATATTTTTTATAGTAGAATATGTAGGAAGAAGATGCTTGAATATTAAATTAAAAAGAAGAATATACTGGTTCTCTGTCGGTGCCTCTCTATTCCCCTTACTTGGATTAACCATTTCTATTCCTATGGTTTCTTTATCATGAGCTCCAGAACTTGAATGATATACCCAATAAGAAGGATCTATAACTTCAACGATATTTGACTTATCTCGATCTATTAAATAATGAAAAAGAGCTTCTCCCCTATAATATTCTGCAGCACGTTCGCCTAACAGCATCCAGTAAAGTATTCCGCTCGCCGATGTACCGCCGCCGGTGTTATGAATACAAATTTCTGTTATAGGGTTCTTTCTTATCTTGTTTATCCAACCTTTTTGATACTTGGTTCTTATTTGTTTATCTACTATTATATCAACAATCTTTCTTTCCTCTAATGGTTGTATCTTAATAGTATCCGGAGTATCTATAACTTTAGGAGCACCTGAAACCATATCTTTTATCTTGTCTGTAATACCCATTATCTTCTCCACGTATATTAATTTCATAATATTATTTTTTAAGAAATCCTGGTGTCACAAAAAATCTTAAATCCAGGTTATAATTTTCAATATCTAAAGGACTTGGTTCTTCTTTAGCCGCTATTTTAAAATCAGCGCACATAAAAGCTTCATAGATATTCTCACTGCAATACAAAGCTTCAGGATCATCAAGAAATTTAAACCATATACATATTTTATACAACCACCAAAATACCAATCCTGTATAGTCATAATACTTTGGAGCTATTGCTGCTAGAAAATGAAGAGCTTTGGATTCTTGAGGCGCTATTAAATCTACTTTTCGTAGAGAAAAATCTCTTGTTTGATATTTGGAAAAATCAAAATAATTCATTCCTGTGGAATCTGCACTAGCAAGAACAAGCGTCTTGACTGAGTCATCAAGAAGTTTTGTTCCTCCGTAGTAGTTATTCCAATTTCCTTGAATGATACTCCAATCTTCCCCGGTAAAATGAGATTTAAGATTCTCCGAGTACAAAATGGCAATGCAATGAGAAAGAGGAAGATCCTCTTTCCCGGGTTTATTAAAAAATTTAGCTATGCTTGATATTGCCTTTGAGGCTGTATCATTGTCTTTTGATCGTATACAAGAATAAAACAAACCCTCACCCTTGCTTTTAAATTGCTGATATAACCAATCAGGTAAGGATTTGTATGTAGAAGGCTGGAATGACTTTTTAAGTTTATTCCCAATTAATATGTTTATCCAGTGTATCATTCCAACTCCTATTTAATTTATGCTGTTTTAGTTTTAAGTTTTTTATAAACGACTATAGCTACAATCGCAATGACGAGAGCTATACCACAACCAAGAAGAATCCATTTAATATTCTGAATGACAAAGGCAAACAGAATAATAGCAATGATTGCCACGAATCCTATTACCCCTATAAGAACCCATTTTGTAGCACCACCAAAAAGATCTTGTAATTGTTTTAACATAATACACCCTTTTATAATAATAATAATTTTTACGACCGATTTTTTAATATAATTTCATCGTAATTTTATCACAGACACGAAAATTTGATACTGTACGCTATTATTAAAGACAATCCTATCACAAAAAGGGCTAAAGCTATAATAAGAAATATTGCTCCAGCCCTCCCCGAGAAGTCGTAGTATTTACTATCCAACTCCTTTATCCTCTTTTCCATAAGCTCGTCTTTTTTAAAGCAGGCGAAACTCTTCCGGTTCTTTAAATAATCCAAATCTTTTTCATGAGCTTTTGCTTCTACTTCAAAAAGATTGTAATCGTATGCTCTTGAAAGATTAAGAAGTTTGATTGCAAGATATAAACCATGAAATATATAAGCAAGCATTCCCCCAATAACCAAAAGTTCTTTTTGCTGTGCTCTATGAATATTCTCATGGTTCATAAGAATTTTATCTTGTTTTTCTTCTTTCGTAGCAAAGATCCAGGGATACATTGTTATAGCCATTAGACAACAACCTTCGGATTTTCTTTTGGAGTTAATTTAATTTCACCAAGCATAGCAAGCGAATCAAGCTGTCTGGAATCACATCGTGCAATAAGCTTGTGAAAAATCCCAGCTTCTTTAGCTTGTTTAATACCAAACCGAGCAAGGCTAACAAGATTATTAGCTTCAGCACCATCGGTAGAGTTCTTAAGACCCTGAAGATTAGTAAGAAACATGAAGAACATCGATTCAACTTCTCCAGCATTTTTACTCCAAATGCTGTCATCATCCATGCCTTCCGCTCTCATTCTCTCGAGAAGCTCCTCTTCTAATACTTGCCATCCCATTACCTCAGACATACGATAGTTCATAGCAATTTGAATCTGTTTTAATTCATATTTTTTAAACTGAGCTTCTATTTCAGCTTTTCTTCTTTTAATATCATCTCGTTTTGATTCTGATTTACTCAACTCTTCTATGTCACACACAAGTTCTTCTATCTCAAGTTTCTTTAACTCGAAATCTTTAGCTAAGTAGAAAGCCTGATCACATTGTACTTTTTGCTCACACATAGCTTGATGAAACTTGCTATGAAGTGTAGGATGATAGTCATCTGAAATGATAGAACGTTTTTGAGAATCTGTCCTCCACATGTGAACATTTGCAAATACCTTCGCAAGATGTTCTTTGTGCTCAACTAGGAACATGACTTCTTGTGGTTTGAATACTTGAATATCTTTCATGGTATCAAGTATTCCATTAAGACTCTCAGCCACCATCACATCATACGAACCTGTTTTTTGTTCATCTGTGTTCATCATAAACCCCTCTTTTAATTCATTTAATTTAATATACATATAAGTATATCTTTTATGCACAAGATACTATTGTAAAATTAATAGTTTTAGCAACTAAAAATTACGATTAGACTGGATATTGTTACGATGCTAATTGACTCCGAAGAGTCACTTTTTGATTATATATATCAAGCAATGTCGTATTTTCAGCAACGGTTACACTATCCAAATCGTCTATAGCAATGTTACCTGTTGATGTTAGAATAACATAGGAATCTTCTACAGGTCGTGGTAGATATTTATCAAGATCAGCAAGCTGTCCTCGTATTACATCTTTTGCTAAATCAACTTGAACAAGAATCCATGCAGCTTCTATTGCACTCCACGTTGGTTTTGTTCTTTCATCTTCCCATCTCAACAAATTATACTCTTCTTCTGTTGAACCGGGAACCCCACCGTATTGTGCTGCTGGTAAAAGTTTATCAATGCAAAGTGCTATATCCATATTGTTTATCCTATTTTTTGAAAGTGTGCTTGTAAATATACTTCTGTCGTTATATTAGCAGCAAAAGCACTTGCTGAAACGGTCACCAAATATATTTGAAACTCTAAGACGGAACTAACTGCTAAATTAAAAGTCCCTAAAAAAACATTATCTTTTATCATCCCCGCAAGCTGTCCGCAGGAATCACCCAAGACAAGAACTGCTCCCGCCGTAATATTGTATAATCGATATTGGGAAAATGTAAATCCCACTGTATAGATTGGATTAACAAATGATACCATATATCTACCGGTTGGTAAAGTTATTTGATTAGCTGATAAACTGGCAACGGGTATTTCATTATGAACAACAGTATTGATGACTAATGTTCTCCAAGCCCCCAAAATATACGCAGAACTCGCAGTATTTTGTGCTTGCTGTTCGTTTACAATTAAATTTGCACTTCTATCATTAACAACATCAGTAATTAACCATTGATTATTTACGATGTTTGCACTTGCATCAGTAGCAAACCCTCTAAGTAATCTCTTATAAGTATACCCACTAGGCATACTAGGAGATGTAAATGAAGTACTCGCTACTGCATCAGACGTACCATCAGAGTCTTTTCTAATAAGCCACACAGCATATTGAGTATTAATAGTAACAGATCCTGTATCTAAGAAACCACCATTATCACCAGCAGACCAAGCAGCATCAATTCTCTTGGTAAGTGCTGACGTTAATTCTAACGTATATGCAAATGTGCTATCCTTACAAATACCAGCAGCAATTGTAATATCGTGCTGTGTATCTCCTGGACTATTTGATAGTAATAAACCATCAACACGATTCCTTGACGATTTAGTAAAAGTAGAATTTTCCATTAGTGTATTAACATCAGCAGCACTATTAGGATCTGACGTTGTTCTTGTTGGTACAATTGTAAATGGCATGTTTTAAACACC
>Ga0315297_10002870_pt1 | contig 11000 bp, 9 predicted proteins | sample YL17G15_0_MG_FD_203628 | JGI IMG/M metagenome (GOLD analysis project Ga0315297, IMG submission 203628) | Sediment microbial communities from Yellowstone Lake, YNP, Wyoming, USA - YL17G15_0 | ecosystem: Environmental > Aquatic > Freshwater > Lake > Sediment | place: USA: Wyoming | collected...
GGTAATGGCGTAGACGATCACGGCCCTGGCGCCTGCGGAAGCTAGGCCCATGGCGATGAGGCGGCCGGGGTATTCGAGCGTCGCGAGCAGTCCTTGCGTCTTGTCCATCGTCTCGTCCTTTCGCGCCTATTGATAACACAGCCCCTCGCGCCTGTCAAAAACGACTTGAGGGAAATCCTGCGAATCTGGTAGAATCCGGAGGAGATCCAGGGAAGGAGGCCGAGACGAAGATGAAGAAAGCCGACTACCATGAGGAATCCTTCCGCGACCCCGAATTCCTAGAGTCCCTCGAGGGGCGGACGCTTCGCATCCTGAGCGAATACCTGGGCCCCATGACCCGCCTGAATAGGGCCAAGATCAATAGCACGATCCTTTTCCTCGGCTCTGCCCAGGCCGACCCGACCAACGCCGATTCCGATTTCTATCGTTATTATTGGGAGGCGGAGGAACTGGCCTTTCTCCTGGCCAAGTGGGCCATCTCGTTGAAGAAACCCAAGGGCAAGGATTTCGTTGTCTGCACGGGTGCCGGCCCCGGCATCATGGAAGCGGCCAACCGGGGTGCCTCCCGGGCGGGAGGAAAGACGATCGGGATGAACATCTCGCTCCCGCAGGCGCAGAACCCGAACCCTTACGTCACGCCCGAACTGTCCTTCTCCTTCCACTATTTCTTCATGCGTAAGTTCTGGCTCGTCTACAAGGCCAAGGCGGTGATCATCTTCCCGGGGGGCTTCGGAACTCTCGATGAGTTCTTCGAGATCCTCACCCTGCTCCAGACGAGCAAGATCTCGAAGAAGGAGCTCGCCCTCGTCCTCTACGGCGAAGACTACTGGCGGGACCTTATCAAGTTCGATTCCATGGTCGAAAAGGGAGCTATTTGTGCCGACGACCTCAAGCTCTTCCACATCGCCTCGACTCCCCGCCAGGCGTTTTCCTATCTCAAGAAGAGGCTGGCGGGGTTTCTTGTCTGAAAGGCCCGCGGGACGGCGTAACGGATCCGGTCGGAGGTCCGTCCTCTGCCTGTCCGCGGTCCTGGCTCTGACCGCGGCCGCCTGCGCGCGGCTGCCCCGCGCTTTGGCTCCGAAGGCGGGCGTCGAGGTCGGCATCGCCTCCTGGTACGGGCAGGAGTTCCAAGGCCGTCCGACCTCGAGCCGGGAGGTCTACAACATGAACGACATGACGGCGGCCCACCGCTCGCTTCCGTTCGGGACGCACATCATGGTGACGAATCTCGTCAACGACCGTTCGGCCGTCGTCCGCATCAACGACAGGGGGCCGTTCGTTCGGGGCCGGATCATCGACCTGTCCTATGCCGCCGCGCGAGTCTTGGGAATCGTCGGACCAGGCACGGCCCGCGTCCGCTTGGATATTCTGGGCGGATTCCGGGAGCCGGCCCAGACGTCGTCGCCGACCTGGATCCAGGTCGGCGCATTTTCGGTTCAGGAGAATGCTTACGCCCTGAAAAAGCGACTTGACAAGACCTATCGGGGAGTTTTCGTGACGCTGCTCAAAACCGAGAACGGGGTTTACTACCGGGTCAGGGTCCGGACCGACGGGAATTCGGCCGCTGCTCTGGCCTCGCGATTGGCCGGAGAGGGCTTCCCCGTCATCCTCATCCGCGAATAAAAGCCGCCCTCCGAAACCTACCGATTTCTCTCCCGGCGCTTGAAAAGATAGGCGGCTTCCCGGAGCTTGTTCTCGACCCCGTCGTGGACGGCGTATGTACCGCCCTGTTCAAGGCAGGCCGCGCCGAACTCGCCTTTTTTATTGAGCGCGTAGAAATTGAGGCCGAACCTCGGCCGACCCTCCCGGTCGCAGAGCCGGGGCACAAGCTTGGTCTTTGCGGCGATGGCTTCGCAGGTCTTCAGGCAGGCCTGCTCGGGCGACAGGCCGTGACCCATGAAATCGACGATCTGGAAGCTGGCGCACGTTTGGAGGTTGGCCTCTCCGCGCCCCGTCGAACCGGCCGCGCCGATGTCGTTGTCGACATAGAGCCCGGCCCCGATGATCGGCGAATCTCCCACCCTTCCGGAGAGCTTCCAGGACAAGCCGCTCGTCGTGGTTACGCCGGCTAGTCTTCCCGCAGCGTCCAGGGCGATGCAATTGATCGTCCCGTGCGTGCTCATGACCGAGCGGAGCTCTTCGGGGATGCTGTCGGACTTTGGAGGGAACCAGTTGTCCCGGTCCGACATGGTTTCCTTCCAGCGCAGCCAGGCGGCGCGGGACTTCTCCGTCAGGAGGTCCTCCTCCTTGAAGCCGTGGGCCCGGGCGAATTTCAGCGCGCCTTCCCCGACGAGGAGGACGTGGTCCGTCCTCTCCATGACGAGCCTGGCCACCTTGGACGGATTCTTGATATTCCTCAAGGCGGCCACCGCGCCGGCCGTGTGCGTCGGCCCGTACATGACCGAGGAGTCGAGTTCGACTACGCCGTCCTCGTTCGGCAGGCCGCCGTAGCCGACGGACATGTCGTCGGGATCGTCCTCGACGATGTTCACCCCGGCGATGACGGCGTCGAGGGGGTCGCCGCCGGACTGGAGGATGTCCATGGCCTTTTGAGTAGCCCGGATACCGTTCCCGCTGGATACGACGCGGGGACGCGCACCGGCCGCTGCCGTCACGGCCGCTGCTCGCCCCAGCCCGACGGGGACGAACGCTGCCACGCCGGCGCCGACGCCGGTCTTGAGAAAATCCCGTCTCGAGAATTTCGACATTTCGCTGATTCTCCTTCTATTCCGGTGGATTCTGTTTTTCCAGATCTTCAAGCATCTGGATGAGGACGGTGTGGTCGCCCTCCGGGACTTCGAACTTGCGCGAATTCCCGCTGAAGACGTCTATCTCCCGGCCGTCCACGAGAAGCTGGTACTTGCCCTTTTTCAGAAAGCGCAGCTTGACCTCCCGGCTTTTCAGGGTCTTGATGTCGAAGGACACCTCCCTCTCATTGTAGAGGAAGCGGCGGACGACCGCTCCCCCGTCAACGGCGAGGAGGGTCTCGCCTTCCTCGCGGAGGACGGTCGAGGAGTTCCCCGCCTCGACCTCATAATGGCGGCCCTGGACGAGGACCCGGGACAGCTTCCCCTTGCCGTCCGGCTTGAGGATCCCGAAGCGGAAGCCCTCGTGGGGCGTGAAATCGAGGTACTCCTCGACCGCGATCAGGGCGGCCAGGGGGCCGCCGCTGTGGTAGCGCTGGCCTCCCGCCTCTCCGGTCAGGGAATCGAAATTCTCGGGCGACAATCCGAAGCTCGTCCAGCTCCGCAGGAACATCTCCGCGCTCTTGCGGGCAAACTCGGAGGCGACGGAGTCGAAGCCGGAAGCCTTCAATCCCTGGTAGACGAGGTAGTTGGTCGCGGGCCAGATCTGACCGCGCCAGGACTGCTGGCTCTCGGGCTTGAAAGACGGATCGTCCCGGGAGATGGACGGGAGGACGTAGTCGCCCCAGAACTGCTTGGGGTCGAGCAAGTGCTTGAGCATCCTCTGAGCGCGGGCTTCGTCGGGGATCCTGGCCAGGAGAGGGAAAAAAGCGGAGGCCGCCTTGTGGATCGAAAATCGGCCGTCCCAGGTGCGGTCGTAATAAAAACCGTCTTTCTCGTTCCACAGCCGGGAGTTGACGAGGGCCCGGGTCTTCTCGTACTGGCCGCGGTAGCGTTCGACGTCGACGGGGCGGTCGAGGATCGAGGCGACCTCGGCCAGGCACCAGGCGTCCAGGGCGTATAGGGAGTTCAGGTCGACGCAGTTCAACATCAGGGTGCCGGTCTCTTCGTTGAACGGGGCATCGTCCCAGTTGGGCAGATCGTCCTGCCCCGATTCCCAGCCAGCCCTTATCCGTCCCGAAGCGTTCTTCTCCCAGGACGGGACGTTCCTGCCGATAAGCTCGGCGTCCGACCCCCACTCGAGGAGGCCGTCGCCGTTGCCGTCTCGACGGGTCGTACCGTTCGCCCGGGGCGCCATCCAAAAATCGTGCCAGCGCTGGAGATAGGGATAAGCGTGTCGAAGGATCTCCATGTCTCCTAGCCGCTCGAAAAGCTTTAAGACGACGAACGCCCCGACGGGAGGCTGCGAGCGGTCGGGGGTGCCCCCGAAACGGCCACGCCAATTTGGGATGTTCCCGTTCGGATACTGAGTTTCCAGGACGGCCCGGAGGGCGTCGACGGCCAGTTTCTGGCTTTCGAGGACGAGTCCCAGGGCGTTGAACAGGGAATTCTCGCCGAGGATCGTCCAGTGGTCCCGGCCACCATCCGGCCTGGGGAGGATCCCGGCCCGGCTGGACGGGGTGTAAAGACGGTGGCTTCCTGCCTGGTAAAGGACCGTCCAATGCAAGCTATTAGTGATCGCCTCGGGCACGCCGGCGTAGGGGCCTCGGAGCTTGACCCGTTTTTCTTCATAAACGCCGGCTTCCTCGTCGATGAAGGCACCGATCGTCTCGGCATTCTTGTATCGGTAGATGCGGTTGCCCACGGCTTGGGCGTCACCGCCGACCCCGGCCACGAAGGCGATCGTGCGGTCGGCATCCGGGACGTAGGACAGGGCGAGGCCGCCGGCAGCGGCAGAGGCCGGCTCCCCGGGTCGGCTCGTCCAGATCAAGTAGGAAGGATTCCCCGGAGCGCCGCAGCGTCCCTGGACCTGGCCGTCGGCGAGAAGGGCGTATTCACCCTTGAGGTCCCACGGGAAATAGTGAACGATGGTGACGCGAACGCCCTCGGGGCAAAGGATGCGTCCGATGACGGTCTTCTCGTCGCGCCGCGACCATTCGACCGTCAGGGTCAACTTTCGCGGCGGGGGCTTCATCAGAATGGGCGTGTCCTTGCCCATTTTAAAGGGAAGTCCGAGGTCGAAATTGACACGGGCGTAGAGGCCGTCGGGCGAATGCGGGCCGACCTGGGAGACGAGGTAGTAGAAGTCCCCGCCCTCGGCGGCCTCCCCCACCCTCTCGACGCGCAGGAGGAAAGCGAAGGCGCAATCTTTGGCCGGGGCGATGACCAGACCCGGCCAGCCGGGCCCATCGAGCGATCCGACAAAGGTGTCTTTCCAGGGATAGAAGATCTCGGGCGCGAGGCTGGACTTTCCGATGAGCAGCAGGCCTAGAACGAGGACTGTTTTTTTTGTCATCCCGGGAATCCTTGCCGGCGCGGCCCTCCTCGCCGTCTACTTTATGGAAATCGGGCTATGAAATCAACCCCATCGTATCGAGTCAAGGAAGGTGCTTTTCTTTTCAAGCTGTGATAGATTGAGTTTTCCGAACTCCCTTGGAGGAAATCATGGATTTCCGGCTCTATTTCCGCTCCCGTCAGGGGGAGATGGTCCATCTCCTGAAGCAACTCGCGATGCTCGAATCCCCGACCCACGACAAGAAGGCCGTCGACGCCTGCGCGGCCTTCGTGGCCAGGGAGTTCAAGAGAACGGGATGCAAGGTCACAACTTTCCCCCAGAAGGATATCGGCGACCTGACCGTGGCCGAGTTCGCCCCGGGACGCCTGAAAAACGCTGACGACGAGATCCTCGTCCTGACCCACATCGACACCGTCTGGCCCGTGGGGAAGATCGGCAAGATGCCCTTCTACGTCTCCGGGAACAAGCTCTACGGCCCCGGTGTCCTTGACATGAAGGCCGGAGTTGTGATGCTCCTCACGGCCCTGCGGAGTCTCCAAGGCCTCAACGTCAAGCTCAAGAAGCGGGTTACGGTTGTCGTCAACACGGCCGAGGAGACCGGGCACCCCGCGGCCCGCGACCTCATTCGCAAGCTGGCCCGGAAGGCTTCTCTCGTCCTTTGTTTGGAGCCCGCCCTCCCCGGCGGAGCGCTCAAGCTCGAAAGGAAAGGCCGACTGGTCGTCCGACTGGACATCCGCGGCCGGGCGGCCCACGGCGGGAGCCCCGAGAAAGGGGTCAGCGCCATCGAAGAACTGGTCACCCAGCTCGCCCGTCTCAAGAGGCTGAGGACCGGAGAAACCACGGTCAACGTCGGCCTGGCGGGCGGGGGCGAGAAGGCCAACGTCGTCGCTGAGAACGCCTGGGCCGTGCTGGATATCCGCTTCTGGAAGTCCATCGACCGGGACAGGGTTCTGAAGATCTTGCGCGAGGCCGTCCCGGCCCTCGGCGGAGCGCGTCTCAAGGTCTCCGTCGAAAGCACCACGCCGCCCATGGAGAAGACCAAGGCTTCCGAAAAGCTCTTCGTCCGGGCCCAGGAGATCGCCGCCGGAATAGGACTTTCGCTCAAAGGGGGGAAGACGGGCGGCGGCTCTGACGCGTCGATCGCGGCCGGGATGGGGATCCCGACGCTCGACGGCCTCGGGCCGGACGGCGACGGCATCCACGCTGAACACGAACATCTCCTCCTCTCCTCCTTCGTCGAACGGACGGCCCTGCTGACCGAGCTCCTGAAGGACTTGTAATTAGCTTAATTTAACCTTTATTATAAGGAGTGCATCATGATCAAAAAATACTATCTCCTGTCCCCAGGGCCGACGCCGGTGCCCGAGCGGGCCCTCTCGGCGGCGGCGGAACCCATGATCCACCACCGGACCCCCGAATTCTCGGCTATCTTCATGGAGGTCACTGAAGGGATCAAGCAGGTCTTCGGCACCAAAGAAGAGGTCTACATCCTGACGTCCTCCGGGACCGGGGCCATGGAGACCGCCGTGGTCAACCTCCTCAGCCCCGGCGACAAGGTCCTGACCATCAACGGCGGTAAGTTCGGCGAACGCTGGGGCAACATCTGCAAGGCCTATGGCGTCCAGTACAAGGAGATCATCCTCGACCCCTGGGGCAAGGACTTCTCCAAGGAAGAGCTTGAAGCCGAGCTCAAGGCCATGCCCGACTGCAAGGCCGTTTTCGCCACGTTGTCCGAAACCTCCTCCGGGGCCATGTTCGACGTCCAGGGCTTCGGCGAGGTCGTGGCCAAGACCGCCGCCGTCCTCGTCGTGGACGGTATTTCGGGGGCTGGCGTCACGCCGTGCCCCATGGACGACTGGAAGATCGACGTCTTTCTTTCCGGATCGCAAAAGTCCTTCATGATCCCGCCCGGCCTAGCTTTCATCGGCCTGAGCCCGAAGGCGTGGGCTCTGGCCGCGAATTCCAAGCTGCCCAAGTTCTACTTCGACCTCAAGAAGGCCAAAAAGAACCTGGCCGACAAGACGACGCCCTGGACGCCCGGCGTATCGCTCATCATCCAGCAGAAACACGCGCTGGACATCATCAAGAAGATGGGCATGGACGCCTTCTTCGCCCATCACCGGGTACTGGCCGACGCGACCCGGGCCGGGGTCAAGGCCCTCGGGCTGAGCCTCCTCTCCCAGCGGCCGGGCAACGTCCTGACCTGCTGCAAGGTCCCGGAAGGGATCGAGGGCTCGAAGCTCGTCAAGACCATGCAGGGCAAATACATGGCCTACATCGCCGGCGGGCAGGACCCTTATAAGGGGAAGATCTTCCGCATCGCCCATCTCGGCTACATGGGCGGATTCGACATCATCACCGCCCTTTCGGCGCTCGAGATGACCCTTATGGACCTCGGCTACAAGTTCGAGGCGGGCGCGGGCATCAAGGCCGCCCAGGCCGTCCTCAAGGAGAACTGGCAATGACCAAGATCCTCATCGCCGATGGTATGGACAAGGAAGCCCTGGAGCTTCTCCGGGCCGTGCCGGGTTTCGAAGTCACCGTCAACAAAGGGATGAACGAGGCCGACCTCGTTCAGACCGTCCCCGGCTTCGCCGCCGTAGTCGTCCGGAGCGCATCCCGGATCACCCGCCCGGTCATCGAGGCCGGGAAGGACCTGAAGGTCCTCGTCCGGGCCGGCATCGGGCTCGACAACATCGATCGCGACGCGGCCAAGGAAAAAGGGATCGCCGTGGCCAACACGCCGGCGGCCACCTCCATCACCGTCGCCGAACACACGTTCGGGCTCATGCTCGGGGCCGTGCGCAACCACGGCAAGGCCGTCCTGTCGATGAAGGCCCACAAGTGGGACAAGAAAACGCTCGAAGGCACGGAGCTCTTCGGGAAAACGCTGGGCATCATCGGCTGCGGCCGGATCGGCATCGAGGTCGCCAAGAGGGCCCTGGCCTTCGGCATGAAGGTCCTCGTCTATGACGTCATCCCGGTCAAGACCGATGTCGCGGTCAAGCAGGTGCCTTTCGAGGAGCTGCTGTCCGCCGCCGACCTCATCACGCTCCATGTTCCCAAGCAAGCCAAACCCATCATCGGCGAAGCCGAGTTCGGCAAGATGAAGAGCGGCGCCATCATCGTCAATGTCGCCCGCGCCGGGGTCGTCGACGAACACGCCCTGCTCGCCGCGCTCAACTCCGGCAAGGTCCGGGCCGCGGCCCTGGACGTCTTCGACAAGGAGCCGCCCGAGGACTTCTCTCTCGTCGACCATCCCAACGTCATCCCCATCCCCCACCTCGGCGCTGCCGCCGCCGAGGGCCAGCAGAGGGCCGGCCTCGAAGTGGTCCGTATCCTGAAGGAAAAGCTGGGATAACGGTTCTCGCGGAATTCGGATCGGGCGGCCCGAAATGGCCGCCCTTTTTTTTACTTTCCTCCGGATCTCGGAATCATATTTGCAGGGACATTGAGAATATGGCCGACATGAAGCCTGCCCGAAGACGCTGCCACGGGCAATGATGGGGGCCATGCATAGACCCCGTAGCGGAGGGGAAATATCTGGATCGAGTCTTGGATATCAGGCCTCAGAAGATTCGCAATATTGGAGATTCCCTGGCCGACCGCCGGGAATCGCTGACAAAAACGGGCAGCGTCTTCGGGCGGGCTTTGGTCCCCGCCCTCCGTTCTGGTAGAATAGGGCCATGATCTACCTCGACCACAACGCCACGACCCCCGTCGACCCGGCCGTCGCCGACCGGATGGCGTGGTTTCTTAGGGAACACTTCGGCAACCCCTCTTCCATTTACCCGATCGGGCGGAAGGTCAAGGAGTTGATGAACGAGGCGAGGGAGCGCGTCGCCGGCTCCCTGGGCGTCGACCGGGGCGAGATCTTCTTCACCGGCTCCGGCACCGAATCCGACAATTTCGCCATCTTCGGGACCTTCGATGCCGCACCGGACAAAAACGAGTTCGTCACCTCGGCCATCGAGCATCCCGCCGTCATCGAAGCGGCCAAGGCCCTGGAAAAAAGGGGTGTCAAGGTCGCCTATCTGCCCGTCGACAAATACGGCGCCGTCAGCCTGGACGACCTGCGCTCGGCCCTGACGCCGAAGACGGCTCTCGTCTCGGTCATGCACGCCAACAACGAGATCGGCACGATCCAGCCCATCGACGAGATCGTCCGGATCGCCCACGAGCGGGACGTCCCCGTTCATACCGACGCCGTCCAGAGCTTCGGGAAGATCGACGTCGATGCCCGCAAGCTCGGGGTCGATTTTCTGACCGTCTCCGCCCACAAGATATACGGCCCGAAGGGCATCGGAGCGCTCTACATCCGCCGAGGGGCGAATATCTGCCCCTTCGTCCGGGGCGGCCGCCAGGAGCGCGGCCTCAGGGCCGGGACGGAGAACACGGCCGGGATCGTCGGTTTCGGCGAAGCCGTCCGCGTCCTCGAGGAAAAGGGGCGCAAGGAACGCGCCCGGATCGAAAAGCTCGCAGAGACTCTGAAGAAGGGGGTCGAAGAGAGGATCCCCGGCGCCAGGTTCAACGGCCACCCGGGAAACCGCGTCAGGAGCACTCTCAATTTCGCCTTCCCGGGGCTCGAGGCGGAGGCCATTCTCTTGGCCCTGGCGACCAAGGAGATCTACGTTTCCACGGGCTCGGCCTGTAGCGAGGAATCGGAGGAAGTGTCCCACGTCCTCCAGGCGATCGGCCTCCGGCCCGAGATCGCCCGCTCCTCGATCCGGATGTCCCTCGGACGCTCCAACTCGGAAGAGGATATCGCCATCGTCCTCCGCGAGCTCCCGGAGATCATCGCGAGGCTTCGGGCCATCACGGCCTTCCATCCCGAGGGCTGAAGCGCCGCCCGCTAGGCCGGAAGCTCACGGAGCCGGCGCAGGTACATCTCGCGGACGGTCCGGAAAAACTCCTGACACGGCTCTCTCCGGAAGTCGGGATAGGTCCAATCCAAAGTTTTGACCCCCGTCTTTGTGAATAGGAATTCGAGATGGGCGTAGATGCCCCGCCCGAGAGGGATGCGGTGGGAGAAATCCTTGGCCGTGGCCATGACCAGCGCGGCGGCGGTGAGATAACCCGGGTCGATGTTGACGGGCCTCCCCGTAGCGCCCGTTTCCCGGCGGACGGCCTCCTCGAATTCTATCGTCCGGAGTTTCATCGCGGCCAAGGCTTCCGGCGCGACCAACGAGTCGAAGCTCATGAATCGTCTCTTGAGATCGGAGCCCATTTCCGGTTCGTAATAATCCGTGAGGTCGAAAGCGAACGCCGGGCTCTCCATGTCGACCGGCCCCCACTCCCCGATGAGCTGGTGCCGGGCCTCATCGTACAGGGCTTCCTCTTTATAGATGACCCCGCAAACGAGCTTGACGGGCGCGAACGCTTTCGGTTGGGCCATGTTCTTTTGTTTATTATAACTCATGCAGTCAGGGACACAAGAATCCACTAATTCGGGTTAACTGGATGCTCCTCGCGTAAGTTATCGCTTCGGAGCGATGCCTTGCGGAGGGTGAAGGAGGACCGAAGCGGGCACGGATGGAGAAACGGGACACGTACCGGAGGTACATGTCCCGCTTCTTAATTTCCTGGACTTGCTTAAGATATTTCCCAGAAGTGCGGCTCCGAGTTGCTCCGTCGCACTTCTGCCGGTCGCTCCCAAGAGTCCGCTCCCTGCCGCTCCCGTCGAATCCGGCCCGGGAAGGCGTGAAGAATTAACCCGTTCGACTCCCCGGCCTTAAGCCCGGGGGTAGGCGCCGGGTTAATACTGAGCGTCACCAACCCAGTTTTAAAAAGGGGGTTGGTGGCAGCGAACGTATCACCGCAGCGAACGGAGACGATCCCCGAGGAAACCGAGGGCATCGCGCTGAGAGAATAAGCAGAGCCGCGGATGGCCGGATTGCATG
>Ga0315297_10002872_pt1 | contig 10995 bp, 10 predicted proteins | sample YL17G15_0_MG_FD_203628 | JGI IMG/M metagenome (GOLD analysis project Ga0315297, IMG submission 203628) | Sediment microbial communities from Yellowstone Lake, YNP, Wyoming, USA - YL17G15_0 | ecosystem: Environmental > Aquatic > Freshwater > Lake > Sediment | place: USA: Wyoming | collected...
ATCGGGGCTGTTCAGGGCTTTTTTGGCCTCCTGGTCACCGGGATTTAACTCCAGGATACTCAAATAATAGTTTCTGGCATTTCCTGACAACCCCTCTTTCAGATATAATCTCGCAATGTTATGAAGGGCGTCAATGTGCTTCGGGTTGATAGAAAGGACCTTTTTATAGATTGAGATTGCCCGTGAATTGAGGTCTTCTTCCTCATAAAGTCGAGCCAATTTCATATATTCTGTGATCGCCTTCTCATTTTCACCGTTTTTACAATAGAGATCGCCCAGTTTTAAATAGAGGCGTTTGTCTTCAGGGTCTGCCTCGATCAGTTTAATATACTCTGGGATCGCATTTTTTGACTGGCCCTTCAGGATGTATTTCTGAGCAAAGCCTAATATCTTCTCTTTATTGAGCACCAAAAGGGTCCCTCTTCTTTATAGAATAACCTTACACCAAAACTTAATCAAAAAACCAGAAAAAGTCAAGCCTTTGAAATTCCCTTTGAAATACCATCCGGCTCGTGCAAGTCATTCCTGCCCTGTACTTCGATGCAGAGGCGGAAGTGAAACAGCTCCGGAACGAAGACCGATAGGCGGGACATTCTCTCCGAGCCAGAGGCTCTTCCCTCCGGGGCAGAAACCCCTCTCTCCGAGCCGTAGGCTCTTACGAGCCGGAGGCTGGGGCGGAGCCTATGCCGGAGGCCTGTCCCGCTAAGACGGGGTAAGACCTGCGGCAGGCCCCGTCTATCGAGAAATTGAAATGGGCCCCGTTAAGCGAGATGAGAAATAAAACTCTTTTCAAAGAGCTAAACAATCACCACCTATCTGATTCATTTTTGTAAGCCTCATAGACATTTCTTTTCCAGTGGACAAATATTGACCATTTTTTATCCAACCATTATAATAGACATAATTGGATATTGCTGAATTCATGAGACATTCTAAGAGATTAAGTGTTTAAAATATTTAAAACTTTTGGCATTTATTTTGCTTATTAACTTCCTGATAGGTAAATTGAGCGATTCTTTTGAAAGGAACCTGTAGCCGCTCCGTGTGAGACGGAGCGGCTTCATCTCACCCGTTGGGTGATAAATCGTTTCCGATAAAATCACGCAACCTCCTGCGGCAGGGGCTGCGGCTATATTTAGATTAATAAATCGCTCAATTTAGTTGGTAGGTAAAAAATATAGAATTTAAGAAAGAATCGATGATGGTTAAGAATTTAAAAAAAGTTTTGATTGTTGACGATGAAGAGACATTGACCTGGAGTATGTCGAAAAGCCTTTCAAAAGACAGGGATAAATACGAGGTGATCATTGCCAATAATGGTAGAGAAGCGCTGAATCAGCTCAAAAAGAATGATATCGATTTAGTGATTTCGGACATTCGAATGCCTGATGTCAATGGTCTGGATCTGCTGGTGAGAGTGAAGAAGGAATTCCCCCAGACCAAGGTCATCATCATGACCGCTTACGGGTCTTCGGATGTTCAGAAAGAGGCGAACCGCAGGGGATCGCTCTTTTATATTGAAAAACCATTTGAAATAAATGATATTCGGAAGATCATCATCGATCTGATCGGAAAAAAGAAGGGGTTTCGGGGCAAGGTGGTAGGGCTTCAATTGACCGATGTAATTCAGATGAATTGCCTTGGCCGTTTGACCACCGCATTAACCGTGACCAGAGATGGAGAGAGGGGAACCATCTATTTAAATGAGGGAGAGGTCATTCATGCGGAATGTGGTGACCAGAAGGGAACAGAAGCCTTCTACCACATTCTGAGCTGGCAGGAGGGGGAATTTATTTCAAATATTGGGGCCCCCCCCCCGATGCAGACGATCTATCAGAATTGGGAGCATCTGTTGGTGGAAGCCATGCGAAAGAATGATGAAAAAATATAACAGAGAATTTGTTTCTCAAAGACGATAAGGCCAGAGATGAATATCATTATCACAAAAGAGGATTTGAAAAAGATCAACTTTTTTTTAAACAAGGTGGTTTCCTCTTCCCTTGCTCATTCGGTCCTGTTGATCGATCGATCAGGGCAACTTATTGCCCAATACGGAAACACTCTGGATATTGATGTTTTGTCTCTTTCTGCACTGACGGCAGCCAACTTCGGGGCCACGGCTGAAATTGCAAAGATACTGGGAGAGGAGGAATTCACCCTTCTTTTTCATAAAGGGAAGACCGAAAATGTCTATTTTACCGCTATTGGCGAACATGTTATTATGGTCACTCTTTTCGATGATAAGACCTCTCTGGGGTTGATCCGGCTGCGCATTAACCAGATTGTTGACGAGCTTTCAAATGCCCTCGTCTCGATCTTTGAAGAGAAGAGGGAGATTCTTTTTTTGAAGCCGCAACGGCTTTCATGAAAGAAGGAGAAACGGTTTCATGCCTTTTATTAACTTCAGTAAAGACGAGATCCAATGCAAAATAGTTTATTACGGCGCCGGATTCTGCGGGAAGACCACCAATCTTCAGTTCATTTATACCAAGATGTGTGAGGACACTAAGGGGAAAATGGTTTCCATCGATACCCGAGGGGATCGAACGCTCTTTTTCGATTTCCTGTCCCTGAATTTAGGAAAGATCAGGGGGTTTGATGTCAGGGTTCAACTTTATACGGTTCCCGGACAGGTCCATTACGACGCCACGAGGAAATTGGTTCTGAAGGGGGTGGACGGAGTAGTTTTTGTCGCCGATTCGTTAAAAGTTCAGAGGAAAAAAAACATCGAAAGCCTCATCAATCTGGCGAAGAACTTGGCCGAGAAAGGGATCAGCATCCGAACGATTCCACTTATCATCCAGTATAATAAGCGGGATCTGGATGGGACAGATTCTGAGCTCCTTCCCCTTGAAATATTGGAGAAGGACCTCAACTCCATGCTAAAAGTCCCTTCCTTTTCAGCCAGCGCGTTGAAAGGGGCGGGAGTTTTTGAGACCTTGCGGGAAATCAGCAAGCTGGTTGTGAAAGATGTGAGCCGAAAGATTATGGTCGTCGATCAACAATTGAGATGAGCCCCGTTAGAAAGGACGGGGCGTTAGCTTAACTTCTATAAGAAATTTAAACTTTTTCTATTTCATTCCCGACATCAATGGCATAGCTTTCTAACGGGGGGAGCTTAAAGGGGAGATCGATGACAGAGAAAACCATCGCTGAAGAGGATCTGAAAGGATTGGAAAAGGAGATCGATGACGCCGTCGACCTGCTTTTTGTGGAGAAGGGAGGAGAACCATTGAAGAGCGGGTCGGCCAGCCCTCCTCTTCCCGAGGCCTTTCAGAAGATGAAAAGAGAAGTCGAATGGGAAATGGGTCCGCTTGCTCCCTTGACTCCTTCCGCTTCCAGACCCATAGAAAAATTGGAGACACAGCTCCTTTCATTAGAATGGGAGATTACGAAAGAGAATCTTGGAAGGACAGTAGAGGAAGTCATCGCTCTGTGGAAGGGCTTCGAAGAGACTCCGGACATCTCCGCCATATTAAATCGAATGGTCAGGGTATTAAATTACATGATCCAGAATGAAGAAGGGATTCAGCCCCACCTCATTCGATTCCTGCTCGATTCAAAGGAAACGATTAAACTTTTAATGAGAAAAGAGGCGGAGGGAGATATCGCCACTTATAAGAAGTTGGTCCATGCCGGCATCGAAGCGAGATTTTTAGGTCTGGAGGGGCTCCACGAGGTTAAATCCAAACCGCCTCCTGTTAAGGTCGAAGAGCTTGAGGAGAAGGCAGAGACCTCCCTGATGAGACCGGAATTGTCAGAAAAGATCCTCCAGAGGATGGAGTCCTTCTCGGAAAGACTGGACAAAATGATAGAAAAAATGAACCAGCACCTATCCGCTCATGAAAGGCCAATAGAAACGCTTGCGGTACGGCCCGGGAATGGAAGACCTTTGAAAATGAAGGTCACCGTTTTTAAAACAGGCGAGAAATTGTTCGGTGTGGAGAGTGATAAGGCATTTAAACTATTCAAAGTTCCCAGTCCTCTTTGTAAAAAAATGATTCATTTTGGGAATGTCCGATTAAAAGGGCTTGAGGTGAGGATGATCGATTTAGGAAAGTTCTTTTCCGTCTCCGGAGAGGATCAGGAGGAAGAGAGACAGGTACTGATCCTGAAAGGGGACGGAGAATATAAAGGGCTGATGATGGATAGGGTGTTGAATAGACTATCCGGTCCTTTGGAACAGGCAGGGGAATCCAATGAATATCTCCTGGGGATGATCCGCTGGACTTACGAAGATCTTCCCGTGAAAGTTCCCATTTTAGACTTTGAAAAACTTTAAGATCGGATTTCCAGATGGATCGGGATAGTTCAAGCTAAATTGAGCGATTTTTACCTTTAGATGTAGTCGCAACCTTTAGGTTGCGAGATTTCTGGGATTGGGGTTCTCACCAAGCGGGTGGCTTCGTAACGTCCCGGAAATACCGGGACGGCTACAGATCTTTAAGAATCGGATGTCGTGATGGACCGAAATAGTTCAACAAAAGTGAGTATGGGTGAGACAGAGAAGAGAGAGGGTGAAAGTTTACGTTTGAGCCAGCCATTGGAAAGCGTCACAAATATCACCGAGAGCCTCATTGAAAGTATCGGAAGTGGCATAATTATTACCGAAATGAATGACACGATTACCTATATCAATCAGGCCGGTGAGAAAATATTGGGTTATTCAAAAGGGGAGGTGTTTGGGAAACCTTTTGGCCTCTTTGGGTTGAATGAGAAGCAGAACGTTTCTTACTCCTTCCTCGATCATCCCGATAACCTCGATACGAGAAGAGAAGGCCGGATGGAGAGGAAGGATGGGGATGAGATACCTGTCGGGTTTACGATCAATCAACACCTGAGTCTGGGCGGCGAAGCCATCGGGAAGATTATAATTTTTCGTGATTTGACAAAGGTCTATCGAATTCAGGAAGAGATGTTAAAGATGGATCGACTTGTCTCATTAGGAAAACTGGCTTCCGGGATCGCCCATGAAATCCGGAATCCCCTCGCCGGGATTAAGACCACAGCCCAGGCGCTCGGAGAGGAGATGGCAAAGGACGATCCGAAAAGGGAATATTTAAACCGCATCACGAAAGAGATTGATCGCTTAAATGAACTCCTCAAAACTTTCTTCTCTTTTGCTAAACCCCAGACGCTTCTTCTCGTTCCCTGTCATATCAAAGAGATCATCAATGCCATCATTCCCTTTCTCATCAAAGAGATTGCCGACAAAGGAATCCAATTCGAGGAATCCTATCATCCCCAGCTTCCCAGGATAAGAGTCGATAAGATTCAAATGCATCAAGCTTTTTTAAATCTCTTTTTAAACGCCATTCAAGCCATGCCCTATGGCGGGGAACTTAAAATTGAAGCGAACCCTGTGATCCTCCCTTCACCGGAAGGTTCCACTAAAAATTTTATCAAGGTGGTTGTGTCGGATTCAGGGAAAGGAATTCCCCCACAAATTCTTCCCAAGATCTTCGATCCCTTTTTTACGACCAAACCCAAAGGGATCGGGTTAGGGCTTTCAATCACCTATCAAATTATCAAGAAACACGGAGGAACCATCAAAGTTCATAGTCAATGGGAGAAAGGGACCTCCTTTATTATCAATTTGCCGGAGACATTTGAAAATTGATGAAACCATCCATCCTTATAGTCGATGATGACGAAGTGATGCGAGAAACGCTCTCCGATGTTTTAAAGAGGGGAGAGTATGAAGTCTATTCTGTGGGTTCCGGGGTCGAGACCCTTTCAGTGATCAGAAAAAATATCATAGACCTCATTCTTCTCGACATGAGGCTTCCCGATGGGGATGGTCTGGAACTCCTTAAAAAGATTAAAGAATTTGACACTGAAATCCTGGTGATTATCATGACTGCCTACTCGGATATTCAAACCGCAGTTTCGGCAATGAAATCAGGGGCTTACCATTATATCAACAAACCTTTTGATTTGGAAGAGCTAAAACTTCTGATTGAAAAAGGGTTGGAAACAAAGAGTCTTATCAATGAAGTGAGAAGACTGCATCGGCAACAAAAAGAGGGGAATCAAAAAAGCCAAATATATGGCGTCACGTCCCAGATTCAGTATGTTAATGAATTGATCGGAATGATCAGTAAAACGAACAAAACATCTGTTCTGATCCAGGGGGAGAGTGGAACGGGTAAAGAACTGGCAGCCAATGCGATTCATTACAACAGTAAGAGGGCGAATAAAGCCCTGATGAAAATTAATTGTAGCGCGATCCCGGATTCATTATTAGAATCAGAGCTTTTCGGATATGAAAAGGGAGCCTTTACCGACGCCAAAACAACAAAGAAAGGCCTCTTTGAACTGGCAGATGGGGGAACGGTCTTTTTGGATGAAATCGGAGATATGAAGCTATTCCTTCAATCCAAGATTTTGAGGGTCATAGAAAACCAATCTTTCATGAGAGTGGGAGGGGAGAGGGAAATTAAGGTTGATGTTCGCATTATTGCGGCAACGAATAAAGACCTGGAGACCCTTGTGCGGGAAGGGCTTTTCCGAAAAGACCTCTATTACCGACTTAAGGTGATGGTAGTTGAAATGCCTTTCCTTCGCGAGAGGGGAGAGGATATCTTACTTCTTTCAAATCTATTTATAGAAGAGATTAATCGTGAATATGCCAAAAATATTAATGGGTTAACAGAAGATGCAAAAAAATTGATGGTTCACTATCCATGGCCCGGGAATGTACGGGAATTAAAGAATGTCATTGAGAGGGCGATGATTCTTACGGACCAAACCTATATCACTCCCAAACAACTCCCATTTGAATTACAGCAAAAAGAAGGATACCCTTCTAATGGAATGGATTTAAATCCCCTTGAAATTACAGAAATAATGCCATTAGAAACAATGGAGAAGATACATCTCTCCAATGTATTAAAAAAAATGGGTGGGAATAAGTCTAAGGCCTCAAAAATTCTTGGGATTTCAAGGGCCACCTTAAGAGCAAAAGTTAAGAAATATCATTTATCGAGTAATTAGATTGAAATATTGAGTGGTTATTGATAAATTCTAATATGAATTGTTAAATTTTGATGGCAGCTTATTAAAATTGATGGGTTATTAAATATTTTTCTTGACTTTTTATAAAATTTAATCATATATTTAGAAATAAATCTTTCAAAAATTGAAAGAATTGAGGTGGATCATATGATTTTTGGGAGGAAAAAGGGAGTCATTGGTTTGGATATAGGGTCCAGTTCGATTAAACTGGTTGAACTGGGGGAGAGCAAAAACGGATATAAATTACAAAACTTAGGGATCGCCCCCTTACCCCCGGAAGCGATTGTTGACGGGGCGTTAATGGACTCGGTTACCATTATCGATGCCATTCGTGAATTGATTGCCAATACAAAGGCCAAGACAAAGGATGTCATCACCTCCGTCTCCGGCCATTCGGTGATTGTCAAAAAGATCACCCTCCCATTGATGTCGGATTCGGAACTGGAAGAATCGATTCAGTGGGAAGCGGAGCGTTATATCCCGTTCGACATCAATGAAGTGAATATCGATTTCCAAATATTCGGTTCAAGTTCTGAAAATCCGGAGGTCATGGATGTGGTATTGGTGGCTGCCAAAAAGGACATCATTAACGATTATGTCTCCGTGATCATCGAGTCAGGGTTAAATCCGGTCATCATCGATGTCGATGCTTTCGCCATAGAGAATATGCTTTCAGTGAATTATGAGATGGAAAAAGATGAAACCGTAGCAATGGCCAATGTGGGAGCCAGCATCACCAACATCAATATCCTTAAAAACAATATGACCGCCTTTACAAGAGATATTTTTAAGGGAGGAAATCAAATTACCGAAGAGATTCAGAGGCAACTCCATATCGATTACGAAGAGGCCGAAAAAATTAAAGTGGGGAGCAAGATCGACGCCACTTCACAGTCGATCATTCAGGAGGTTTTAAGGTCAGCCTCGGAATCTTTAGCGATCGAAATAGGAAACTCCATGGAATTTTTCCAATCCACGACGACTTATGAGAAAATTAGCAAACTGTATTTAAGCGGAGGAGGATCGAAGATTAAAGACTTCGATATCGTCTTGCAACAGCATATCGGCATACCCGTTGAAATCGTCAATCCATTTAAAAAGATCGAGTATAGTGAAAAGAACTTTGACCTTGAATATTTAAGGGAAATCGGGCCGATGATGGCTGTTGGGGTCGGACTCGCCACCCGAAAGGTAGGGGATAGATGATCAAGATCAATTTACTTTTGACGAGAAAAGAGAAGAAGAAGGCCGGAGTGAGAAAGGAGTTTGTGATCCTCATCCTTGCCGTGGGACTCTTGTTGATTCTATTGGCCGCCCTTAATTGGAAGATGGAGAAGGAAAAAGAGGATATGGTGGCCCAGATATCAGAGACGAAAAAAGAGATCGCCCGCTATAAATCCCTGGCCGTTGAGGTGACCAAAGCCAAGGAGGCTCAGAAAGTTTTACAGGACAAGTTGAACATCATCAACTCATTAAGAAAGGGCAAGGAAACACCTGTCAGGGTCCTGGATGAAATCAGTGTCGATAAACCGGAGAAACTCCAGCTGGAATTGATGAAGAAAGAAGGATTGAAGCTTGCGATCGAAGGAATCGCTTTGGATGATGAGACCATCGTCCAGTTTATGACCAATCTGAAGAAGTCAAAACTTTTCAAAAATGTTGATTTAATTGTGAGCGAACAGATTGAACAGAACAAAATCAAGTTAAAAAAGTTCATTCTCTCATGTGAAATCATTTCGCTTTAGAAGGGGGAGGAGATGGCCATTACGATAAATTCAGTTTTAGAACTCCCGTCATCTAAAAAAATCTTGATTCTAATCGGGATATTATGCGTCATCACGGGAATCTATTTTTATCTTTTCTTCATTCCGTTGCAGAATGACATGAAGGTGTTAAAAACGGAGTTGGATAAGCTGATGAAGGAATTGAATGAAGGGAGGATGATCACAAGGGATTTGGAAAAATTCAAGGGCCAGGTTGAGAAGTTGAATGCAGAACTGACAAGTGCGTTGACCCAGCTTCCCAATGAGAAAGAGATCCCTGAAATCTTGAAAAGCATTTCACGCCTGGGCAAGGAGTCGAATCTGGAGTTCACCCTCTTCAAACCCAAACCTGAAGAGCCGCAGCAATTTTATGCAAGAGTGCCTATCGATCTGGTGATGGTAGGAAGCTTTCATAACACAGGGCTTTTCTTTGATAAGATCGGGAAACTCCCAAGAATTATAAATGTCGTTGACTTCAATATGACACGAGCCAAGGAAGTTAAGGGAAGGGAAACGGATATTGTCATTAAAACATCCTGTCTCATCACGACCTATCGGTTCATGGAAAGGAAAAGCGAGGAGAAGAAAAGTGATGAGAAAACAGCAGGCAAGGGAGAGACAAAGGAAAAGGGAGGCGACATCGATGGTCCGAGAAAATAATAGATTTCATGCCTGCCCTCCGCAAGACTTCCCGCTTTGCGGGACCATGTTCAAGGTCTGGAGGCGGGTCGGATGGGTGATATTCGGCCTACTCTTTTTTGTTACAAGCTGTGGAGGGGAATCAGTTCCCCCTCCTCCTCCCAAAGGAGGCGTTCCAAAGATTGTGGCTAAAAAAGTGGAGCCAGTTAAAGTGGCCGATCAAAAAGAACCTGAAAAGAAGGAAGAACAGGAATATCAATACAATCCTGCAGGAAAACCGGATCCCTTTAAACCCTTTATTGAATTGACTCCGGTGAGGGAGAAGGTGAGGACCACCCCTCTTACACCTTTACAGAAGTATGATATCAGCCAGTTGAAATTGGTTGCCATTATCTCCTCCCCGGATGGGAATGTCGCTTTAGTCGAAGATACAGCCGGAAGAGGATATTTTATAAAGAGGGGAACCGAAATCGGGAAAAATGAAGGGAAGGTTACAAAAATTTTAAAAGATCGAGTCATCATTGAAGAACTCTACCTGGATGTTTCGGGCCAGGCAAAAAAGAGCGAGGTTCCATTATTTCTTCATAAAATGGAAGAAGGGGGAGAATCATGAAATCTTTTCTGATTTTTAAAACGGTTTTTATCGCCTTAATCTCACTTGCCATCAGCGGTTGTGCCACGGGAGGGGATGTGGTAAAACCTCCGTCCGAGTCTTTGCCCGCGGCTGTCTCGGTGGCGAAGGCGAATCCCTCCATCATTCAAAAAATCGCTTTCAAAGAAGAAGAGAAATTTACAAGAATTTATATCGAAGGGTCGGAAACCCTTCCCCCGCCTTTTTATAAGCTCTCCCAGGAACCATTAAGAATTGTGATGGATCTTCCAAACATCGACCTTAAACAGGTGAAGGATGGTTTGAAGATTGACAACGGAACAATTTCAGAGGTTATCACCACCCAATATGACGACAAAGGCCGGATCGAAATCGGTCTTCTTCAAATGACCCATTACAATATCTCAAGGGAGGATAGAAATGTCTTTATTGACATTGAAAAAGTAAAGAAAATCGTAGAGACAAAGGAAATCAAAAAGGAGGAAGTGGTTGAAAAGATAAAAGAGGCGGAGCGATCTTCTCCCGAAACGCAAAAAGAATCCGCCCCTCCCTCTCCGCCTGCGGTAGTGGCGTCCGCCACTGAAAAGACAAATAAGGCGAAAGAGATTATCGATTTTTCTCTCGAAGAGAAAAAGGACCACATTGATTTTAATATTTTGGCTGACGGAAAAGTTGAAAACTACAATTTATTCAAACTGGATGGTCCCCCGCGTCTGGTTTTGGATATCTGGGAGGTAGGAACCCAGTACCCGAGAAAGTCCATACGGATTTCGAATCCGTTCATTAAAGAAGTTCGGATCGGGCAACATCAGGACAAATTGAGATTGGTCTTCGACTCATCGAGACCCCAACTTCCCGCCTACCAGATCAATCGAATAGATGATAGACTGGTTATCTCGCTTGGAAATGTGCCCCAACCCTCTGAGCCTCAGATCTTGCTGCAGGAGAAGGGATCTGAAAAGCTAT
>Ga0315297_10002873_pt1 | contig 10995 bp, 10 predicted proteins | sample YL17G15_0_MG_FD_203628 | JGI IMG/M metagenome (GOLD analysis project Ga0315297, IMG submission 203628) | Sediment microbial communities from Yellowstone Lake, YNP, Wyoming, USA - YL17G15_0 | ecosystem: Environmental > Aquatic > Freshwater > Lake > Sediment | place: USA: Wyoming | collected...
AATAACATTAAAAATAGTAAATAATTTTAATTTCTCAATATTTTTCTTTTTTTAATGATTTTTGTAGATAAAGTATATAAATAAACAATAGAGTGTAGAATACAATGGACATAAAAACACTTGTTAATGGATTACATCAACTGGAAAGAAAGGTTGTTCCTTTCTTGGCTGATGTCAAAACCTTATCAGAACTAGTTTCAAAATCTGGGTTGCAGGAAGTTGAAGCCATGAGAGCGCTGCAGTGGCTTAGCAATAAAGATGTTTTGAAAATTGTTTCTACTGAAAATGAACTTGTTGAATTAGATGTTAATGGAAAAGATTATGTCAGAAAAGGACTGCCTGAGAGAAGAATGCTGATGGAAGTTAAAGATAAGTTTGTTTTGGTTCAAGATTTAATGCAAAAACTCGGAAGAGATGAATTTGGTATTGCTGTTGGTATTCTAAAACAAAAAGTTGCCATCGATATGGAGAATGGAAAAATTACTATAACTGAACAAGGGAAAAAACTTCTTCAAAAAGAAAGTTTGGAAGAAAGTTTTATTAAAAAATTAGAAAAAGGTCCAGTTGAAATTGGAAAACTTGAATCTGAAGAAAGATTTGCACTCGATAATTTGCTTAAAAGAAAACAAATTATTCAGAAGAAAATAATTAAAATGAAATTTATTGAATTAACTCCTCTCGGAAAAGAACTTTCTAAGCAAAAAATGGAAAAAGTAAATTACATAGAATCAGTTACTCCTCAAGTTCTTACTATGAAAGAATGGGAAAAGAAAAAGTTTAGACCATATGACGTTACAATAAATGTTCCCGGAATTCAAAGTGGAAAAAGACACTTCATAAATCAGGCAACAGAATACATAAGAAAAATATGGCTCGAGATGGGATTTGAAGAAATGACTGGTAATTTGGCAGAAACAAGTTTCTGGGATTTGGATGCGTTATTTGTTCCGCAGGATCACCCGGCAAGAGCAATGCAAGATACGTTTTATATTGCAGATAAAACAGGGAAAAATATTTTGACTGGAAAACTTCCTTCGATATTTAAAAAAATAAAAGATGTTCATGAAACTGGCGGGGATACTGGAAGTAAAGGATGGCAAAGTTCTTGGAATGAAAATATTGCAAAGGAAATCTTGCTTAGAACACACTGCACATCACTTAGTGCACATGCTATTTCTAAACTGACAAAAAAAGATTTGCCAAAAAAATATTTTTCAGTTGGAAGGGTTTTTAGGAATGAAGCGATGGATTGGAAGCATTTGTTTGAATTTGAACAAGTTGAAGGGATAGTTGTTGATGAAAATGTCAATTTCAGAAATCTGTTGGGGTATTTGAGACAATTTTTTTATAAGATGGGATTTGAAAAAGTAAGGATTAGACCTTCTCATTTCCCATATACAGAACCGAGTGCTGAGATTGAAGTATATAATCCAGTAAAAAAAGAATGGATTGAATTAGGAGGAGCAGGAATTTTTAGGCCAGAGGTGAGCAAAATATTGATTGGAACAGAAATTCCTGTTCTTGCGTGGGGATTTGGATTGGCAAGAACAGTAAGTGAATACTGGAACCTGCAAAACATAAGAGATGTTTACAAAAATGATTTAGATCAATTAAGAGATATGAAATTATTTATGAGATAAAATGACGACATTAGAATTAAATAGAAAAGTATTGGAGAGAACACTGGGTAGGAAACTGAGTGATAAAGAGATTAAGGAAGATATTTCTATGTTTGGAACTCCTGTTGATAAAATAGAAGGGAATGAAATTTTTATTGATGTTGCTCCTAACAGGCCTGATTTATTAAGTGACCAAGGATTTGGAAGAGCTTTTTCTTCGTATTTGGGAATTAAAAAAGGACTTTCTAAATATAATGTTCAGGATTCTAAAGAGAAAGTAATAGTTGAAGGTAATGTTTCTGAAGTCAGACCGCAAATTGCATGTGCAATCGTTAAAGGATTGAAATTTGATGATGAGAAAATCAAAGAAATCATAAAAATTCAGGAAAAACTTCACATTACATATGGAAGAAACAGAAAAAGATGTTCAATTGGCATTTATCCTCTTAAAAAAATAAATTTTCCTGTAAAATATACAGCTAAAAAACCATTTGAAATAAAATTTAGACCTTTAGAGAGTACAAGAGTCATGAATGGTGCTGAGATTCTTAACTATCATCCGACTGGAAAAGAATATGGACACCTTCTTAAAAATGCGAAAGTATTTCCAATATTAATTGATTCAAAAAACAACATACTTTCAATGCCGCCGATTATTAACTCCCATGATGTTGGAAAAATAGAACAAGGCGAAGCAGATGTATTTGTCGAATGTACAGGTTTTGAGATTAATGTTTTGAAAAAATGCCTCAATATAATTATTTGTGATTTGGCTGACATGGGAGGGAAGATTTATTTTGTTAATATTGAGCATAGGGGAAAAAAGATTGTTACTCCTAACTTAGAACCTGAAAAAATGAAAATAGATATTAACTATGTGAATAAAAAACTCGGTTTGGATTTAAAAGAAAACCAAATCAAATTATTGCTTGAAAAAATGGGATTTGAATATTCTAATAAATCTGCTTTAATTCCGGCATACAGAACAGATGTTTTGCATCAGATTGATTTAGTTGAAGATATTGCAATTGCCTATGGTTATAATAATTTTAAAGAAGAGATTCCTTCTGTTTCAACGATTGGAAGGGAAAATTCATTTGAAAGATTCAAAAATAAAATAGCGAATATTCTTGTCGGAATGGGGTTGGATGAGATTAATTCAACAAATATAATTGAAGATAAAGTTCAAGTTAATAAGATGCTTCTCGAGTTTAAGCCGATAATGTTGTTTAATTCATTAAGTTCAGATTATAATTCACTTAGAAATTTTATTATGCCGAGTTTGATGACTGTGCTGCAGCAAAATAAGAATAGTTCATACCCGCAGAATATTTTTGAAATTGGAAACATATTCAAATGGGACAAAACAGGAAAATCTGAAACGCTAATTGATGAAAATTCAAGAATTGCTGTTGCTTTATGCCATAAAACAGCAGGATTTACAGAAATAAGACAGAAATTTGATAGATTAATGAAATTGATTGATGTTGATTATGAAGTAATTGAAGGTTCTCATCCTTCATTTATTCCAGGAAGAACGGCAAGAATTAATGTAAATGGTGTCGGAATTGCTTATCTCGGAGAAATTCATCCAAAAGTTCTTCATAACTTTGAAATTGACGTGCCAGTATCTGCATTTGAATTAAATCTTACAGAACTATTTGAAGAGATGAAGTGATTATTTCTTAACTTCCTTTTTCTTTACAGGTTTCTCTACTTTTTTCTCTTCTTTCTTTATTTCTTTTTTGGTTTCTTTTGTTTCTGATTTTGTTTCTTTTACGACTTCTTTTATTGTTTTCTTATTTTGTTTTCTCTTAGAAATTGGTTTTTCTGTTTTCTTTTTTGCTTTTGTTTCCCAGGTATCGAGCTTTAATTTTTTGAATTCTGAAGAAACCTCGCTGTGAGAAGCTCCTTTCTTGATCTTAATAATTTCGTCTAAAGGTTCCAAGTGCATAATATTACACTTTCTTCTTCTGACGTTTCCGTCAATTAGAACAAATTTGCTGTCTAAAGTATCAACAACAACTGCTACTCTGCCAGCATCCCTGCCAGCGAGCTTAACACATAATCTTCCAACTTCCATTTTAGTCTCCACTCACAGAGGCAGTTACCTTAACCTCAGGAGATTTTTATTTTAATGAAAATATTTTTCTGATGTCTTCTTTGATTTTTTGCCTTGAACACCTTGAACAAAGCATGCCGCCAAATGGTCTTTCTGGTCTTTTCTTTGATTTTGAAGTATTGTGTATTTTACTTGGAATGTTTCTAGGAACACCCTTAAGATTATCTCCGCAGCCTGAACATTGAGCTTTTCCGGGCATTCTTCTATGAAAATGCATTACCCTTCTCCCCGATGGGGTTGTTAGCTTCTTTCTTCTAAATGACCTTGATTTTGATCTTGATTCCATTAAGAGAACTGAAAGCAGACTGTTTAAATACCTTTCTAAAGGTTACCTAAGGTTGTGTTGACATATGAAAACACCACTCTAAAAGAGAAACATTTATAAGGTTATTTCCCCAAAAGTATACATTCTGAGCAACAGAATTTTAGACAGTTATGACAACAGATGATGTAATCGCGGCAGTAGTGGAGAACGTGGCAGGACACGATGTTGTCCCTTTAATTGCTGTTCTAAAGGATAAAAAAAACGTTTCTGAATTTATTCTCGCCGAAGAACTTAAAGAAGAAATAAATACAGTAAGAAACAAACTCTACAGACTTTATGATTCAAGTTTAGTTGAATTCATAAGAAAAAAAGATAAGAAAAAAGGATGGTATATTTATTACTGGACATTTGTTCCATCCAGAATACCAAAAATTTTAGAGAATTTGAAAAAGAAGACACTCGAGAAGCTTAAAGAGAGATTAAAATCTGAACAAAGTGCTGATTTTTTTGAATGTATAAATAAATGCATGAGATTGACTTTTGAAAAAGCAATTGATTTCGAATTCAAATGTCCTGAATGCGGATCTTTGATGAATCAGGAAGATAATTCCAAAAAAATAAAACATATGTTTGAGGAAGTTGAATTGCTTGAAAAAGAAGCTGCCTCTGAACCTAAAATTATTGAAGAAAATATTGAAATTGATGAAATTGAAAACCCAAGAGCCATCGTTAAAAAAGAAGTTAAAATTAATAACGTCAAAATTTCAAAAACGAAGAAAAATCTTAAAAAGAAAAAATCATAACCAGTGATTCTGTTTTTTTAATTCGAAAAGCAAGTTTGGTATTTTGTAAATTCCTTTTTCAGTTATTATCCCTGTAATCAGCCATGGATGAATTTTTTCAAATCCGTAATTCAAAATTTTGATTCCTTTTGGTGGATTTGACCAAAGCTCATCTTCTTTCATTAATTTTGTGCTTTTGTCGAATTCATCTGCGACATGCTTGTTAATTTTCCATGTATCTGCACATACGTAAACAGGAATTTCATATCTTTCAGCAACATCTGCAATTAATTCGGAGCCTATTCTCCCATAAACTTGGCCAACACCACCGATTACTTTTGCCCCAATCATAACTATGTCTGCTCTCTTCAAAGCTTGTCTTAATGCGAGATCTGCATAAAATTTAACAGGGATTTTGTGTTTTGCAAGATTTGTTGCAAGAGGCCTTCCTTCACAGTATGGCTTTTCTTCTGTACAATGAACTTCAAAATCAATTCCGTCTTTTTTAGCTTTTAGCAAAACTGCCATTACTGAATCAGAATATCCGTGAACAAAGACTGACATTCCTTTTTTTATTTTCTTTGAACCAATTGCCGCTATGTTTGCAAAAGAATTTGAGAGATGATTTATCGAATTATCTATTCTTTGAATAAAGATTGATTTTGTGACACTTATACTTTCTGGCTTGAATTTATGAAATATATATACTAATGCATTTCTCGTCATTGGGTTTGTTATTATCCTGGGGTATGCTCTACTTTCTGCTGCATAAAGTTGTTTCAATAATTTTTCTGGATCCGATTCTCTAGAGGTAATGATAATCTTTTTTAAAGAAAATAGTAGTTTTTTTGAAAAGCCTGACATGTTTTAATTATCTTTTTTTTGAAAGTCGCTTAGCTATTGATCGCTCTTCTCTTTCGATAATTTCTTCTTCCTTTACAATTTTCATTGCGATTCGTTCAATGTTATAATCGATCTTCAGTAACCTTCTTTCAAGCAAAACCAAGAATCTTAAGCTGTAAACAATAGCTGCCAGTGTTGCAACAATAATTGCAAGAATAACTCCTTCCAAACTCAAAGCCATGTATTCACCTCTTGAATACGAAAATAAGAATGAAGTTTATAAAGGTTTTGTTAGTTTTAAATTTCGAAGCAATCCGATTCTAATAATGATTGGCATCTTTTGGACTTAAATTTTTAATCAAGACGCGTAATTGTTCTTTTAATTTTTCAAAAGGAAGTTTAGAAGAGCTATGTGAATATTTACCTCTTTACGACTTTTACTTCAGCAATGTTCCAAAGTATATCAAATTGTGACTGCAATGCTTTTGCAAAGAATGGTGTGTTTATCCAAACACCGCAATCATAAGAAGGATGAACCTCGGAATCATTGAGTAGCATAAATGTGACTTCTTTTCCATCGACAATTACATATCTTGCAGTAACAGAAGGAACGCTTTTAACTTCAGCTATTTCTTTCAATGTAGCGGAGATTGCTGAAACATCTTCAGATGGAGCTGCGATTTGTATTGAAACTCCTTTTTCAGATAATTTTTTGAAAACAACTCTGAAAGCATCTGCTTTTCTCAATAAACCGTCTTTCGTTGTAAATATTGAGACTGTTTTTGTAGCTGATTTCATCATAGCTTCCAAATGATTATATAAATTATTTCTTCCTTTGATAACTCCTGATAATTCACTTGGTTCTACTAATTCAACTCCATTTTTGTGAAGCAATTTTAATTCGTCCAGAATATCAGAATTTTTTAATTCATCTAATGCTTCTATTTGTGATTTTGATTCATCTTCGATTTTCTTTTTAACTCTGAAGACAATTTCTTCTGGAGGAACAGCTATGTATTTGATCGGTTTTCCTAATTTCATAATTATGAAACCTTTCTTCTCTAAAGATTCCAGAACATCATATGATCTTGAACGAGGAACATTTGCGATATCGCTTAATTCTCCTGCTGTTGATACGCCTCTTGAAAGAAGTGCTGTCCATAATTTACTTTCATAAGTATTTAGACCGAAGTCTTTTAATTTCTTTAAAAAATCTTTCTTTACAATCATTTTGTTTCCTCTAAAGCTTTTGTCTAGCCTCTTTAAAGGAACATTCCTTGTATTTTGATAAGGAACCGACTTTAAGCTAATATATAAACCTTTTTATTTTTGCTACTCTAAAATAGTTAAAAATATCATGAAAATCCCCTCCCCCTTGTTTCGTCTGGAAACGTTGTTTAAGCTTTTCCAAAGCTGTTTAAACATTTTTCTAATTAATCATTAATTCATAATTTGTTATTATATTATTTATTTTCTATATAGAAAACTATTATAATATATAATACCAAATCCAAAACTTGTTAGAAATGAAAAAACAAGAATTTCAATTATAAAGAGATTAAAGTAGAACGTCTTACGTGTAAAAAAATCGAGTTTCCATAGGAAATCATGGGGTGGGTCTCTATATCCTAAAATACATATTTTAAAGGATACAGCCCCTATACCATCAAAACAAAACTTTTATATACCTTCATTTCATTTGGAAGTTTATGAGGGGTGTAAGACTTAAAGGATTCTTTGAAAATTTTATGAATAAAGAATTTTTATTTAGCGATAAATCTGTTTTGCAGTCAAATTACGATCCAGAAAACATTCAGCATAGAGATCAACAAATAGAGCAAATAGCGAATATTTTAGGCTCTGTTTTATTATATCAAAAGCCATCTAATTTATTTTGTTATGGAAAAACAGGAACAGGAAAAACACTAACAATAAAATTCGTTACAAATGATCTACTGAGTATCGCAAAAGAAAAAAACATTAATTTAGAAGTAATTTATACAAATTGCAAATTAAAAAATACAGCAGATACAGAATACAGAGTCATAGCTGAATTAATAAGATCACTTGGCGGAGAAGTTCCAAAAACAGGGCTTCCTACACAGGAGGTTTATAGAATATTTACGCACATAATCGATTCCAAAAAGCAATTGGTTCTTTTAATTTTAGATGAAATAGACCAATTAGTAGAAAAAACAGGAGATGAAATACTTTATACACTGACGAGAATGAATTCTGAACTGAAAAACGCACAAATATCTTTGATAGGAATCTCAAATAGCCTTGTTTTTACAGATAATTTGGATCCGAGGGTCAAAAGCTCTCTAAGTGAGGAAGAAATTATTTTTCCGCCATACAATGCCCTTCAGCTGCAAGACATTTTAAATCAGAGAGCAAAGCTCGCATTTAAAACAGGAGTGGTTGATTCAGGAGTAATTGAGAAATGTGCAGCTTATGCTGCAAGAGAGCATGGAGATGCTAGAAGAGCATTAGAATTATTAAGAGTTTCAGGGGAAATAGCAGAAAGAAGTGAGGAAAAGAAACTTTCGATAAGAAATATCGATTTAGCAGAAGAAAAAATCGAAAAAGACAGAGTTTTGGATATAATCTCGTCACAACCAAAACAACAGCAAGCATTGTTATACTCTATAATGAAGATAAATGAAGAAAGCAAAGATATTAAACATAGAGATGATTCATTATTTACAGGAGATATTTACGAGTTGTATAAACGAATCTGTACAGAAATAAAATTAAGACCATTGACTCAGCGAAGAATTTCAGATATAATCTCCGAATTAGATATGCTCGGAATTGTCAATGGAAAAGTTATTTCAAAAGGAAGATACGGAAGAACAAGAAAAATCACCCTTGCAATCCACGACCATACAAAAATAAAAGCAAAGGAAATTTTAGAAAAGAATTTCGGATTTTCACGATAAAGCTGTTTGCCAAAAGCGTGCATTTAACAGCCAATCAAAATGCAATTGAACGATAAAAAGAGAAAACTCATAGAATTCTTGGCAGAGAAAAACATATTAGTTACTCCAGAATTTCTGAGAGAGCTGAGTTCTACAAAAGACCCCGCAAAAATATCTGATTTAATAAATAAACAAATAACAGCATCTGAATCTGAAAAAGAAGTAAAAAATGAAGGAACAGTAAATATTATCTTCTCATATAACGAGCCTCCTGCAAAAATATCTGCTCAAAACTTCATAAATCATTTCAATTCGAGATATACCTCAATGAAAAAAATATTACAGCAGAGAGAACAGTTAAACAATATAATTTCAATAAATAAAATAAAAACCAAAACAGAAAAAGACAAGACAGCAATAATTGGTCTTGTTTATTCAAAAGAAGATACAAAGAACGGAATAATGCTCACTCTTGAAGATCCAACTGGAAATATAAAGGTTTTTTTCGGCAAAAGTAAACTTGAATTATATTCAAGAGCAAAAGACATAGTTTTGGATGATGTTATAGGAATTACAGGTTCAGTCGGGAAAAATATTATTTTTGCTAATGACGTAATTTTTCCGGATATTCCAGTAACAAAAGAAATTAAAAAATCTCCAATTGAAGAATATGCTGTTTTTCTTTCAGACATTCATGTCGGCTCAAAGAAATTTTTAGAAGAAGACTTCAAGAAATTCATAAATTGGATAAGGGGGGATATTGGAAGTGAAAAACAAAAATCTATTGCATCAAAAGTAAGATACGTATTTATTATCGGAGACACAGTTGATGGGATTTCAATCTATCCTTCTCAAAAAGAAGAATTACAGATAATGACGTTTAAAGAACAATATAAGAAATTAGCAGAATATCTAAAATTAATCCCGAGCAATATAAAAATAATCATTTCACCAGGACAGCATGATATTGTTCCATTAGCTGAACCGCAGTTTCCTCTACCAAAAGAATATTGCAAGGAATTGTATGAACTTCCGAATCTTGTTTTCGTAAGTAATCCGGCAATGGTAAATATTGCGTCAAGAGAAGGATTTTCAGGATTTGATGTTTTAATTTATCATGGCGATTCTTACAGTCATTATGCTGATGTTGTTGAAAGCATAAGGGTTCAAAAACAAAATATTAGTGAAAGAGCAGAATATGTAATGAGGCTCTTACTTCAGAAAAGACATCTATCCCCAACATATGATGCAAGCCCGCATGTTCCAACAGAAAACGACTATATGTTCATCGATAGAATTCCTGATTTATTTATTTCAGGAGATGTCCACAGGTCAGCTGTTTTCAATTACAAAAATGGAATTACAGGAATTTTAAGCAGTTGTTTTCAGTCTAAAACATCATTTCAAGATAAGGTAGGTCATGTTCCAGATCCAGGAAGAGTTCCAATTATAAATCTGAAAACAAGAGACGTTAAGGTTTTAAATTTTAGTACAGGAGAATAAAAAATAAAAAAAAACAAACAATAATGCAGCAAAACAAAGAGTAATAAAAATGACAGAAAAAAATTATCCAGAATGCAGTAAAGAAATGGAGAAGTATTTTGATGAATTAAACAGAAAAACAACCAAAGCATATTCAGCAGCAGAAAAAGCAAGAGCAAAAGGAATGGATCCTGAGGATAAAGTTGACATTCATCTTGCAAGAAATATGGCAGAAAGAGTTGAAGGATTAATCTCAGTAGTCGCACCGCAGTTAATAGGAAAAGGAGTTCCTCAAAGAATTCATGAATTAGAGAAAAAGTATAAACCCTTGTCGTGGGAAGTTGCTCTATTAATTGCAGAAGAAGTTGCAAAAGAAAAATTTTGCAAGTTCAAAGATAAACGGGAAGCAATGGAAGTCGGAATAAGAACAGGGTTTGCATATCACACTGTCGGAATTGTCTCTGCACCCTTAGAGGGATTTGTTGAGTTGCAAATTAAATCAAGAAGAGATGGGAAAGAATATCTGGCAATGAGTTATGCCGGTCCAATAAGAGGAGCAGGCGGAACAGCAGCTGCGTTTTCAGTTGTTCTTGCTGATTATATCAGAAAAGTAATGGGATACTCGAAATATGATCCGAATGAAAGTGAAATAAATAGATACTATACTGAATTAGAGGATTATCATGAAAGAATTACAAACCTCCAATATCGGCCAAGTCAAAAAGAAGTAAAATTCTTAGTCGGAAAACTCCCTGTTGAAGTAACAGGAGACCCAACAGAAAAAATCGAAGTTAGTAATTATAAAGATCTTCCAAGAATCCAGACAAATAAAATCAGAGGAGGAATGTGTTTAGTTATTTCAATGTTTGCACTCAAAGCTCCAAAGGTATTGAAAGAAACTCAGAAATGGGGAAAAGATTTTAATATAGAGTGGGATTTCTTAAATGATTTTCTAAAAATC
>Ga0315297_10002874_pt1 | contig 10993 bp, 7 predicted proteins | sample YL17G15_0_MG_FD_203628 | JGI IMG/M metagenome (GOLD analysis project Ga0315297, IMG submission 203628) | Sediment microbial communities from Yellowstone Lake, YNP, Wyoming, USA - YL17G15_0 | ecosystem: Environmental > Aquatic > Freshwater > Lake > Sediment | place: USA: Wyoming | collected...
TGACATCCCCGTATTTGCGAAGACAGGGGCGATTGTGCCTCTAGGTCCGATGATGGGCTGGGGAGGCGTAGAGAATCCCAAATCATTGACTGTACATGTCTTTCCGGGTGCCGATAACCGATTCGAATTGTTCGAGGACGATGGTGTGAGCCAGGCTTATGTGAAAGGTTCATATGCCATTACACCCATGATCCAGGAATGGTCGGATCGACGGCAGGTTTTACGGATTGGACCTGCGAAAGGCGATACCAACCAGATTCCAGCTCAGCGGGAATATACGCTGATATTCCATGCTGTCCATAGGCCAGGTGAAGTAACCGTACAAATAAACGGTGCAAGGATGCCTGTTACTGGACGTTTCGTGCCAGAAGAAAGCTCGTTTACCTTGTCCGGTCTGACTCTGGCTCCAGGTGATGAATTGGTGGTGGAAATCCAGGCGAATGCAGACTCGCTGGGTGTTCGAGATGTGAAGTTGGATAAAACTCTAGCCCGGATGGTCAAAGCATTCCGGTCAGGTAATAATACCAAGGATGCGTTACAAAAGCGGATTGCAGAGATCCTGTTGAACCCGAACGAACTGGCGGCTTTCCAGATTGCCCTGACACGTTCACAAATGCGGGCACTTTTAGAGACGGTAACAGGTGCGGGTGTGAATCAGATTTCGAATATCGGAGAAGAACCTTATCTGATCTTCTGGAACAACCAGGACCGACAGGATGTCACTTACCTGGCCTCGTATGAATGGTTAAAAGTTTTCCCTCCCAAGTTTTACCACGCTGAACAAAGTGTGCTGCCAAGATTCAAGATTGTCCGGTCAGACCCTGAGGCAGATGAAAGCTTGCCGTTGTGGATGCAGGAGAGAGGCGATCCACCCGCATTGTGGCAGGTAAGTTATGGCGATTTACTGAAGATCGTATTCACCCATAAGGTAAAAAACGATCCGTATCCGAGACCTGAGGAGGGGATATTTTAGGGAAAGTATGATAGAAAAAATGGAAAAAGTTCGGTTTTCTGTAATCAACATTAACCACAGTCACATTTATAGCCAGGTAAATGCCATGCTGCGCGAGGGCGCTGAATTCGTCTCATATTACGCACCAGAACCTGAGCTGGTTAGCACATTTTCGCAGGTTTTTCCTCAAGCGGCTTTGATAGGTTCGGAAGAAGAAATCCTGGAGGATGAGTCCGTCCAGATGATCCTGACTTCGGGCATAAACTGCGAGCGCGCTCCGTTAGGGATCCGGGCTATGCAGCATGGCAAGGATTTTATGACGGATAAACCAGGCTTTACTACGTTAGAGCAGCTCGAGGAGGCACGCCGAGTGCAGCGAGAGACAGGGCGAATTTACTCGATCTGTTTTAGCGAACGATTTGAAAATCCGGCGTCTGTAATGATTGGGGAACTTGTTGCTCAGGGCGCGATCGGAAAAGTGATCCAGACCGTTGGGTTGGGACCTCACAGGGCAAACCCACAACTACGCCCGGACTGGTTCTTTATACGTGTCCAGTATGGAGGGATTCTTTGCGATATTGCCTCTCATCAGGTTGACCAGTATTTATTCTACACTGGTTCAAAAGAGGCGGAAGTTGTTACTTCACAGGTGGGCAACTTCAACCATCCAGAATATCCAGAATTGGAAGATTTTGGGGATATGATCTTACGAAGCGAACACGCGACAGGGTATGTCCGGGTCGATTGGTTTACTCCAGATGGCTTGCCAACCTGGGGAGACGGTCGATTATTTTTATTAGGAACTGAAGGCTATATTGAGGCGCGGAAATATCTTGATTTGGATGGCCGCCCAGGAGGAAATCATCTGTTCCTGGTGAACCGTCAAGGGGTGCAATACATGGATTGTTCCCAAGCGGATCTTCCTTACGGGAGGCAGCTCATTTTTGATGTGATTAATCGGACAGAAACGGCCATGTCTCAGGCGCACTGCTTTCTGGTTTCGGAGCTGGCGTTAAAGGCCGAGGCGAATGCAAAGCGAATATCAGGATAATTGATTACGAAAGGATAATTATGGATGAAATTTTCTATGTGACCAATCTGCGCTGTGAATATCTGACCAATCCAATGGGAATTGAGGTTGCCATACCGCGTTTAAGTTGGCTTATTCGATCAGAACGGCGAGGGGCTATGCAGACCGCTTATCAACTCCTTGTGGAAGATGCTGATACGGGAGTGGTGATGTGGAACAGCGAGAAAATACTTTCTGACCAAGCGACCCACATTGAATATGCAGGAAAGCCACTCCAATCCAGGCAGCGAGTAGACTGGAAAGTGCGCGTCTGGGATGAGTTTGATAATCCTGCGGAGTGGAGTGAATTTGCCTGGTGGGAGATGGGACTGCTGGACGAATTAGATTGGAAGGCGGGATGGATTGGTGCTTCCCTGGTAGGGGGCCCTAGGACAACCAGTCCTTGTCCTTTCCTGCGTAAGGAGTTTAACCTGACGGGGATGGATTATCCTTGTGATCAGGCTGACCCCAGGGATGCAGCAGAGGTGGAAGCGTCTGGGTTGGGGCATGCTTTAAACCCGGTGGTGAAGAAGGCCCGATTATACATCACTGCCTTGGGCTTATATGAGGTTTACCTGAACGGACAGCGAGTAGGAGATGATGTTCTTAATCCAGGTTGGACAGACTTTCGAAAAAGAGTTCGCTATCGAGTCTATGACGTTACCGAGATGCTTTCTCCAGCGGCGAATGCCTTGGGTGTAATCCTGGGAGATGGGTGGTATTGTGGGAATCTGGAATGGCGAGGCAGGCAATTTTATGGGGATCGTCCTAAGCTGCTGGCACAACTTCTGGTCGAATTTCGAGATGGCACAAAGAAATGTGTGGTGACTGACGGCACCTGGAAAACCAGCTTTGGCCCTATTCTGGAAAGTGATCTATTGATGGGAGAAAGTTACGATGCGCGGTTGGAATTTCAGGGCTGGGACCAACCAGGATTTGTAGATGAGGCGTGGCGAACCGTGGAAAATTTTCCTGACCCTGGCGTAGCGCGTGTGGCGACCAATGGACCTACAGTGAAGCGTATTCAGGAACTCCATCCGGTTGCTGATCCTGTGGAAATTCAAGGTTGGCCAAGCTCGAAGTGGATCTATGATTTTGGTCAGAACTTGGTGGGCCATGTATGCATGAAGGTGAGTGGCCCTGCTGGGATAACAATTACGTTACTGCATGGGGAGATCAAGAATCCAGACGGGACTTTATATACAGCTAATTTACGCACTGCCCGCCAGACTGATTACTATACATTGAAAGGGGAGGGCGAAGAAATCTTTGAGCCGCGTTTCACTTTTCACGGTTTCCGGTATGTAGAAGTGAGTGGTTTCCCTGGCAAACCGGATCGTGATCTTTTGACGGGTGTTGTCGTGCATTCCGCCATTCCTCCAACGGGAAGCTTTGAATGTTCTGATCCGCTGGTCAACCAGCTTCAACACAATATTTTGTGGGGACAGAAGGGGAATTTTGTGGATGTGCCCACGGATTGTCCACAACGAGACGAACGCCTTGGTTGGACGGGGGACGCACAAGTGTTCATCCGGACTGCCACTTTTAACATGGATGTGGCTGGATTTTATACCAAATGGCAGCAAGATCTGGCTGATGCTCAGCATGAAATTGGAGCTGTGCCAGCGATCGCGCCCAATACCAATGCAACCATGATGAACGATGGCGGGCCGGCCTGGGCGGACGCGGTCGTGATCTGCCCCTGGACAATTTACCTGATCTATGGGGACAAACGGCTTTTGGAGACCCACTATAACAGCTTGAAGCGCTTCGTTGATTTCTTGAGCAAGTCGAGCAGAAATTTGATCCGTGCCGGCTCTGATCATCCACCCACGGAGACTCTAGAATGGTTATGGGAAGGATTTGGGGATTGGCTGGCACAAGATGGAAGTGGGAAGGTTTATGGTGGGACTCCGAAAGATTTAATTGGGACGGCGTTCTTTGCCTACAGTACCCGGTTGTTAGGGCAGATTGCATCGGCTTTGGGTAAAACTGATGATGCAAGAAAATATGACGATTTATACCAATCTGTGCGCAAAGCCTTTATCCACCGCTTCACAACCAATGATGGTCTTGTCATCGGGCAGACTCAGACAGCGTACGTCCTGGCTTTGCATTTTGATTTGCTGCCTGACGAACTACGTCCGCAAGTGGTGAGGGCGCTGGTTAGAGATATTGAGAGTCGTAAAATGCACCTTTCGACCGGCTTTGTGGGAACTCCTTACTTGCCGTACGTGCTGACGCGCGAGGGTCATCTGGATGTGGCTTATGCATTGCTCTTTCAGAAGAGCTGGCCTTCATGGTTATATTCGGTGACACAAGGAGCAACAACGATCTGGGAGCGTTGGGATGGCTGGACGCACGATAAGGGCTTTCAGGATCCAGGGATGAATTCGTTCAATCATTATGCGTATGGGTCGATTGGGGCTTGGCTTTATGCGGTAGTGGCTGGGATCGATGCTGATATTGAAAAACCTGGCTTTAAACATATTCTACTGCGGCCTCGGCCCGGCGGCGGATTGACCTATGCCAGGGCAGCTTATGACTCCATTCAAGGGCGGATTGAAAGTGGCTGGAGGATTGAGAATGACAGATTGACCTGGAATGTCACAGTCCCCCCAAATACAACCGCGACTGCTTATATACCCGTTGGTTCTGGTTTAAGTGTGTTAGAAGGAGGCAAACCTATTGGCCAGGTGGAGGGGGTTTCATTTACCACGCGGGATGATAATGAAGTTGTATGCGAATTGAAGTCGGGCAAGTACCAATTTACCGTTGAACCGTTTTCAATTAAACTCTAAACCAAGGGATATTATTTCAAGAAAGGATAATATGATGAGTTACTTACCAGCAGATTCCAGATATGACACGATGATCTACAACCGCTGTGGAAGGAGTGGGTTAAAGCTGCCAGCACTTTCATTGGGACTGTGGCACAACTTTGGAGGTGTTGATGTATTCGAAAACGCGCGCACGATGGTTCTGAGGGCTTTCGATTTGGGTATCACCCATTTTGATCTGGCTAATAACTATGGCCCACCGCCAGGCTCCGCGGAGGAAACTTTCGGGAGAATTATGACCCAGGATCTTTCCCCGTATCGGGATGAGTTGGTGATCTCAACAAAAGCCGGATATGATATGTGGCCTGGACCCTATGGGGAATGGGGCTCACGCAAGTATCTCATTGCCAGCCTGGATCAGAGTTTGGAGCGAATGGGATTGGAATATGTCGATATCTTTTATTCACACAGGCCTGATCCGGAGACACCCTTAGAAGAGACGATGGGTGCATTGGATTTTGCGGTGAGAAGCGGGAGAGCGTTGTATGCTGGAATCTCGTCTTACTCAGCCGACCAGACCAAAAGAGCGGTCGAAATCTTGCAGAGCCTGGGAACACCTTGCTTGATCCACCAGCCATATTACAACATGTTTGGGCGCTGGATTGAAGAAGGACTCCTGGAAGTCCTGCAAGATGAAGGTATAGGCTGCATTGCATTTTCTCCACTGGCACAGGGGCTGCTGACGGATCGATATCTCAAGGGTATCCCTGACGGGTCGCGTGCTTCAAAAAAGCACGGTTTCCTAAGGCCCAAGGATATCACGAAGAACAAACTGGCAATCGTGGAAAAATTTGATCAGATGGCTCAGGAACGAGGCCAATCCTTAGCCCAAATGGCAATTGCCTGGGTTCTGCGCCTTACAGGAATGACATCTGCCCTGGTTGGGGCGAGCAAAGTCAGCCAGATTGAGGAATGTGTGGCTGCCTTGAAAAACGTTACTTTTTCTAATGACGAGTTGAAAGCGATTGACGAGATTCTTGCGCAACAGGAAGGAAAGAACGAAAAGAAGGGAAAAAAGAAAAAGTAGGGTCTGAACGAAATGACATTGACGTCACGTGAACGCTTATTGGCAGTTGTCAATCGGAAAACCCCCGATTGCGTACCCGTTGCACCGGATTTTTCGAACATGATTCCAGCCAAGTTGACGGGGAAGCCCTTTTGGCAACTATACCTTTACAACGATCCTCCCATTTGGGAAGCCTATATCGCTGCAGCAAAATACTTTAACATCGATTCTCTCATGGATGGTTATTTTCCGCTGCAATTTTCTGAGGAATATGACCAACAGGAAGATTGGGAGAATTCTATCGTTTTCAAGAACGAGGAGAGGATTGTCACGCAGAGGGCATACCGGAACCATAAGCGGCTGGTTTGGGAACCTAAAGTTGATGTTTACTATGTGGCTGATCCACCGACGAGTGGCGTATCGCCGGCGAAAATAGGCCTGCCCGAAGTTCCTGACCGCTGGGAGCCATTAGAAGGCGTCAAGGCTGTGGATACAGGGCCAACAGGACTTAAACGGATCAAGGATTTAATGGGCGATCAGGGACTGGTAGGAGTTTTTCTGACCGGGAGTGCAGTCTTATCCAACGAGCAGGATATTTATTTCTACCACGACCATCCGGAGAAGCACCAGAAATGGGCCGAGGAGCGAGTGGAAAAGGCTGAGCGGCGGTTTCAACGGATTATGGAAATGGATGTCAGGCCAGATTTCTTGTGCGTGGGCGGATCTGGTACGCTTGTCTTCCAGTCGGTGCGTACCTTTCGCCAGCTAGCACTCCCAGCGGTTAAACGGACCATTGAGCTGGCCAAAGCTGCTGGAATTCCAACCCACGTACATTCCTGTGGGCCAGAAAAACAGTTGGTCAAGATCATGGCCGAAGAGACATCCCTATCGGTGATTGACCCATTGGAAGAGCCCCCTATGGGAGATTGCGACCTGGCGGAAATCAAACGCTTGTATGGGAAGCACCTCGTTCTGAAGGGTAATTTACATACCAGCCGGGTGATGTTGATGGGAAATACCGAGGAGGTGGTGGCAGCCAGCAAGAAAGCCATCGATGCGGCTGCGGAGGGAGGAGGGTTTATCCTGTCAACTGGAGATCAGTGCGGTAGAGACACTCCTTTCGAAAATTTACGGGCGATGATCGAGACTGCGAGGTCCTATGGAAAATATTAAGCGCGACAAAGTCCTGTTAGATACCGATATCGGCAGCGATATCGACGATGCCGTCTGCCTGGCTTATCTTTTGGCGAATCCGGCCTGCGATCTCCTAGGAATAACAACCGTGACGGGTGAAGCTGTAAAACGCGCTCAGATGGCGAGTGCCTTATGTAAGCTGGCGGGAGTAGATGTGCCCATTTATCCAGGGTCTGAAGTGCCTCTGCTTGTCCGGCAAAACCAGCCTTTCGCTCCTCAGGCGGAGGCATTGGGAAAATGGCCGCACCAGGGAAGATTTCCTGAAGGCCAGGCAGTCGCTTTTTTACGGGATACTATCCGGGCAAATCCAGGAGAGGTGACTCTGCTGACGATTGGGCCATTGACCAATATTGGCTTGCTTTTTCGAATCGATCCTGAGATTCCGCGTCTATTAAAAAACCTGGTGATGATGTGCGGCGTGTTCACAAACCGGCTGGCAGGCGTGGGACCTTTGGAATGGAACGCAATGGGGGATCCCCATGCGACGGCCATTGTATACCAAAGCCCGGTTGCAGTAAGCCGCTCGATCGGGCTGGATGTGACCTGCCAGGTGAACATGCCAGCGGAGAAAGTGCGCGAGAAATTTCAGAAAGGGCTGCTGCGACCGGTATTGGATTTTGCAGAAGTTTGGTTTCGAAATTTAAATACAGTCACATTCCATGATCCACTGGCAGCGACTACTTTGTTCGATGCTCAAATTTGCTCCTTCGAGCGCGGCACAGTAGAAGTAGAACTCTTGAGTCATCGTACCAAAGGTATGACTTATTGGATGCCAGATGAGAAAGGCCCACATGAAGTGGCGATAACTGTAGACAGCCAAAAGTTTTTCGAACATTATTTTTCTTTCTTTGAGTAGTTACCTGGTGACCTAATGTCAAAAGAATTGATGACCCCGAGAGATCGTTGGCAAGCTATATTGGAAAGAAAAAGACCGGACCGGGTTCCGATGGATTATTGGGGTACACCCGAAATCACGCAAGCTCTTCAGAAACACCTGGGCTGTGAAACTCGCCATGAGATGTTGAAAATACTACATGTGGATTTTGTCATTGGAGTGGGGCCCAGTTATGTGGGTCCCGACCTGCCCTCCGGGGTAGATATCTTTGGGTGTCGGGGCCGGGCTGTGAATTATGGTACCGGGGAGTATTGGGAAACAGTCGAGCACCCTTTGGCGAAATATCAGACCGTTGGTGAGATCGAAGAAAACTATTCCTGGCCAAGCCCGGATTGGTGGGAGTATAACGGAATTCCCGACCAGTTAATTGGTTTTGAGGAATACCCGATAGCCGGCGGAGGCAGTGAACCGTTCTTGACTTATAAGAATTTACGCGGCCAGGAACAAGCTATGATCGACCTGGCGACAAATCCCGAGATGGTTCATTACTGCCTGGAAAAATTATTCGATCTGGCTTATCGGAACACGCTGCGGATCCTGGAAGCGATCCCGGGAAAAGTAACCTATTGTTACGTGGCAGAGGATTTGGGTGGGCAACGCAACCTGATGTTCTCGCCAGCCCATATTCGAGAATTTTTATTCCCTGGGATGAAACGGATGATTGAATTAGCCCACCAAGCGGGTGCATATGTTTTTCACCATGACGATGGAAACATCACACGGATTCTGCCTGAACTGGTGGATCTGGGGATCGATATCTTGAACCCAATCCAGTGGCGCGCAGATGGAATGGAACGGGAAACCCTCAAACGGCAATATGGGGGCAGGCTTGTTTTTCACGGCGCGATGGACAATCAATATACCCTTCCTTTTGGTAGCGTGGAGGATGTCTGCCAGGAGGTGAGAGAGAACCTGCAGATCCTTGGCGAAGGAGGTGGATATATCCTGGCACCCTGTCACAATATTCAACCCAACACACCTTTGGAAAATATATTAACTATGTACCAGACAGGGTATGAGGAAGGATTCTTGGCATAGGAAGATTGGATTAGAGATGAAAGAGACCGGAGAAGGGAAATAATGATTATGGACGGAGATGCACGTGAAAATCGACTACGCCTGTCTGGTGATCCTCACCGGCCCCTTTATCACTTCTTGCCGCCGTGTAATTGGATGAATGATCCGAATGGATTGATCCAGTGGGGAGGTCGGTATCATTTGTTTTACCAGCATAATCCTGTATCTGCCTCTTGGGGAATTATCCACTGGGGTCATGCGGTAAGCCAGGATATGTTTCATTGGGAGGATTATCCAGTTGCTTTATCCCCAACTCCTGGAAGTTGGGATCAGTCGGGATGCTGGTCGGGTAGTGCCGTTAACTATCATCATATTCCAACTTTGATCTATACAGCCCGAAATGGAGAAGAAGAAACGGTTTGCCTGGCTACCAGCCAGGATGACCTGGTAACCTGGCAAAAGCATCCTCGCAATCCGATTCTGGTTTATCCACCCAAAGGTGTAACATTATCGGGTTTCCGCGATCCATTTGTGTGGCAAAATGGATCGGGTTGGAATATGATCATTGGTTCTGGCTATCCTGGAAAAGGCGGGGTCGTTTTCCTGTACCACTCCAATGACCTGATGCGTTGGGAGATTGGTGGCCCACTGCTGGAATGGGAAAATCTTGATTATGGGGAAATGTGGGAATGTCCGAATCTTCTCCGGTTTGGCGAGAAATATCTCCTGCTTGTATCCGTAATGGGGCAGAGTAGGGTAGTTTATTTTATTGGCGATTACCAGGGAGGAAGGTTCATCCTTCAGCAGCATGGCACTTTTGATGCCGGCGGTTCTTTTTATGCTCCCCTGGGTTTCTACGATGAAACTGGTAGGGCGATTGTATTCGGCTGGGTCTGGGAAGGCCGGAGCAGGGCAGCTCAGCTGGCTGCTGGCTGGGCTGGTGTTCAAGCGTTACCCAGGCAGCTTTCGTTAGAACAGAACGGCGGATTGAAAATAGAACCAATAAAAGAGATTGAAACAATCCGCCATAATATTTGTGATGTCGGTCGTGTGACTGTAGATGCTGATCATGAAATGGTTTTGCCGTTTTCTGGCAACTGCTTGGAGATCTGCCTGGCAGCAGCTATTTCTAAGAACAGTTGTGGGATACGGATTTTATGTGCTCCTGATGGCAGCGAATTTACCGAGATTGGGTATGACTGCCAAAACGGGACGCTTTACATTGATCGACGAAAGTCCTCACTTTCTCCTGAGACAATTAAGGACTTACGGGAAGCAAAAATAGATCTTGCAAAAAAAGAGAGGTTAGAACTGCGAATCTTCGTTGACCGGTCTATTGTCGAAGTCTTTGCAAATAAACAATGGTGTTTGACAAGCCGGGTATATCCTGAAAACAATAGCAGTCTGAATGTGTGTTTGTTTAGCAAGCAAGGTGAGACGACTTTTAGTGAAGTGAGATGTTGGCAGATGGAAAGAATATGGCCTTGATATCTGACTGGCTCAAGGACTTGCACCGCCACTCCAGTCTAAGGATTTGTTTGCAATCTTTCCTATTGCTGGCGGCAACGTATAGAAAGGAAATGCACCAATGGCTTTAATCCACTGTAATTTTTTCTCGGAGGTTTTGGGGTTGTCATGTTCCATGGATGCTATCATTCCTGAGCCGAGGCGCTCACTAGATGGAAAAATCCAAGAAGGCAAGAAATTATATCCAGTATTATATCTACTGCATGGATTGTCTGACGACCATACGATATGGCAAAGAAGGACATCCATTGAATGGTATGTAAGGGATCTCAACCTGGCTGTGGTGATGCCAGCGGTTGACCGGAGCTTTTATACGGATATGGCGCGCGGAAAAGGTTATTGGACTTTTATCAGCGAAGAGGTTCCTTCCATTGCGAGATCTCTGTTCCCGCTTTCGGCAGCGAGAAAAGACAACTTTGTGGCGGGGCTTTCGATGGGCGGGTATGGGGCCATGAAATTAGCGCTGACTTTTCCAGACCGGTTTGCGGCTGCA
>Ga0315297_10002876_pt1 | contig 10985 bp, 9 predicted proteins | sample YL17G15_0_MG_FD_203628 | JGI IMG/M metagenome (GOLD analysis project Ga0315297, IMG submission 203628) | Sediment microbial communities from Yellowstone Lake, YNP, Wyoming, USA - YL17G15_0 | ecosystem: Environmental > Aquatic > Freshwater > Lake > Sediment | place: USA: Wyoming | collected...
AGAGTAAATCATTGATTTTACAACCGCCAATTTCACCTGCCAAAACTTAACATCGCCCGATCCCGGATCAAGCTTTGCTTTGATTAACTGGCCCTTTTTTCCGTAATCCTTTTTATAGGCGGCGGCGATAGCCATCTCAATGGTTTCCAAAACCTTTTCCGCCGAAATGCCTTTTTCTTCGGCAATTTGGGCGATAGCCGATGCAAAATTTTTTATGTCCATAATATAGCAAACCTTAGCGCAGATGAAGAAGAAATTTATTTCCTCGACTTTTATATTATTCGTTAATAAAAGTGTCCGCAATTTTCACGGACTGATTTAATCTTAACAAAAAAAACTTACTTGTCAACCCCGTAGAAGAATTTTGACAGTGTTTTCTTAAAGAAAACACTCAAGTCACGAAGTGAGTCAAAATTTCTCTACGGGGTCAACCGGATGAAAGGCCGCGAGGAGCGCCCCGGGTCCCGTATGAGTCCCCGCCACCGACGATACCGAAGAAATGTATAAAACTTTTATTTTGGGCCTTTTTTCCAGTTCAGTTTTAAGTTTCTGGGCCTCTTTTAAATTATCGGCGTGGGCTATGGCCACCTGGATAGCCCTGCCCTGTCTTTGCAGATCAATCGCCTCGGCCAGAATTCTCGCTTTGTCTTTCCCCAAACTCGCCCCGAAAAACTTGACTTTTCCGTTTTTTAATCCCACTAAAAATCTGATTCCCAATTTTTGAATAAATGAAGCCGGTTTGATGAATATTTTTGGCAATCCGACTCTTTCTCCCCTGACTACGTATTTAAAATCGTCTGCACAGGCCAACAAAGTAATTTTGGGACAAAATTCTTTCAGTTTTTCCACGATCTCTTCGGTTGTTTTACCTTGAGAAATTAATTCCTGCGTTTTTATCGCGGCCAAACCTTCGCCGACTTCGGCGGTAAAGCAGTCGAAAACGAAGATATTAAGTTTTTCCGGTTTTTTGAAAACGGAACGGGCGATTCTGGCCGAACTGTAAGCGCCGAAGAGCTTTGAAGAAACGGTAATCACCAGAATTTTTTCAAACTTTTCGAAAGCTCTTTGATAAGCAAAAAGGAATTCTTTAAAAGAAGTAGTTGAGGTTATCGGCAATGGGACTTTTTCAATTTCATATTTTTCTAAAAATTCTTTCGGCAAATCGGCAACTTCATCTACTATCAAACCAAGCCTTTGGCGAGGCGAATCAAAGAACATTCTGTTCTTTTCCACCCTTCGCTGCGCTCGGGTAGGTGAAGAAGAGCATAAAAGCTCTTCGACCCTTGATTCAAACTCCGGCAAGTGCCTGAATTTTTCTCGAACCTGCTCCGGCTCATTGGTATGGATATGAAGTTTGATTTTGTCTTCCAGTTCCAAAATCTCCAAACTGTCGCCTAATGAAGACAATTCGTTTTTTAAATCTTCTGCGCTGATTTCTTTATTTTTTCTGAAACTCAGTACCACTTCGTATACCCGAGCCGCAGCGAAGGGTGAAGAAGAGGATTTATCCTCTTCGACTCTGTATTTTAGCTTCTCTTCTGTTTCCGGCGAAAAAATGGGACTGGCTACTTCCGCTCCTTTCAGGCTTTCAACCCAAGCCTCTAAGATTTTGACGAAACCCAGGGCTCCGGCATCAACCACGTCGTTTTCCTTTAAAACTTGTAATTTCTCTTTTGTTTCTTTAAGGGCGATGTCTGAACTCTTTTGAGCTTCCTCCAGCATTTTAATTATGTTTTTTTCCTGTTTGCCGAGAGCAGGATCTTTAAATTTGGCGATTTCATAAGCTCTTTCTCCGGCAGCTTTTACTGTGTCTAAAATCGTTCCCTCTACGGGTTCCGCGATAGAGGATCTTGCCGCTTTTATTCCTCTTTGCATCGCCAGGGCCAGATGAAAAGCATCGATTGTTTCCAAATGCTTCACTCTGTCCAAAACCTCAATCAGGTAACCAGTGTAAATCATTCCGGCATTGCCCCTGGCATTGATCATCGCCGCCTCTTTGATGTCTTTGGTCAATTCTCTGAGGGTCTGGTAATTTCTTTGGGAGATTGTTCCCTCAATCCCCAATAAAGTAGCCGCCAAATTATAACCCGTATCTTTGTCCGCCACCGGAAAGACGTTTATTTTATTGATTTCCTCCTGATGCACAACGATTTTTTTGGCGGCGGCAACCATCATTTTTTTAAAGTCCTCTATTTTAATTTCGGTAACGACTTTTTCCGGAGGTTTCAAGATAAATTTTTCTATCGGTTTTTTGGCCATCTTTACCCCGAATTTCGCCACCTGCCAGCCGACTTTCGGCGGCAGCCAGAGAGGAACGACAACGGGTTTCATTATTTTCATGAATAAACTATTGCTGCCGTTTATTTTTTTGAAAATCCTTTTGATTCTTAACTCCAATAAAATCACATCGTTATCAAAAAGAAAACGATTCCTGAATAATTGCGCCTTTCTTTGAGATTTTTTTATTTCTTCAATCGGGCTTAATCTTTTAATGAAAATCGGGACCAGGGATAAAGTTGTAAAAGCCCCTGCCGTTCCAAATTGATTAAGATGCCAGGAAAGAAAAATTGCAGTAAATAAAAATAAAAGAGTGCCAATGGCGGCATTCCAAACAATAGCTAAAATAATAAAGGGAATGATGGAAAGGAGAAGAATTTGGGAAGACAAAGCCAAAAAGGCGCCGGCAAAGGTGCCGATGCCCCGTCCGCCGGCAAATTTTAAAAACAAAGACCAATTATGGCCCGTGACCGCCGCTACCCCGGAAAGGACCTGAACTTCCGAAGAAAAACCTAATTTTTGGGCTCCGTAAACTGCTAAGTATCCCTTGAAAACATCTAAAATTGCGGTCAAAACTCCCTGCCATTTCCCTACGTTTTTAAAGACATTGCTGCCTGAAGTTTTTCTCCAGCCAATTTCTAAAACGTTTTTGCCCGATAAACGACCAATTAAATAACCGAAAGGAATAGACCCTAAAAAATAACTAAAAATTATCCAAAGGAAAAGCATTATGATATTATAGCATTTTCCAGATGTCTAATTTTGGCCTTTTTGTTTTGAGAATTAATTTCTATGGCGATCACGTCTATTTGCCACTTAGCGTCCAGGGGTAATTTATTTTTCATCAGCCAGAACTGCGCCGCTTTGATTGTCTTTTTCTTTTTTGAAAAATCAACTTCTGCTTCCGGCGAAATAATTTTATTTGAAATTAAAGTTTTAACCTCAATAAAAGAAACTATTTTGTCCTTCTCTGCCACAATATCAATTTCGCCTTTTGGCGGCCCGCCCCGGATTCTGAAAACATAATTCTTGTCCAAAATCCGATATCTCTTATTTTTCAAATAATCCTCGGCAATTTTCTCGCCCCAATCTCCCAATTGTTTTGAATTCATGGTGGACCCAGGCAGAATCGAACTGCCATTTGCGCAATGCGAATGCGCCGTTCTGCCGTTAAACTATAGGCCCTCGGGCGTAGCCCTACGGGCGAGCCCTTATAGTCGGGGTGCTGAGAGTTGAACTCAGGCCTCAGAGTCCCGAACCCTGCATACTACCGTTATACTACACCCCGAATCAAATTATTATTTTTGCATGCTCAAACCTTTTCCAAAAGCGTAAAATATTGGGGCGTTTGAAAAAGGGAAAAACGGCTTTTGACGTGTTTTAGTTTTGTGCTGCCAAGCATTTTCTGAATTTTTTTGGGATTCAGCTTGTGAACGTGTATTTTACGGCAAGAAGAAACATCCCCGAACAAAATCAAGGAAGCGATAATGGCTCCCGTCCCACGGATTATCTCGTAAGGATAAACCAAAAGCGCCTTACCACCGGGCTTCAAAACCCGTTCTGTCTCCTTTAAAAATTTGTCGACTTCCTTAATATGTTCAATGGTATGACAGGAATAAATTTTGTCGAAAGAAGCTGCGGGGAAATCGATTTTTATCGCGTCCATCACTTTCAAATTTTGAGCCACTCCTTTCTCGATTGCTTTGGCGTTAATGTCGATGCCGATAGTGGCGGGGGCGATTTTTTGCATCTCTTTTGTCAAAAAACCTCTCCCGCATCCTATTTCCAGAATTTTATCTTCGGGCCTCGGTTTCAAATACTCTAAAATTTCCTTAAAAAGATTTTTATCTTTTATCTGCAGCAAGGGATATATTTTTGAATCGTATTTAATCTTGGGCATATTGAATAATTATGTCACCCAATATTTCTTTTTCGTCATTTCGTCTCTTTTCATTGTTATTTCTTCCCTTTCTTTTCTCGCCCTCCCGACTAAGGAACTAAGTTCCTCAGCGGATAATTTTCCTAATTTCTGGATTTCTTTATTTAAAAATTCTTTTTTGTTTTTTTTGGGATCTTGCAAAACCAAACCCAATAAAACGTCCAAGATTTGCCCTATTCTGGGCCCCGGTTTGATTTTTAAAATTTTCATTACGTCATTCCCCGAAGTTTTAAGCATTTTTGCCGAAATCGGATCCTGGGCGACTTTTTCAATCACGTATTTCAAATGCCTTAATTTGTAAGGTTCGGCCTTGGGGACTCCCGAACCCACTCTGTCCGCCATTCTCAACTGCAACAATTCTTCCATGTCTTCGGGGCCTACTTTAAGAACCAATCTTCTCACCGAACTTTCCGAAACTTCGCCGACATTGTAGTAAAAAAGGTGGTATCTGACCAATCTTACTATTTTTTCAATTTCTTTTTTGGGGAATTTTAATCTGCCCAGAATTTGGGCCGTCATTCTGGCTCCGATTATCTCGTGGCCGTAAAAGGTCGCATCCTTGCCTTCTCCCCGTTTTGCCCGGGGTTTGCCGATGTCATGAAACAGGGCGGCCAGTCTGACATACTTATTAAAATTATTTTTTACGGCATAATCAAAAGACCTTAAATAATGCTCGTAGCATTCATATATATGATGTTTGTTCTGACTGGTGCCGTAACCTTCCTCCAATTCCGGAATAATATATTTTAGCAAGTTAAGCTGCCTTAAAAGTTCTATGCCTTCCATTGCTCTCTCCGTCATAATAATTTTCATCAATTCGTCCCTGACTCTCTCTTGGGAAATCGCTCGCAATGAAGAAGAATTATTTTTGATCGCTTCCGCCGTCTCTTCTTCTATTTTAAAATTTAAAGTTGCGGCAAACCTGATCGCTCTCATCATCCTCAAAGCGTCCTCCGAAAATCTTTCTTCCGGACTTCCGACCGCCCTGATGATTTTCTTTTTAAGATCTTCTTTCCCTCCAAACGGGTCGATAACTTCAACGCCCCTAGATTTTTTCTCCGAAATTTTCATTGCAATGGCATTAACAGTGAAGTCTCTTCTCCCCAAATCTTCTTCCAAGGTTTTGGCGAATTTTATTTCGTCAGGATGGCGCTTGTCGGTATATTTTGCTTCGGATCGAAAAGTGGTGACTTCAATTTCCCGAACATTGGCGATGAGAACTTTGTTCTCATCTTCAACCCTTGCTCTCTGCGGGGAGCTCGGCTCATTGAAGGAAGAAGAAGAGGTTTGCACGGTTACGGTCAAAAATCTGTTTTCGTAAAAACTCTTCGGAAAAATTTTTTGAATTTCCCCGGGTCGGGCCGAGGTAGCTACATCCCAGTCTTTCGGAGGAACTCCTCTTAAAAAATCCCTGACGCAACCGCCGACAATGTACGCTTCAAAGCCCTTCTTTTTTAATTCTCCAATTACAAATTTTACCTCCTTGGAAATAAGCATTTTCTTTTACTGGATTTATCTTATCTTAAAAACTTGTCTTCTTCAATTACCCGAGCCTTGGCGAAGGGGGAAGAAGAAAACTTGTTTTCTTCGCCCTAATATGATATTATTTATAAATACATACGCCCCCGTGGTGTAATGGATAACATATCTGCCTTCGGAGCAGAGGACTGAGGGTTCGACTCCTTCCGGGGGCACAACGTTTAAATTTTTAAAAAAATTTATTACGTCCCACAAGAAATGAAAAAATCAAAAACCGAGCTTCCGTTACTAAGGGTGGAAAAGAAAGAATTTTATTTGATTATGGAAACGAAAGTAAAGAAGAGAACTTTGTTCTCTTCGCCTGTCAAAATTCAAAATTTGTTAGGAATAGCGGTCTTGGCCTTATTTTTTTTATTTTCAGGAAATCAGATTTTAGCCGCCTGCCCAACCGGTCTTGTTCCTTGTGGAACCTCTGACTGTCCTTGTACCTTCTGCAATATATTTGCCTTAATTGATAATATTCTGGATTTTGTTATATTCAATATTTTATTGCCGGTGGCTGCTTTAATATTGATTATTGGAGGATTTTTCTTACTCATAGCTGGAGGCAATCCGGAACAATTTAATCGGGCAAAATCTATTTTAACTGCAGCTGTAATAGGTTTAGTTATTATTTTTGTCGCTTTCATTTTTATTGGTACTTTCCTTAAATATATTGGATTAGCCCAATGGACAACTGATATTTATCACAGCTGGTGGGAAGAAGGTCTTTTCCAGTTTCCTTGCCAATAAGCCCTCATAGCTTAACTGGTAAAGCAGCTGCCTCTTAAGCAGTTGACTCCAGGTCCGAGTCCTGGTGAGGGCACAAAGTCAATTTTTAATTACCGAGTCCCGCTTTACGGGACGAAGGTAGAAAAGAGATTTATCTCTTTGACCTCTAATTTTCAAATAATATGCTTACGCCCGAACAAAAAGAAAATTTAATAAAGGATTACAAGATTCATGATGTCGATACCGGTTCTCCGGAAGTCCAGATTGCTTTGCTTACCGAAGAGATAAAACGGCTGCTTTTGCATTTGAAAAAACACTCCAAAGACGTCCATTCAAAGAGGGGACTTCTGAAAATGGTTTCGAAAAGAAAGTCTCTCCTGAATTATCTGAAAAAAGAGAGCACTAAAAGGTACAACGCCATCTTGAAAAAAGTCGGATTAAAGAAGTAGCGTATATGGTAATAAAACACGAGGGGCAAAGGGTGGCCGTCTTAATCGATGTCCAGAATTTGTACCATTCGGCCAAAAATTTATACGGAGCTCGGGTTAATTTTGGAGCTGTTTTAAAATTGGGCGTATCGCAAAGAAATCTGATCAGGGCGTTCGCTTACGTTGTAAGAACAAAAACTGGCGAGGAAAAACCCTTTTTTGAAGCCCTGACTAAATTGGGAATTGAAATGAGAGTCAGGGATCTTCAGGAATATTTCGGCGGATTAAAAAAGGCTGACTGGGATGTAGGTATTACGGTCGATGCCATAAGAATCGCGCCCAGCATAGACACCATTGTTCTGGCTTCGGGAGACGGCGACTTCCTGCAATTGATCGAATTTTTAAGAAATCAGGGTAAAAGAATAGAAATTATCGCTTTCGGCAAATCGGCTTCGTCAAAACTGAAAGAAGGAGCCGACGAATTCATAAATTTAGAGGATAACCCGGAAAAATATTTATTAAAAACCGAGTCCCGCAGGACGAAGGTGGAAACGAGCGAAGCTCGTTGACTTCAATAACTAATAAATTTATCTCGATAACCGAAGAGATAAATCTCTTTTTAATTCGCTAACGCTTATGACAAAAGAAACTTTTAAATTAGAAATCGGGGGGAAAGAACTTAAAGTAGAAATAAGGAATCTGGCCGAACAAGCGTCGGGCAATGTTTTGGTTCAATACGGAGATACTTTGGTTTTGGCTACGGCGGTAATGTCCAAAAAAGAATCGGAAGGAGCGGGTTTCTTTCCTTTAACCGTTGATTATGAGGAAAGATTCTATGCCGCCGGAAAAATTTTAGGTTCCAGATACTTAAGAAGAGAAAGCCGGCCTTCGGATGAAGCCATTTTAACTTCCCGATTCATCGACAGGGCAATCAGGCCCTGCTTTCCCCAGAATTTAAAAAGAGAAGTTCAGGTGGTTGTCACCTGCCTTTCCTGGGATGGAGAAAACGACCCGGATATTATAGGATTGATTGCGGCCTCTCTCGCGCTCTCCATATCCGACATTCCCTGGTCGGGCCCCATAGCCGCTTTAAGGATTGGAAAAGGAGAAGAAAAATTTATCTTGAATCCTACCTATGCTGAAAGGGAAAAAAGTAATTTGGATTTTGCCGTAACGGGAACATCATCTCCATCCGCACGATTTTTGGGGAATAAAGACAATGATGATGTTTTAATCAGTATGATGGAGCTCGAAGGAGATGAAATCGAGGAAAGCATGGTTTTGGAGGCGATAGAATCGGCCAAACCTCATTTAGAAAAACTGATTGATTTCCAAAAAGAAATTGCCGAAAAAGTCGGGAAAGAAAAAATCAAAATCAGCGATTCTCCCCAAGATCCGGAATTGGAAAAAGAGATTAAAGATTTTTTGGGAGACAGGCTGGAAAATACCCTTTATCAGAAAAACAATGCAGAAAGGATGGACGAGGTAAACCAACTAAAAGACGAGCTGGTTTATTATATCCAAGAAAAATATTCCTCCTCTTCTTCACCCAAGCGAGCGTCAGCGAAGCTTAAAGAAGAGAACGAAGTTCTCTTTGCTTCTGCTGCGGCTCGGATTTTTGAAGAAGAAATCAACAGATTGATCCATAAAAACGTAATCTCTTCGGAAAAAAGACCCGATGGCAGGAAAATCGATGAAATAAGAAAAATTCAGGTTGAGGTGGGATTGTTGCCGAGAACTCACGGTTCAGGTTTATTTTTCCGGGGTATCACCCATGCCCTTTCGATTTTAACTTTAGGAGCGCCAAGCGACGTAAAACTGCTGGAAGGCATGGAAGTTACCGGAAAAAAACGTTTTATGCATCACTACAATTTTCCGCCCTATTCTTCCGGAGAGATAAAACCGATGAGGGGGCCTGGCAGACGGGAAATCGGCCACGGCATGCTGGCGGAAAAAGCTTTGTCTCCCCTCATCCCGAGCTTTGACGAATTTCCTTACACAATGAGAATTGTCACTGAAATTCTTTCATCCAACGGCTCCACTTCAATGGCTTCGGTTTCCAGTTCAATTTTGGCTTTAATGGATGCCGGAGTGCCGATAAAAAAACAGGCGGCCGGAATTGCTCTGGGCTTGATGACAAGAAAAGGAATGGGCCTCTCCGGCCCATCTGCCGATGAGGCAGATTACAAAATTTTAACCGATATCCAGGGACCGGAAGATCATCACGGAGATATGGATTTTAAAATAGCCGGAACAAAAGACGGGATAACCGCGATCCAAATGGACGTAAAAATCGATGGAATCGGAGAAGAAATTTTAAAAGAAGCCCTTGCCCGGGGAAAAAAAGCCAGACTGCAGATCCTGGACGAAATGTCAAAGGTTATTTCAAGCCCCAGGCCCGAACTTTCACCATACGCCCCGAGAATCATAATTTTGCAAATTAATCCCGAAAAAATCAGAGAAGTAATCGGCCCCGGAGGAAAAATTATCAACGAAATAATCGAGGAGTGCGGAGTTTCAATCGACATCGAAGATTCGGGAAGAATCTTCATCACGGCGGAAAAAGAAACAGCCGGAATAAAAGCCGCCGACTGGATAAAAAATATCACCAGAGAAGTAAAAGTGGGGGAAGTATTCCAGGGCAAAGTAAAAAGAATTTTGGATTTCGGCGCTTTCGTCGAAATTTTACCCGGCCAGGATGGACTGGTTCACATTTCCCAGTTAGCTCCTTATCGAGTTAATAAAGTGGAGGACATAGTTAAAATCGGAGACATTATACCCGTTAAAGTGATTTCAATTGATGAACAAGGAAGAATTAACCTCTCGTTAAAAGAGGCGAGAGAATAAACCCATGCACATAAAAAGGTTATGTGCGGGGTAAATCCTAAAAAATGGAAGAAAATCAAAAAAAACCGGAGGAGAGGTTGGAATTTCTGAAAAGAGAGGAAATCGTAACAATGCAAAAAGACGTTGCCAGGCTCCGGGAAACGGAAGCTCAGAAAGAAAAAGAAAGAATTGCTCAGATCGCCCCGGGAGAACAAATCAAAGACAAAAAAGAAGGAGCGGTAACGCTTCCAACTAAAAAAGAGGGAATTCTGGCTGAAAAGGGAAAAATTGAAACCTTAATTCCAAAATTCCCCAGAAAACCTTCTCCTTTTCAAAAGGTTCTGGTAAGAATAATAGTTGTGTCGGTTCTTTTTTTATTCGTTGGATTTTTTTATTGGTTTTTTGGAGTAAGAAAAGCTGAAAAACCTCCGGAAGAAAGAATAACTCCCAAAGAAGAGATAACTCCTCCGAAAGAAGAAATTATTGAGGAACCGGAAATTATTATTCCGCTTTCCCTGATTTCAGTTAATGCCACCGAGACCTTAGAAGTTTCAATTTCAGAAGAAGCATCTACCTCTTTGTCGCAATTTTTAGGGAAAAAATCTGCGGCAGATACTTTTACTAGAATTTTAATTAAAGATAGTAAAGAAAATAAAATTTTAGGCCTAAAAGAATTTTTTGAAGTTTTTAAAATCAGAACGCCGGAAAATTTTTATCAAAAGACAGAAGAAGACTTTACCTTGTTTGTTTATTCCCAAGAAGAGGGCGAAAGAATTGGTTTTATCACAAAAATTAAAGAAGAATCAGGATTGGAAGAATTATTAAAGTCCTGGGAACCGACCATGGAAACAGATTTCGGAAATCTCTTTGCGATAATGAATAAGCAGGGGAGGGCTTTGTTTCCTTACTTTAAAAATGCTTCTTACCGGGGAATTTCTTTTCGCTATCAAACTTTTTCTATCCCCCATTTTGGAATTTGTTATTCAATTTCTAATCAATATTTTATTTTCACTTCCTCTGGAAAAAGTATAATGAAAATTATTGAACAATTCACTAACCAGTAAAAAGTAATTAATCTGTAAAAAACTATGGATAATAAATTAATTGATGAATTAAAAAAGATACTGGAAAAACAAAAGATTGTAACCGAACAACAACTCAAAAGTTTTGCGAAAAAAGATGAAAAGGTTAAGGGGGATTGGGATACGCGTTTTCCGAAATTTGACGGGGGAGAATCTGGCTCTGCCGCTTTGGAAAAAGCCGCC